>Ga0136643_10009151_pt1 | contig 14548 bp, 10 predicted proteins | sample TergutLab28metaG_FD_96883 | JGI IMG/M metagenome (GOLD analysis project Ga0136643, IMG submission 96883) | Labiotermes labralis P1 segment gut microbial communities from Petit-Saut dam, French Guiana - Lab288 P1 (version 3) (version 3) | ecosystem: Host-associated > Arthropoda: Insects >... | reverse complement strand
TTTTGTGGGGGGGGGGGGGGGGGGGGGAATCAGAAGCTTGGTCTGGTTTTGATGTTGAGTATGATGAGTTTTCTCAGAGTTTAAAAAGGTTGTTTCAGCCATTGTTGTCCATGTGTTTGTAAGAAATACCACAACACATTGAACCACACAGCAGTACTTTACATGTATTAGTGATTCTTATGTACAGTTTAGACACTGAATACCACCTTAGGTTTTACTGTCTCTTACTACAGTATACCCTAGCATGTGATCACTGTTTCCGATTTCCAGTCACCTGGATAACTCTCCAATTACTGACTTAACTACCTTTTGACCATAGACCAACTTCTTTGCATTCCATCTTCTCTCATGTCTAAATTTTTTAATCCCCTCTGTCCTTTTACCCACCTCATTTTGCAAGGTGATACCTGTGACAGGTGTGACTCCTGTGATTGTTCAGGCAAAGAAAGAGTTCTTCTTTTGTTTGCTGACCACTTTAAAAAAAACTTTCCATAATTTATACTAGTTAATGTTGAATTAATTCTTCCAAGGGAACAAAATGCCCATACAAAGTATAACTGAAAAGTCACACATGCTGCTGTTTAGAGGTTAAAACCATAAATTCATAAATGCAGAATGTAAATACCAAACAAAACTTCCAAAATATGGCTTTTGTGACTGATTCCATAGCTGACGCGACTGGAGGAAAATGGGTAAATGAGAAGGTCGAGAAGTTGGGGGTTTTGGAAGGGCCTTCCTTTTGTAGTGTGCTGGCTCACCAAAGATAAAATAAAAAAGAATTCCTCTCCTCATGCTGATGGGTGGTCCAACTGCTCTTTGAACCCAGTCATTGTTGGGACAATATGCTGTGTGTTGTAAATCTAAAAATGGAATGATTGAAATAGAATAATGCATATTGGGATATATTAAAAACATGATACTTTACTTCAATTAAGTGAAAGGAAAATTTTTGTGTCTTGTGTAGACCTCTGAGGGATGAAAACCTGTAATTGAAAAAATTTTAAGTTCAAATTCTTGTTTACTGATTACCTTCTTGAGAAAAACTTTATTTTCTCATATCCAAATGTATATTGTTCTGTCTCTGTTATTTAAATTCGACTTTAATGCACAGCATATTGTGAGGCTGAGTTCTCAGTCACTTAAAATTTTATCGTATAGTGTGCACAAACTGTTTCTACAAGCATTTTCGTAGTGCTTGATGATGACTTTTAGCCAAAGGCATTACATGTTGCCCTGTATACAATAATACATTGCAGAGGTGTTGATGTGACTGACTCTCCCTCATCCATCCTTTTTAATTTGTATATCACAGTTGGATGTCACACATAAACAAATTTATTTGTTCCATTATTTATTTTGTATCCTGCATGATTAGTCTTATTTGCTGGCCAATAAAATTGCCCCAGTGTCTTTACCATCACAGTACAATGTACCAGTTATACACATAGATGAAGTCAGCAACACATGATTTGAGTTGCAGTGACTTGCATGATTTGGGTGGCTCCTATGAATGTGACACTCATTTGATTAATATGAATGGCTGGATATGTTGTGCTGTGAGAGTAAAGAATATTTGATGTTATAATACAAAGGCATGGCTCTCACTCTGACATTAAATTTACCCACTGTGATATTTACTTCATTACCTGTCAGGTGTTTGTTTCTTGAGTAAAACTTCTCATCGAGCCCATTTAGTATGAAGAGGTGGCAGAACTTTCGTTGGCTTTGTGAGAGTCAGCGCAAAATAGATTTTGTTTTGTAATTACTGTGTGCTGAATGGGCTATATGTTAAAAATTTATTTTGGTTTTTCACTTGATGGTCCTTCACATATGCAAGACTGTAACATTTAATATACCTCTGTTTTATCCTTTATTAGGCATCTTGAAACCTACCTGTGATGAACCTACTATCAGAGGTCATGCATTCGGATTGTGTTCCCAGCAGAATCTTCATTGTCTGTTTATGCCATTGCAAATTATCAGTTCGCCACTTACAGAAAAGAAAGGTGTTAAAACTTCATCATGCCACCACCACCATCACTGCCACCAACACAGTAATGACAAGGATGATTGAGTGGGATACCTCAGTCATTTACTGGACTGACAGTGGATAGGACAGATGGGGTTTCATGCTAGAACAGAGATGGAATTTTTCTCTTCACCACCATTTCGAAATCGGTTCTTGGGCTTGCGCAGGCTCCTGTCAAGTGGGAGGTGGACACCCTGTCCTTGGAAGTTAAAGGTTAAAGCATGAAGCCAACAACTCATTGTACCCTGTAATTTCAAGATGTGGGAGTACGTACGTTTACTGGTTACTAAGTATGTAGAGCAGTGGTCTTTTGGGGCAGTTGATAGTCATTTGCTGCATCAAGAAACTCCCTGTCTAATTACAGAAAAGGCAGATTTAGTGCTGAGTTTACATAAGCCTGTCACTTGTCATTCTTCTGAATCCAGTCCACAACCTTCTGTCCTATTTCTTTGGAAAGGTAAATTTGTTCCTGTGTGCCACGAAGGCATATGTGGGAAGTGGAGTTATCATTGCATTCATTTTCAGCTTGGTACTAGGTGGGGGTGAGTGGTCAGTCTTACCCCTGACTGCCTTGCTTCTGGAGAAAAAGCCCTGGTATCCACTGAAGAGGAGGCTGGGTGGATCCCAGAGCCACTCTGAGCAATTTGGAGAAGAGCAAATCTTCTGTCCCTGCTAGGATTTGAACCCCAGATTATCTAGCCCATGGCCTGGTAAACATACCATCTATGCTATCCTGATCCCACACAGTTTCATTAAAACTCATTTTGATATCTTTTCATCAACACCATGGTCTTCAAGTGGTTTTGTCACTTCACTTACTCTGCCCAAATTTCTTATGCATTTATTACTGCTCTTGAAAATTTGTGAAGAAAACAAATTATGCAGTGCCCATTTATGCACGTTTCTCCACCTTCTGTTAGTCTAACCATCTTACACTGTCTATATAGTGCCCTTTTCTTGGACACCACTCACAAATCTATGTGATTCTTTTAATGTATGAGGTGAAGTTGGGTGTGCACTGTAGATAATTATCATCATCATCATACCTTGATCATTGACATAATAATAGAAGAGGAAGAGGTGGTAGTGGTTGTGGTTGTGGTTGTGCTGGTGGTGGTGGTGGTGGTGCTGCTGCTGCTGCTGCTGCTGATAATTATGTCTGTATTTTCAGAAATTCTTCTGCGTGATGAGACACCCAATGAGACATGCGACCTTGCTCTGTATTGGGATTCATGGGATCAGCACCAAGTAATGAAGAGTGTTGGTAGCACTTCGCCTCGACCTCCTCGAAATCGAGCTGAACGTTCCTCAGTTCCATCAGAGGATTGTCTCCCATACAATAATAATAACTACAACAACTGCAACAACTTAGGTGGTTCTATCTCTACTCTTGCAACAGCTTCATCAACATCTTCCATTATTTCTTTGCCCCAGCCTAGCACTCCAACACATCCAGGTCATGCCCCACTTTCACCTCCTGTGCATCAGTGTACCCCACCCTCAACACCTCCTGTTGTCAAAGGAAAAGGTGAGTCTTATTTAGACATCTGACTTGTGCATGTAGCCAGTTGTTGTCTCTGTCCTTTGCACTTCACGAGTGCTGCAGTAATTTTAATTATTGTGTTTTACCATGCCTCTGTGTGATAAATCATTATATATGTTACGAAAGATGTTAAAGTTCATTCTTGGATGCAGCCCAGGTGGAACAAACAGAATTTTGTAAGACTGCAGGTTATGCCTCCCCTCCCATTTAAGATTGTTTGGAGGGGGACAAGCTTTTCGGATCTAGAGTTGAGAAATATCTAAAATGGGGGCTGTGTCAGAATCACAGAGCAATTTGCTGTTGTGGTTACGAAATTTAAACTATATGATGATTTTCTTCAGTTCAATTTATGCGTATATTTTTACATTTTTTTTGTGGGACACAAATAAGGCTTGAAAAATAAATTCAATTAATGTTTCATTGCACAAGACATTCTGTGAATCCTCTGTGTCATTTTCATAACTGTAATTTCAAAACCTGTACTGGCAGAACATGAATCTTCATACAAAAGCATGGGAAAATCCAATTGAATGAGTTCTTTTAGTTAAATGAAAGATATGCTTGATTTAAGGCTGTAGTTTGCAGCATTTCATCCTATAATGTGTACGGAGAATGATGAGCATTTAAAGAATGTAGGTATTTTTTGTTAACACTTTGCCTTTTTCAGGGGAAACACACTTTTTGTCACGTAAATATTTCTGTTGATATTTTAGGCGGTGATAGAGGGAAGTTTCCAACAACTCCCCCTCCATGTAAGAAGCACCAGACTGGACTACAGCAACCAGCTGATGTTTATCCACTTACCAAGTCAAAGTCACATGAGTCCCAATTAGCCAATCGTGTGGAAGGTGCTGATAACCTCTCTAAGTGAGTGAACTGGTTTGCCATCCCATTCTTTTTATTTACTTTACTTGCAGTTGATGCACCCCTATCTTCTCTTTCTCTTTTTTAAACCATGTGGAAGAACTGCATTTGACCTTCTGGATACAACAGGATCCAGAGTGGCATAGGGGGTGCAGCAACTAGGCTACAGGCTGGACAGTCTGGGGTTTGAATCCTGGTAGGGTCAAGAGTTTTTCTTCCTCCACCAACATCCAGACTGGCTCTGGGGCCCACCCAGCCTCCTGTTCAGTGGGTACCATGGTTGTCCTTGGGGTAGAATGGCTAGGGCATGAAGTTAAACTGCTCTTCTCCATCTAGGGTGGAAGTTGGGAATGAGTGGGGCTGTACCTCTACTCCACCTATATGCCATCTTGGTGTGGACAAGGAACACCTTTTTTATTATGTATTATTTATTTTTAAAAAACCTGGGTACCTAATGAAAATGCTCCTTTGCGTTCTGTTAAAACAATTGGGGTGTGAGATTTGAAGTTTTTTGCAGTGGTGACTGAATGTTACTGTCCCTGGGAATGGACATCATGTAGTCTGATAAATGTGCACTGGCGTGACTGTTAAGGGCTTGCCTTTCGTCGTCCTGTTCTGTCTCCCGTTTCTCCCTTTGTTTCTATTCCCTTTTTAGGCACATTCACATCTGTACAGAGAGCCTGTGAAAATCAAATTGCCCAGTAATCTCTCTGTACACTCGTAACAACTTGGACATCTGCATGAATCTTCGTGAAATTTTATACTGGAAAATTTTACAAAAAAAAAAGGGCGAGCCTTTTTAGTTTTAGTTAGATCTGACAAACAAATGACACTTTATCTGAAGACTAATTTGGCAGGACTGCATGCATATACATGTAGGCCTTGTTTTATACATTTGTGCTTTATAACCTTTTATCAGTTTATTACCACTTCTTAATTTATGCCCTCTCATTTTCAATGTAACACGATTTGTTTGGCTGCATTCTGTTATACCAACCCCTTATTTTTGATGGGAATATCATTTTCGATTTATGTCGACTCTTTCAGGAATACAACTAAGGTGTAATACAAGGCCTACAGTACAGTGTACATAGGCCTGTCTGTCATCCCATGCAAAAAAAAAAAAAGCCTTGATTGCATTTAGTCTGCGTTGGAAAGATATTCTTGCTTTATTCTTTTAATGTAGTGCTTTATATGATTATGAAGCTGGACACTTCTCTGTAATTGCAAGTTTTATTCATGTCCTGGCAACTGCATGATATTTGTATGTGATTGATGGTAAATCTGTTGCTACATTGCAGAGGGAACTGTTGTGTAATGTGTAGAGATAGGATATAAAATACTTGCTTTTATCAGTGTTTTGTATGAAATTATCAAAAGTTAACATTCGTGAATTGAAAATCTACAGACAATAACAGAGGGAAAGTGTTGGAACTGTTGTGCATTGCCCATCTTGTTTGTGTGCTTTCTCTCTCCCCTCCACCATCCCCAAGTTTTTTCCAGTACTTTATTTACATTTTAATTTTTCTGTTATTTATGCCTTTCACTTCTTTGTTTCACTTTCGACTTACCCGTTTTCACTGTCATTTGTTTTATTTTCTATAGCACTTTTTGTGTTTCATTTTGTTTTTAATTTACCTCTTAGCTTGTTAAGCATGACCATTCTCCAAGGAGTTAAATAATTTACTTTAATCTATTTTACTTTCTTTTATTAGTTTTGTATTTGTCTCTTTGCTTTCTTCTCCTTCACAATTTACCTTTTACCTCTATTCCTCTTTCTCATTGCAGGTGCACCACTCCCTTTGTTTAACTCTTCCAAGGATACATTATACCCATTGTTAAAATTAGATCCCATCCACTCAAACCATTCTTATTGGTTTTGCCTTGTCTCAACTCTCCTCTATCACTTACCATTAGCTTGCACAGTTTATTCATCCACCTTAATGCTGGAGGCAGCAGATCCCTTTGTAACATCAGTATGCATTTACCAGTTCACAGAATTTCACCTTTGTGAAGTTTGTAGTCTTTACTGTGGGGATATTTAGGATCTGGGCATCACAATCTTATGTATTGTCATTCATCAAAAAAGAAAATAAAACGGTCCTGTTATTCTCCAGGTGTGAATTGCACAACACACACTCACTTTCAGATCATACAAAAGGCAGCTAATGAATAGCATGATGATTTTTTGTGGCAGTCTTTTATACTGACAGTGATGAGCTTTTTTCTGGTTACTGCCTAAATGGGGAAAATTGTGATCATGTGAATAGATGACTTCTTATCAAGGTTTGTAAGATGGAACTGACAGAATGTTGTAAACATTAAAGGAGTGTCATATTTTGATTTGTTGTAGTGTGGAACATATACCACGTCGTGGCCGTCTTCCTACTGAACCTGGCCCATATGGCAGTGAAATTGGCCACACATCACCCTTGATATCGAGCCCTGTGAAATCTCCTCCATACAATTCCGTGGGCATGGATAGCAGTGATGACAGCAGTTGCAAATGTATAGTATTGTCTATTAATACAGAATTTTATTTAGACTTAAGGCAGTATTTTTTATTTCAAGGTTTGTGACAGTGCTTGATTGAGGTACAGTTCATGTTCATGTCATTAGGTGAGTTGACTCTACGTACATCTTCAGGTGGTTGGATGGTGATGTCCTTTTGTACCCTTGCTTACTGTACAGATGTTCAGATGATAAGATCCAAAAAGAAAAATATGTGTGTCAAAATCTGTTCATTATAGTGTTGCTGGTTTTCACCATTTCAAAGGAAAACTCTCAGCATTTATTTCTACTATAGTAGATTTCCGTGTGAGCTCTCCTGGTGGCATGGCCAATATCCAGACAGCATTCGACCTCTATCCACTTGGCCTCGGCACATGTTGTCAGTTACTGTAACCACAGTACCCTGTATGTGGGCATTAAACTGCTGACAGTTGTCATTTTTACCTTGGTACACAGGGTTCTTCATGTAGCACATTTCATTTGGTGATCTAGGAGGCCAGGCAATTGGTGCACTTCTGCTGATTTCACCTGGCATCATATGATTGGGGTGATTCTGCACGATGTGGCTGTAGTGATGCAGTGCCGTGTCTTGTTGCTTTTTCAAGCCTGCATCTCGCTGAAGAATGTAGGTGGCTGTGTACCATGAATGACTTTGTTCAATTGTACATGTCTGTTTAGCTGCTGAGGTGCAGCCAGATGTTGATGGCCTCCTGCACTCTGGAGATTATGAGCTGTGCCATAGTGCTGTGATCCCCTCTGACTTCTCAGTTTGGAATAATTTTGTATATGTCTTCAGTCTCCTTTATGTTGATGTAATGGTATGGACCATGGGGTGCACACACAAACACAGACCTTACTGCCAAGGTCATCTGCCACTCATCTCAACAGATGTGCTTTCCTTGTAGTTGGAATGTGCACGGTTCATTTCTTGAACTTCATTAGAAGCCTGTTGATCCTTTTAATAGGTGGTCTGCATGAAGGGTACAGCAGCCACTGTTAACTATCTCCTCGCCTATGAATTTGACCTCAATCTTGGGTTAAGAGCCAAGTGGATGTCTGCCTATTAAGTCTTCTTAATGTGCTGGGCTTCTCCATGTGCGATCATGAGTGATGAGAATCTGGCATTGCTTTGTGATGCGTGATGATGCACCTGGCATGTAGGTAGATATTGGTGTGTGTGTGTGGGTATATGAAGGAGTGATAGCAAATTGTCCTCTTCCATCTCCATCTTGAGGCTGATGTTTGGTTGGAGACTGCTCGTATATATGTGGCATGTTGTATTTCTTTCTTGTGTAGGACCAAATAGATGAACTTGAACCCTTTGGCAGTGGAATTAAATGCCTGTGGTAATGTGCAGAAGACCAGAATTTAAATACTGCTTGCATAAGGGACTGCATAGGAGCAGAAATAGGATATTCAGCATTTTGAGCATCACTCTGCATATTAGATATAGTTCCAAAGTGTTAATAACGTGAAGGTGCTGGCTAGAATGGCAGGCTACATGGATTGCTTAATGAAGGAGGCTGTTGGGATCCAGGTGTATCCAAGTAACTTTAACCAAGATACCACCAGTTGTTTATGTTATCCAGCTACCACCACCATGCTTGAGGGAGGTAGGGCCATCATGAAGGTATCATAAAGAAGGAACAGTGATGGCTGACTCCCTGGGAAGGCTCAGGTTAAGCAACATGGACTGTGATAACTGATAGCATAACTCTGCCCTCTGTTCTCCATGGTCTGTGCTAGGTACAGGACACTGAGCTGTGAGCATACTGTGGGTATAAATTCCCTGTGTGGTTATTTTAGTCATCATGTCAGTGTCCCAGATGCTGCAGACATAGATAGTATGTGAAAGATTGCATATGAAATCCATATTTGCAAGGCTGATTGACTGAGTAGACTGCATTGTATATTGTCTTACTGTTTACAGTTCTTAAAAGTGTATGGATTTTTCAACACTTCAGGTTTTTAAACTAAAGTAACAGTGTGGTCAGGGCTCAAGAAATTTTCTCATGTACTTCTGTGACAAGTGGAATATTTTGTGTGGAAAGTAAAATATGCTGGGTGTATTGCAAGTAAATATGTTTTTAGTGCATAGTTCAGCAACCTAGTTAACTTTGTTTCATCTTTAATAATGATAAATATTTTCCTGCAAGCTACACGTGCTACTAGATATAAAAGGTGTTAGAATGGTTGTATGCGTGATTCACACATACTCATTTTCAAGTATAAAATTGGGTACAGTTTCCTACATGTTTCACACATTATATTTATATGTAGGAAGGACATTATTCAAAGGCTAAAAAATTAATGAAAGGTACAGAAGAATGACAATGGATGGAAGATGTGTGATAGAGCAGCAGCCCATCATACCGTCTTTGGTATGACCTTGGACCCATGCAAATTCTCTGGACAGTATAGTCTATAAGTGGGATGCTGTGCCACATAGAAAAAACCTTGACATGACGTGACAAGATATGAGGTTCTGTAATTGGTCTTTTCGTTTGTTGATTGATGTTTTATTTTGTTGAAAAGTAATTATAACTCCTCCATTTGGTGACAGGAATTTACAGAATGTGATGAGGTTTAATTAGTAGAGAGTTTCAGTAAAAAGAACTATTGACAACTTATAGGGCCTAACCAGATTCTGTACAGAAATACTTTATCACATAAGTCTGGCAAGGGTGATGTTCTTGCATAATTGACTTCATAAATTGTAATGTAAATTACACACACATTTTGAAACATTTTGGGAAAAATGCATGTGAAAGATGTGCTAAAGTCAGAAATGTTGAAATCTCTCTGTGATATATGGTGCCATTGGCCATATATTGAGAATTGTGCCAAATTAACCATGCATGTCTTCAATAGATAAACTGGATTTTTTCAGCTACATTGCAAGTTCCGAAATCTCCACGTACTCCGACGATAACTCGTCCTATGTGCCATGCTATAAAACATCGATTTACAAGGACTTTCAATGTGATAGCCACTTGTGACTTCTGTGATAAGCAGATGTTTATTGGTACAGGTAAGTGAACAGTTTTGCTTTATTTATTCAGTCTTTGTTGCTTTCACACACAAACACATCACTCTACAGTATGCTGAGGAGAATGTTTGGACCTGAGAGGCAGAAACTAACTGCAAACTAGAGATAACTTTATGATTATAATTTTTATAATTTGTGATTTTAGCTAAATATTGGGATTTTTACATCTACAAACTAGCGGCATAGTTTGAAAGCTGGCACCTGATTATCTGTGTAGTGCAGAGCAGAGTCCTCTGTGGGAAAATAACAAAGTGGAACCTCATTATACTGTGCCACAATCTAGAATGGATGTGGATGTACCACAGGTATAATCATGCCTCCATCCAGCCCAGACAGTTACGATTTGTTATGCAGAATGAAGAATGCTGCACAAGTGTTGTATCTCCGTCAAATGAACGGTCTTGCATCAGGGAGAAACAAGAACATCTATCCCCTTGCTGTCCACAGCCACTTCTTCTGTTGCCTCGTCATCACCCCTGACCTCTTCCCATGCATGGCGTCTTCGGGGGCTCCAATAAGTTGGGAATCCAATGGTACAAGGTCTGGGCTGTATGGTGGATGGGGAAGAACACTTATCCAAGTTTTGTGATGGCTTTCTGTGTTTTCAGAGTTGTGTATGTTAGTGAATTGTCATGTTGAAGGAGGATTTCAGCAATATTTTTGTAAGGGTTGACTCTCTTGGCAAGCTGATGCAAGGTTCTAAGAGTTGAGATGCACAGATATGAGTTAATAGTTTGACTACATGACATAATATATACCAGAATCACCCCTTCTGCTTCACAAAAATACTGGTCGTAACTTCTCAGCTGAAGTGATAGCCTTAATTCCTTTCTTCTGAGGAGAAGTTGGATGGTGCCATTCCATTAACTATCTGGTTCAAAGTAGTGGTTCCATGTTTTATTTCCAGTGGTGATCTGTGACAGAGCTTTTACCATCAGCCCTGTTTTGGGAGAACAAATCTGAATACACCTCTTTCTGCACAGTTTCATGATATTCGGTTAGGCTTCATGGAACCCAACAAGCATACATTTTTTAATATCCTAAGGCATCAGTAGTGTTGTTTGCATTTAGTTTGGATACTGAAAGCCCATTTACAAGCCTTTTTGGTTGTAATTCATTGGTCTCTTTCATTGAGTTTGTCAGCATGTTGAAGCTATGCCTGAGTGACTTGTTTTTGACTAGGCAGAGTGGTGTGTGTCATTGAACTTCACAAGGCCTTTCTAAGAACCTACAGTTCCTGAAGCCCAATGACTAACAGTGCTTTTATCAACAGCATTGACCTTTTTAAATGACCTACACTTGCACATGTGAATGCATGAGAAAACACCCCTAGAAATTCATTTTAAATGTGTAGACATCAAGGAAATATACCGTATTTTTATGACATGTTGTGTAATCTCTGCTTTATTTTCTGCAAAATGCCATTTATTTAATAATTTTATCGTTTTCTGTTCACCTAATACGTTTTTCATAAATAGTGCCCTGAAGTTTGAAAACAAACCCATTTTTTTAAAGGTTCATTAACTGCTTGCGTGGGTGTACCAGGCTTAGTGAGAATATTATACAAAATCTCCTTCCTAAGTGAATCATAGGCTTCCTTGAAGTTTATAAATAAGTCTTATACTACTGCCTTGTATTCTCATATTTTCTCAAGTGTCTGACAAATGCAGATAACCTGATTGTTCCTTTTATGAATAATCACCCTTGATTATATTATCTTTAATTATATGCATTAAATTATTTACTAATTGTGATTCATATTATTGTTAATATTTCAGGTTTGAAATGCAAAGAATGTAAGTATAAATGCCACCGTGATTGTGAATGTAAAGTTCCACCATCATGTGGGCTGCCAAGAGAGCTGGTTGATGAGTTTCGTAAAACGCTGCAGCAACCAGATGGTAAAAGATAAATCCTAGTGTTTGTGTGTGTGTGTGTGTTTGTAGTAAGCATGGTAATGTGGTAACATATATAATATACAACTCATTCCTTTTAATACTTCCTTATGTTCTAGAGTGTTGAGTTTTTACATTAATACCTTGAAGTGTATACTCATACATTTATATGCAAGTGAAAGACATCCATTTAAATCTCTTGGGTGTGATAGGGCTGCCACCCAGCTGTGTCATTCTGCGCCTATGTGTGGTCTGTTAATGCGATCTGTTTGGTGCATAATTACATATACATTGATGGGTATTCTTGAGGCAGAATTGAATGTGTGTGTGTTGGTCACACTCTCAGAACTACAAGTAACTTCGCTTTGCTTGCTGGTCTTTCAGTTATAAACTTATTCTGTGTTTCTGTAATTTTGCTGTCAGTTACATATACAGGCATTCTCTGCTGTATAACACGCTTCATTTAGTGCTGTTTCTCTACAGCAGTCCTGCCAATTACTGTTTTTTTGTGCCTTTTTGCTGAAATGTTACACAGTTTAAATATTTTGTGAGCACTTGCATTGTGTATACCACCACCGCTGTGCATTAAGTGACGGCTGAACACAGCCATTTGGCATTAGCTTTTAGCAGCTTGTTGAGTTGAGTGGGGGGATGACCATGTTTTGCAAGGAAGAATCTGTGAGAAATCACAGAAGCACAGAACCGTAAGCTAGTTCTGTGCTCTAAATGGTACAGTGTGGTATAAGTTGCTTCTTATCTTGTGTAATTGGTGCATTGGCTTATTTTCATATGGGCTTTGCTGTAATTATTCATAATGAGTCTAAAGCACAAAAACACATGTTAAAATACATCCGTGACAGTGAATAAGAAAAGCTTGTTATTAGCAGTGAAGCTGTACTGCCAGTAGATCTATTGAAGCTGAACAACATCAGCTGGATATATGTAAAGCATTAAATGTAACAGGGTGGACACTAAAATCTATTTTGAAAAATAGAGACAAAATCAAGGAATGTGGAAAGATGGCAACTCCTTGTAGGGCATTGAAATTAAATAATACTGTTTGTCCATTTTATGATGAATCTGATTTCAGCACTGAAATATATCTTATGTTGGGAATTAGGTTATTATTGCAGCATAAGCTGAGAATGCAGTTAGATCTGTGGAATTAATTCTGATGGAAAAAGTCCACCCACTTAGTGCTGTATTTTTCTGGAACCATTTAAGAGAGCTAGGTAAGGGATGTCTGTGTAGTGTCTTAGAACTGTTGCGTCCACAGCTAATTTAATTATTTTCACCATTGTGCTGTGCATACCAGAGAGTAAAGGTATGCGTGATTGATGATACAGTGTTCATAACAATATTTAATACTCTCAACATTGTGTTAATTGAACAGTTTCCATATCTTCCTTACAGTCTTTTTGCCAAACCACTCTCCAAGCTTGGGTAGGTCCTCACCAAGTCATACATCAAACTTATTTACCAGTGTTCGGAAGAATGCAAAGCGACAGCCTTCCATCAATGTAACACAGTCCTCAGTAAGTTTTTTCATAAAAGACGTTAAATAAATTATTTTCATTGTATACTGTATTTTGCTGATTAGATTGGTACATGTACTTCATACAGATGTAAATATTAAGGTTTTTATTACTAATTAGTTTGTGAGCCCGATTAATCCTAATATGGTGTGAATGACTGAAAATGCTCCAGTGAAATTTGTTGCTTTGGGCCTCTGTGTTCAAATGCTTGTGATTTCGTCCTGTATTCTAGTCATGTCTGTTTGATGATTGCAGAGTTTCTTGATCATGACCCTGTAGGGTTAAAACATGTTGCTATAAAATTACTGCAGTTAGGTGGTGTTAATAGTTAATGCTTCTTAACTATATGAACATTCAAGAGGATGTAGAACTTTAAAAAGAGTTTCTTGATGTTCAGTAGGTTGTACCATATATGGAATGAATGTTTCTTGCATTGTAGTTTACAAAAATAGCTTTGTGCATGTGTGTGTGTGTGTGTCTTTGCCTTTCTCTCTGTCAGTCTTCATGTCTTCCATCAATAACTGACAGTAGCCAAGTCTGCTTTTTATACCTAAGATATGCTTATTATTATATAATTGTTAATTCCTGTTTATTCTGACTTTTGTATATGTTTTATCATAGTATGAAATTGGGGACAACTGAAATAACATTGCTAACAATTTATGTATAAGATAACCTATTTTCTTTAACACAGCAGGGCCCAGATTCCAGTTCCAACAATTCCAGTTGCAACAACTCTACTCCCTCTAGCCCAGCACTTGTCATGACTACCCAGACACCTCATTCTACTTCAAAGCAGCAGTTCCATTTTCCAGGCAAGAACTATTTATTTTTATTGGCAGAGAATGTAGTTTTTTTTTTAACTGAATGACAGATATGACATGATAACATGCATGAGGAGTACTTTTTTTTTTTATTTCCGTGTACCAACATTTTGCAGCAAAGTAAGGCAGAAAAGACGAATAGAGGGCCAGAAAGTTACATATGTCTCTAATTGTCAGTATACGAGGTCTGTTAGAAAAGTATCCGACCGTATTTTTTTATGCGAACACCTGATGGATTATAATCTAGCGCGCTTGCATGAGCCGACCTTGAACCTTAGTGCGCATGCGTGAATTTTTT
>Ga0136643_10009149_pt1 | contig 14549 bp, 7 predicted proteins | sample TergutLab28metaG_FD_96883 | JGI IMG/M metagenome (GOLD analysis project Ga0136643, IMG submission 96883) | Labiotermes labralis P1 segment gut microbial communities from Petit-Saut dam, French Guiana - Lab288 P1 (version 3) (version 3) | ecosystem: Host-associated > Arthropoda: Insects >... | reverse complement strand
CTGGATACGTGAGAACGGAACGGGTCAACAAGTGGCCCAACTCCATGAAAGATATATGATGATGATGATGATGATGATGATGATGATGATGTGTACGATAGTGTGGTATTTGGTACACTGGAGGTCGCAAGAAATGTGTAGAGAATGTTGGTGGGAGAACCACTTTCGAAACATTTGCTTGGTTTACCGAGAAGGAGATAAGAAATAATATGATGTAACTTAGGGATCAGTGACGAGGTGAAAAGAGACTCTAGCTCATTCATTGGCCCCCGATTAGCGTGTTTTAGTCGTTATCAAGTATTACATCATCTGGTCCTCGAATTTCGGTGTTAACAGATTACGTTACTAACACCAAACATCAGCTGAAGGACGACCTTGAACAAAGTCATCTTTTTGCTCTTGTCCTTCCTTCTGTTTCACACTGATATACTCGTATTTATCCTTGTTATGTACTGAGTGGCGCCTCTGCGAAAGTTTCGCTTCCCTTATCGTGCATTACGGATGTGTTGCGAAGTCTCTCTAAAAGCACACAGTAAAGAACACTCCTGTTTGCTACCGTCTCTTGGTTAAATTACTTGTAAACAAAACATGCTTGTTTACACCTCTGCTGGGCCAAATGTATCTCTATGGATGACAAGATGTAGCTTCAGTGCAAAACTGCAATAAAACCACTTAAAAATTCATAACATATCTACTGCGTGGCACTTAGACCCGATTCCGGGTCATGGCCTTACCTTACGGGACTTTACGATCATTGCCATTTGGGCGCACCATACAGTAGGACTCCTCTGGACGAGTGATCAGCCCGACGCAGAAACCGTACTTTCCAGCACACAACGTTCCCAAGAGACAGACATCCGTTTCCCTGGCTAAACTCAAACCCACAGTCCCAGCAAGCCATCGACCGCAGGCCCCGCCTTTGACAGCGCAGCCACTGAGACCGGCGGCCTAATGCGTCTTACTGAAGAAAATTCTATTCTATGCCCTTCATGATTCATTTAATTTGTATCTGGTTATTTTGTATCTCTCTAAATGTCTGGCCTGTTTGCAATCGAGTCTGTTTAGCAGTTTGTCCTCAGGCACTCCCTACGTCTGTTTCTCCATAGGGTGAGAACCAAGTCTGGCAATCAGGTGAAATTGTCGTATTTTTATACGTTAATTGGCGGGTTTACGAATTTCCGTGTAGAACATCTCGGGTCCCACTTGAAGGATTTGCGGTAAATTTTGCATTGGGTGTTTTAATAAAATCTGCCGTGGAAGGACAAGGTCTGTTCAAATCGTGCAAACCCAACAAACAGTCACTTTAGGCACATTTGTAATTGTTGACGTTACCATGGTTGTAAGCGGCGATTATCAGTAAAAGTAATCGATAATAATCTGTTTATTTCTTCCCGAGATACTTATGCCGCCTAGTGAAGAGAATGGAGGTGCAATAGTACTGTTTAGTATTCATTGGTTTTGACAAGAATATGAAATTTTATAAGCAGGCAGATTACGAAAAATCTGTAAATCTTATACAGAACGTTTTTAAGTCAGACATGACAAAATATTTGGAAGGTACGAAGATTTTACTTTAGTCATAATAACCGATAACTTTGACAAAATCGACGTAGTAAAATACATAATTCTTGCAAATAAATATAATAACAGAGCCTAGTAGCAGCTCAGCATTTTATAATATATTTAGAATTGTGACAAACAAAAATAAAGTGGGACTGCAGTTAATTAAATGTTACGAATAGCTTAGAATTGTCCGGGATAAAAAGGTGCCAGTTGACATCGCTGTTACGACATAAGCAGACTTTATATTTTGTTATGTTTTGTTTACCCATCTTATCATGAGGGAGTAAACTTTTTTTATGAAGTGTAGAAGATCTTCTTACTGCCTCTCCTCAAAAGAGTGGTTTCGTAGGTGATATGATAGATATAGATAGATACAGACACGCTGTTAACCTTTTGGCGCCGGAATTAATTTTAAATTTTAGCACACCCTGTATATAAAATGTGAATAATACGGAAACTAAATATGTTAGAATTATGAAACAAACTGCATTTTGAAGAGAAACAAACAGACAGTGTATACCATGTTTAAGAGTACATATATTTGTTGAATAAATATATAAAATGCAACGTTTAGAGGTTAGCGGTGCGGTGCGACACCTATATGGGTCGTTTGGCGTAAAAGGGTTAAAATATCAATTTACAATGCATATAATATTTTTTCGTGACAAAACGTCGTAAATACACGATACATTAAAGAAAGGAACTTATGATTTGTACAGCTATTTGAGATGGTAGTTCGCCTGGTAGACTGCTGCCTGTGTAACGCTCTGTAATTGTGTTCAGGAATTTCTCATTTCGAATCCTCTAAGGAACATGAGTTCTTATCTTATAAACCTTCCTCACTATCTGTAGGAAAATATTGAGATAATATTTGATTAGTCTGTGGCCATTTTCTTCCATGCGGTAGACAGTATCTAATTCTGCTGTCATCCTGCCGACACGTTATTGTGAGACTGGACTTCAAGCAACGTTGTAAAACAAGGCACGAAAAACTGAAAGTTTTAGATAATGTGGTGCGACTGTCCGACCTTAGCCTCGGCCTGACATTGACATCAGAACGATTACAGAAATCGAGCTGTAGTTCTGTGGGCTGTGACGTCATGTTGTATTACAGCAGATAGACAGCTCCATGTCGTAATCCGGAAGACAAAGACGTCTTCATTACTCTGTGGACCTCAAACACTGGGATTACCTTTCGCCACGGTCTAGATCTTCCTATTCTGAAGTCTTATATTCGAGCTTCGTATCAGGTATTGGATATCCTGCCTGATATTTTCACTCTTTTTCTTACCAAATCTTTAATCGGTATCTTAAAGCAGAAAAAGGCGCTTCCTCTCAAGTCTTCCATATTTATTTCAGTCACAGACTTCGAAACGTTCAAAGCATAGTAAATTATGCGGCATTCGAATTCATTAAGTGTTATAATAATCTATTATGAAATTACCATACTATCCTTATTGTTTCTGGTACGATGTGGACCAGAACGTAAAATATACCGTAAACATTTAATTAACACACCAACAAATGAAAACACATAGTCTTTAATGATCTAAAATTTACATTAAAACACTTAGAACGCTCCTACATGTTTCGATCATACGATCATCCTCAGGGAGCATACTTTAGCAAAGAACAAAGTTACAGTTTAAAAAACTCAGTGAGTGTTTAAAACTGTAACTTTAGCACTCAGTGATAAATCACTGAGTGTTTTAAACTGTAACTTTAGCAAGGAACAAAATATGCTCCCTGAAGATGATCGTATGATCGAAACATGTAGGAGTGTTTTAAGAGTTTTAATGTAAATTTTAGATTATTGAAGACTATATATTTGTGCATTTGGTGGTGTGTTATTTAAATAAACTACAAAATTTACGGTGCAACGATATAGATATACTGTAAATACTTAATGCTGACTATTGCCTCTTATAAGATACCTGACTGCAAGCAGGAAGCTGAAAACTATTCTTTGAATGCAGTCTATACACTTTACTTCACCTCGCCCTAATTAACATCATGTAACATAGAGACAAAACACTTCATTTGTTGTTGTGTGTTATTTTGAGATACTTTTAAAAAATGAGCAGAAATAATTTTGTGTAACTGAGTTCCATGCAGCAAGTGGGCAGGGTGGCATATCACAAGAATTTGAACTGGAACAAGACAAGTAGTATGTTACGGTAAGGGATTTATAGACCTGGTGTGCACATGGGCGAAGGGACAAAATCTCATAGAGGATGTTGGTACAGGCGGTCACTTTAAACCTGGAGAAAGATTAGCGTCAGTCCTCTTTAAGCGTGTTCGCAAAATTGCGAAAGTCGTTTATGAACTTCGTCATGTCTCTCCCACTTTCCCCATGATCTACTCGGCTGCCACTGTAATACTTTTCATTCAATTTGATTTCTCAGTATTTTTCGAAAATTTTCAGGAAAATCAATTTTCATTAAATCTGACAAGAATTACGGTTACTTTACATGAATACTTATATATACATTTTTGACCTTCCTTGCTCAGTTCTTCGTAGAATGAGGAATATTTCGGACAAAATGTTGTAGACAAAACCAAACCACTCATTTTGCGTGCAATAATTTTTTTCCCCGAAATCGTGCCGTTTGTGAGATAATGTGGAAGAATACTGTGCGGCCGGACAGGCCATAGACGACAACATGGCACATACGCATTTCATGTTGGATACCTAAAACTACAGGCGCGCTCACACAATATGTCATACTTATTGCTTTTCCACTGCAAGAAATGTTGCAAGATCGCGCCTCATAAATATGAAGTACTGGAGGAAAATCCTGTCCCAATTCCACTATTTCCGCCACAAGTCCCACATGAAATGACCTGTAGCCAAACATTTTTCTTCGACTCGTTTGTAGACAAACATTGTGAAGTCGTCTTTAGCTTGATGTAAGTGAATAATTCTTCAACAAATCTTCACTTGAAGACAAATCCTAGCACGAAATATGCTAATCGTTTTGAAGAAGATTGAAAGGTTTTGGGGGTGGGGGGGCGGTTGGGGTTGGGGGGCGGGGAAGGGCGGCAGGTGCAGTCCGGTGTTCCGGATCAAACTACAATGCGGGTCATAGATTTCTGACCCTAGATGTGCAAAACGCATAAAGGGCTGGAACAAATAGTACTGTATATTGACTTAGGGCAATAATAAAGCGCTCTCCTCCTTGAATTCAGGGCAGCTACAGTTAGAATAACTGGAACCGGATAGCCCAGTCCTTATAGCTACTCGCTCCGGGCTGGGAGGTTCAGAGTTCAATCCAGTTGGGGACAGGAGATTTTCTGTTTTCCATACCCGTCCAGACACGCCGTCAGGCTCATCCATCCTCCTCTAGAATTGAGACAGGGGCCTTTTCCGAGTTAAAGTGGCTGGGGCGTGGCATTCCCCACCCCCCCCCCCCATCAAGCTACCTGTCTACTTCCCGTCTGTGCCTCCTAAGGCATATTATGGAATGATCTTTGCTTTTACAGTTAGACTAATAGATGTCACTTTAAAAACTGCTGAGCGTCATTAAAACACAAGAGAGTGTCCAAAGTATTCGCAGTAAATATTCTACAGCATCCACGATCCGACACTATAACCAATATAACAGATAAGATTGAGCGTCGGATAGGTCACTCTTCCATCACGTACTATGCTTGTGTGTTATTTGCATAACATCAGTTATTAAACAGTTCCTTTTCTATTCTTAAATGGGCTTAATTCCATGCCAAGTGAACTGCCTAAGACGTAACCTTTCTATTGTTTCAGATGAAGGTGGCAGAAGCCTGCTACTGTTCGCTAGACAACGCCGCAGTGAGAGAGGAACTGCCTGTACGAAGAGCCACTAACATATTTGGACAATGTGAAGCGCAGCTTGAGAATGATAATAGTTTACAAATTTGAGAAGCCTTCAAATTCTCATATTCGTGCGTATATTGCTGATCAAGTTACTATTAATTGCAAGGTCTTGTCTCTCCTCTACGTGGGCCCTAGGAGAGTCGTCCTGCCTATGAGGTAGGTTTCTTCAAAGATGTAAAGAAAAACTGTACAGTGTAAAGAGAACGACGTCGAGTACACGTGACATCTCATATCACAAGTATTTTATGATCTAATTAAACAATTGATATTATTACTTCTTAAAGACTCATCTGTAATTTCATGTGTAGAAACTGCAGTTACAAAGTTACTATCTTCTGGATGTATATAACAGTGTCACACAGCAGGGGAACAAGTAAGTTGTGAAGCAAGCAAAGAAATTACAAAGAAGTGCTGTGTTTGTGTGAATTTGTAGGTAATATCGTGAAATGGGTTACCTTTATAGAATCCTGCTTATGGAGCAGGATCTTGTATCTGAATGAAATTGTTCACCAACAGAAGAGTCAAGCCTAGTTTTTTCAAGTAAAGTTGTGCTACTCGTGCCGGAACCCCAGGCCTGTGGATGAAGACCTGAGGTAAAACAAAAATCAAAGGAACTGCATAAAAAATTACACCTCAAGTGAGACTGGAAGTGAAAGAGTGACGGTGATTTTCGTGTCAGAATTTCCCCATTCATGATGGCCGACTTTGATAATATATCCAAGGAGGGGAGAGAGGAAAATAGGACTTTGAGAGAACTTCTAAACCCCACGGACATACAGAGGGAAATGGAATGCTTGTCACAAGAGCTGGAGTCTGCTGGAAGCAGTGGAGATCCAGGGCTGTTCTGTCCTTACTCTTATGATACACTCCTTTGCTGGCCGAAAACGCCTGCCGGAAACTTGGCACTTCTTCCATGTTTCGAAGAATTTAATGGCATCAAGTATGACACTTCACGTGAGTACCCTTGCTTATTTTTGGTTTACTTTAATTGTAGCTTATAAGTTATGCTCTCAGTAGTTTTAACAATACCGCCTGATAATGCTTTGGGGCAATGTGAGCGTCATGGTTACATACATTTTTTGACGTTTTGTTGACCGTGCATATCAGTATACATCTCAGTATTTAACCAACTTGATGCACAAAATTTGTTTCACAATAAGTTTTATTTCATGCCTCTACATGTTTCGAGCACCTATAGGTGTGATGATACCAGAGGTTGTGTAATGCAATTTTGACCTCCTGATGATGAGCACATGTGCTCGAAACATATAGAGGCATGAAATAAAACTTATTGTGAAACAAAGTTTGGGAATCAAGCGTTAGATTTCTGTGACCGTGCATCGTGAGCAAATTGTGAAGTGAGAGAGAAAACCAACAAGATGCAACAGTTAGATGTTTATTTTCAACAATTTCACAGTGCTCGCACCCCACAAGGCAGCGCCCCACAACCGCTACCAACCACATCCAGCAGAACCAGCGCAGCACACCACGTGCGGTAACACACGTCTTTTTCTCCTGAAGATGGGCATAATGATGCCCGAAACATGTTGAGAAAGTGTTGAAAATAAACATCTAACTGTTGCATCTTGTTGGTTTTCTCTCTCACTTCACAATTTTGGAATCAAGTTGTCTAAATACTGAGATAAAAAAAGGTTACATACAGTTCAAAATAAAACACGTGTGCAAACACACGTGTTATGCAAAGTGCAGTCCTAGAAAATTCTGTCTTTGTTATGTCACATTTAGTTTCAGTATACTATCGACTTCGCCAGCCTTTCTGTGTTAAAAACAAAACACTAATTTTAGGAGAAGAGATCGGTCTCGGTTTGCTGTTTAAAATTAATGTAAGGCCTTAGATGTCGCCGACAGTTAAAAATATTCTCAATTTATAGGCAACCCTTGTTCAATGTATTATTATCGTAAAGGCTGGGACCAATCCAGTTTCCGAAACGTAGCGCTTTTGATTGTCAATCCGAAATGGTGGACAAGGTCCAGAAAGTAAATAGTTCCAGACTACCCCAACAAGTTAATATTTAGAAGAAAATTATGGAATAAACTTTAAATACTATAATGTGTAATACTTCCAAGTTTCAGAACCTTTCTGAGCAGATTGGATTGTCCGAAACGTGTCGTAGTATAATTCCTCTTCATTTAATTTTACGTTAAAAATGACTTAATAAGGACGTTCTTTAGCCGATCCCATTGGCTGCACGGTTTAAGGCGTGGGTGTGCGACCGCTCGCCTGCTGAGATTCTGGTTTCGAATCCCACCGGGGAGATGGATGTTTGTCGTTGTAAGCGTTGTATGTTGGCAGGTAGAAATCTCTGCGAAGGGCTCATCACTCGTCCAGAGGAGTCCCACTGACTGTGGTGCGTCGTTGTGTGCGGCCTAGCAAACTCGTGAATGAGAAGTCCTAGCCTACTGGGGGCTGTTGTGCAGAAGGACATAAACGATAAAGGCTTTCTTTATGGTATCCAATTTGATTGCACTTGTTCCTGCCTCCCGTTCACCGCAATCAGACTTTTGGTTTCGAATCGCTTCATTTTTACACCAGTACACCTAAGATATGATAGCCGCTGCAGACTGGCTAGCATTCATAGTAACTTATGCACTGAATTGTAAAATCCAATCCTATCGTCAGTCTTCCTATAGCGTACATAAGAGCTAATTTTTTTTACTTGAATTCCTTGTTTGTTACAATCTGTCTGGAGACATTTAGTAAGCGTTGTGTCGACAGTAGTAGAGACACGTAGGAGATATTTCAAGTGAAGTTCTCCCTTCTATTCTCAATCGCAAGGATTGATGTTGTCTCTGATGAAAAGAGCTATGTCGTCATGTCATTCACACACAGACCAGAAAGTGATAATTCTAAATTTGTTCCTTCAGTGAATATTAAGTGATTCGCTAAAGATTTGTCAGGAATGAGAAGAATAAACGAAGAACATACAAATAGTAAGCCACAAAACAAATATTCTTTATGAATTTCATGTCCGTTAGACTTTTTTTTTTTTTTTAGAATTTCTGGCGCGTTCTTGTATCTGCGGAGAGCTTGCTAAAATATTCGTGTTCGTTTTTCCGTCCGCATGTAGCTATTGAATGACCAGTGAGCGGATTTTCATAATCTGTAATAGTAAATTAATTCTGTTTTTGTTCGGTTAATGCAAATCTCTACTTACATACAACGTCCCTGTTCCACTCTTCACTGTTGTTACCCACACTACGCTTTGTAGTTTTTTAATGTAGTAACAACACTATAATCCAGCCCAATCCTGCGTCAATATGTTGCAAAGATAAGGAACAGTATTACAGTGCACATTGTATAAATAATGGCAAAACACACTTACAGTTCTCGCATTTACCAATGTATTGCTTGAAATCATCCAAAATTAGGATTCACAAATGGAAAATCTAGAAGCAGTAAGAAAGCAAAGCGAAAGAAATGTTTACTGACGAATAAATTTTCAGCTTGCCGTCTTCCTTCTTATTTGTGAAACTTTTTTCCATTTACTCATTCCTTTTCTTCTCTTTGTTCTCTGTTTCTTTCTTAAGTTTTTACCCCTTTTTGTTATGTCCAAAAGTTATTTGCTTTTCTTTCTTCTTTAGCTTCTCCTTTGTTTCTTTATTGGTTTCCTTCTTCTCCTCCACATGTTTCCGTTTCACTTGAATGCTCTACCGGTCAAAACAGCACCACTTGTTCCACAAACACACACGTGCGTGTGTAGGAAAGGGCGATCTTTCTGTAATTTAAGTTATTTTACCAAAATTTGCCTGGAAGACCAAAGGAAAAACTCTAAAAAGCCTCTGCTTGACAATGTATTTTTTGTTTTTACGTTTTGCTGACCGTGCATCTCAGTATATGTATCTCAGTATTTAACCAACTTGATGCACAAAATTTGTTTCACAGTAAGTTTTATTTCATGTCTACATGTTTCGAGCGCATGTGTTCATCATCAGGAAGTCAAAATTGCATTACACAGCCTCTGGTATCATCACACCTATAGGTGTCATGATGCCAGAGACTGTGTAATGCAATTTTGACCTCCTGATGATAAGCACATGTGCTCGAAACATGTAGAGGCATGAAATAAAACTTACTGTGAAACAATTTTTGTGCTGGTTAAATACTGAGATAAATGACGATGTATGTTTCCGCAGAAATTCATATTGGTAAACTCCTGAACCAAATCAAATTTGTCGCTTGGCTTCCCACCCTCGGTGTCATTATATTAATACCGTAAATTTCCTCAGTTTGTGGTAAGAGGGAAAACAAGCCCACTTGCAAGGCTAGAAATGTGTATGTGTGTTACAGACATCACGATCAAAGCTTGCTAGAATTGCACACTACGGCCTGTCAATAGATACCGCTCTGCTTGTTCAGTACAGCGCCAAGAAACACGTGCTGTCTGAAACACGGGTTTAGTGGCTGTAATCTGATAACAGCGAAATCTGAACACACCCTGTTAGTGTTTAGTGAAAGTCGTTTAGCTACAGCTGTTTCTTTAATATTGCTTTACTCTATTTTAAGCTATCATTGTGCCTCTCTTCCAATACTTTGTTTCGCGTTTAGAAGACTGTTTTAAAACATCCACAGTTTTATGTGGATTGTTGAAGTTTTGTTTACCGCCGAGTGCTCTGAATGTACCAAGGCAAACTCACACTACGTCGAAGAAACACAAAATCCATACAAAGAGTAGGCACGCATTCCCCATAATTATTGATGGTTCTCAGAGGCTACATGGAAGAGTTGGCGAAAAAAATTTCTACACTTGTCCAAACTCGAAACCTGGTCACATATCCAATAGCCACTCAACGACCGTAATTACGAAAACTTATAAAAAAAATTAGAGATGAGATGGGCTGGGCATGTTGCGCGTATGGGTGAGGAGAGGGAGTGTATAGGGTCTTGGTGGGGAAATCGGAGGGAAGGAGACCACTGGGGAGACCTAGACGTAGATGGATAGATAATATTAGGACGGATCTCCAGGATGTGGGATGTGGGTATATGGACTGGATTGGGCTGGCCCAGGATAGAGACAGGTGGCGGACGCTTGTGAGTGCCGTAATAAACCTTGGGGTTCCGTGAAATGCGGGGAATTTCTTGACTAGCTGCAAACCAGTTAGCTTCTCATGAAGGACTCTGCACCATGGAGTGAGTAAGTAAGTATAAAAAAAATTAAAGATTATCGGTCTATTCTTGGATTACGTGTCACTCTAATTATATCCGTGATTTAAAGTATTCAGTTGCAGTCCTGCTAATTTCAGGATTTTCCTGTAAGAAAATATAGAACCATACTGGACGGTCACAGACGTAAGAAACTTCAAATGACAGGTGATATAATCATTCAATACACTTGAAAGCTACAATGACGACGTGGTCATTAGAAGTCCGAGATGGTGTTTCACCGACATGTAGGTAAAGAGGCTTCCATGTAATGGATCCCAACAGCTCTCAACATAAACGACTTTATATGCTATAGTCTTCATCCAGCTATTTAAAAACTTTCCACTGATTTATTGCAAATATCTCGTTTACAATAGTCAGTCAACAAGTACTTTCTGTGAGCCAGATTAATCAAATCCACAACCTCACAAATTATTTCTTAAACCTTTTATTCTAATATTATTTCACACCAAAACGAAAGTATTCTAAGTGGTATTTTCTCTTAAGAAGTCCCGACCAAAGATTTGTGTATATCTTTCATGTGATACACAGTACGTTCGTACAAGAAGCTTAAACCATCCCATCTTGGGTAGGTTTTTCACGGTAATCAGTTTTGTTTAATCTTGCTGATATCTGTTGTGGAATTCGGTTGTGTTACCGCAGCCCTAACTTGGATAATTACTGAATAGTTTCGTGTCAAAATTCGCAGATATGTTTCGAAATGTAATGAAAGAGATGCCTCTGTAAGTGACATCCGATTGCTGGGACTAGAGAATGTAGAGCGATCTATTGCTGACTGTAAACCGGGCCCTCAACAAGAGCAAGAGAAAACTAATCAGACGTCGTCTTATGTCAGTCGTCAAGAAAAATGATGGGGTGGCAAAGGAGGATTTAAACAAGCATAATAAAAAGAGATCTCCGAAAGTGTGATATTAAATTTTTGACCTGAGGGCCAGAATTTTATCAGGTACTCTGAAGTTATAAGGGGTGTGATACATGATTGCAGACACTCTATCCAAATTTGACGTATGTTTGTCCGTGCATTGTTGTATAAGCGCAGAGAAGAAAACCAACTAGATGCTACTGAATGCTTTATTGCACTTATAATCTGCTCAACATGTTTCGGGCACTTATATGCCCATCATCAGGAGCTAGATACTATACTTGTGTTATTGCCGCATATGGTGTGTAATGCCTTGGTTGCTGGTGGTCGGCGGTCAGGTGCAGGGCAGCAGGCTATGCGTCCGGGATGAGGGAGGTTGTGCAGTTGCAGTAGAACAAAATCCCTCATCCAGAACAGAACAACCTCCCTCATCCCGGACGCATAGCCTGCTGCCCTGCACATGACCGCCGACCACAAGCAACCAAGGCATTACACACCATATGCGGCAATAACACAAGTATAGTCTCGAGCTCCCGATGGTGGGCATTTAAATGCCCGAAACATGTTGAGCAGATTGTAAGTGCAATAAAGCATTCAGTAGCATCTAGTTGGTTTTCTTGTCTACGCTTACATTATCCACAACTTTAGAGCAGTGGTTACAGAAATTCTTTTGCATGAGGCATCCTTGGAGTCTTCATTTGTTTGTGCCATCTCACATTAAAGTTAGAATATAGAATTGAAATTTATAATAAAATTAAATAAATTTTAAACAATTTCATTTATTTTTATAAAATAATAGATTATTGTCGACAGAACATGATTTTGAAACTTATTAGACTTTATGAAGTGAAGTCCTTTTTTGATTATGTAATATTTCCTGAGCTATGCAAGAAGTCCTATAATGGAACCCGACGACTAAGTGACGCATTTAGATTACTCTTCTTTTTTTCCTTATCCTGAGCCAGAGGAATCCACGCCATCACAGACTGGTTCTTTGAGATTTATATTTTTTTTTATTTTCCCATCTAAGAGGACATCTTCGAAGTACCTCCGTTTCTTATAGCTTTCCCACCTAAATTCTGAAACCATTTCTCTTTTGAACCATTCGTGCCACATTGTCTGCCCATTTCACCGCCCTTGATTTTATTACTCTAATTATGTTTGTTGCCGGTCCCAATGGCCGCGCGGTCTAAGGCGTAGGACTGCGGCCTCTTGCCTGGTGTGATTGTGGGTTCGAATTCCACCGACGGCATGGATGTCTGTCTGTTGCGAGTGTTGTGTGTTGTCAGGTAGAGGTCTTTGTGTCGGGCTGATCATTCGTCCAGAATAGTCCTACCGACTGTGGTGCGTCGTTGTGTGTGATCTAGAAACCTCGTGAATGAGGAGGCCATGGCCCAATGGGGGGTGTCGCGCCAAAAGAAAGAGTTTTGAATAATGTAAGCACAAATTTTGAAGCTTCTCATAATGCAGTTTTCCCCACCCTTCCGATACTTCCTCTCTCTCATAGGTTGAGATACATTTTCAGCATTATATTCTTGAACTTCTTCAGCCTACGTTTTTTCCGTCATGTGGGAGACCAAATTTCACACCCATAAAAACAGCAGGCAAAGTTATAATTTTCTATATACAGTGCGTTCGGAAAGTCGCTGTGCAATTACGCTGCGGTAGAGTCCAGTTGAAATGTGATGACACAAGGTGACGCACGGGAGGGGAAATTCCGAAAGTCGCTGTGCACTTATGAAAGGTGTTGGAAGTGATGTCCACGAGCGACTATACAGGCCTGAACTTCCCCTCCCGTGCGTCACCATGTGCCATCATATTTCAACCGGACTGTACCGTAGCCTAAGTGCACAGCGACTTTCCGAACGCACTGTATTAATATTTACGCTTTCAGGTAGCGTAGTTTGTAATGATGTGAAATTTTACCTTTCTTGCCAAAGGGGAAAAGATAAATTGTATGTAATAAGGAGAATAATTTAGCCTAAGAGAAAAAACAGTAGATGATGATAATTACATACTGAAGTGCCTAATGAACTGTGGCGTAGTGTTCATTAATGAATGAACTGAAAATGAGGGATCGTATTGGGAATAGTAAATTTCGGAAATGCACACAGCAAGTACTTCAGTAAACTTGATGGAAGAAACGACGTCAGTTGCAAGCATCCATGTGTTATAATATTAAAATGGGTTTTAGATACCAGATCAGTTCATGTGAGAATGTTCGTTGACAGAGTTGTACTAGGACTGAATATTCTCCGAGTAATTCGGCTTTTATTTCTAATTATAACTCCAAACTTTCCCCATCCTCTTTCCACATTCATAACTGATTCTGCATAATCATAGCGGCTGACAGCGTCATTAAATAAAGCACTTCAAATTTCTCATTAGTGGAATAAACGAATTTTAGGACATTGCCTTTCAGACAGATTTCCACTGTTTGAGAAGAAAGTCTAACCAATGTCTGTTGTAAGTAGGGCAATAAAGTGTTCTGGTTTCATCTAAACTGTGAAAGTATAAGAAAGATATAAACATAAAGATTCTTGACTACTAAGTGCGTCGTTTAATGGTTACGTCACTTGCTACGATTGCATAACCCGGTAATACATACGATATGAATGCGGGGCTTTGGTAGATTAAAGCTGTGAGGGAAAGGCCGAAGTACTGGTAGACAGACCTGTTCCAGTGTCTAAATACAACGTGTCAGTCAAAAACACAAAACTTCATTTTATATACAATAAAAATAGTATATTGTCAGGGCGACATGTTTCGACATTTATTAGGTCATCTTCAGGCCCTCTGGAAAAACAGATCCAAGAGCTATATACATTTCAATGCATTGCGGGATCCCAAATGCTTACAGATTGTGTTATATGAATGTGAAATACATAAACTAGATTGGAGTGTATATACTTGTCTAACACAACTATATGATAGTAGAGATAGAGTTGGATCTATGGTATCATCTTATGTTTGTAGAGATTATATGTACATGTACACTTAGCTTATAAATACACAGTGTGCAACTTTATATAAATGTAGTATCTATAGTTATAGTGGGTTCATTGATCTAATCACTTTGTTATTATATT
>Ga0136643_10009148_pt1 | contig 14550 bp, 10 predicted proteins | sample TergutLab28metaG_FD_96883 | JGI IMG/M metagenome (GOLD analysis project Ga0136643, IMG submission 96883) | Labiotermes labralis P1 segment gut microbial communities from Petit-Saut dam, French Guiana - Lab288 P1 (version 3) (version 3) | ecosystem: Host-associated > Arthropoda: Insects >... | reverse complement strand
GTGTGGTGTGTGTGTGTTGTGTGTGTGTTATGTGTGGTGTGTGTGTTATGTGTGGTGTGTGTGTGTGAGCTATATGTAAGCCTCTTCGTAGATATTATAATGAATTGGGGTGTATGTACTTGATTTTGGTACTTGTAGAGTAGTTCCTTTGCATGCCATAAATTAGCGTGGGGGCGTTGTAACTTTACTCCTTAACTTCGGAGGTGGATGGGATGAGTGGTGGCTCCTTTACCCTAGGGACAAGCACTCCGGCACCCTTTGAATAGGAGGCTGGGTGGTCCCTAGATCCAGTCTGGGCGCTTCGTAGAAGAGATATTAATCTCTGCCCCTTCCAGGAATCGGACCACCGGTAATATAAATGTAACGATTGTGGGAAGCGTTTAAGTACTTAGTACCTACTGTACCGATTGTATGAATGTAAACGTTAAAGTTTAGAAGCATGTCTTTATGTAGACAGAATTGCAACTAGTATATGCAGGGTCCTTAAGTTTATCTGACAAACGTCGTTTATAACTTCCTGTAGCCTGCATTGTCTGATACAACTACGTGGACTCTGCGAGTCTCCCTACGCGCACGCTATAAGTCGCAGTGGCACTGCCACTGGAAGGGCTTTGTTTTTTGCTAAATGTGGATCAATCAATAATTGTCGTCGTAAATTCAGACGGACGTTTTCTCCTGTGGCTGTTGAAACGTGAGAGCGCGATTTACAAATACGCGTAAAGATCTCGAGCAACAGGGTTCATTCTAGACAGGAAAAGGGCACACAGAAAACACAAGCTCGCTGAGAAAAAACGAGACGAAATTGGTTCTAGATAGGAGACGTATACAAGAAAAAAAATTTGGTTTGACTCGCGTATCTGTGTCATCATCGCGAATTGCAACAGAACTGCACTTGCATCCACTGTGGATAAACGGTTATGGTTCATAAACGAGGCGGCACAGATCGTAAAGCAAGACTGAAGTTTGTGCACTGGTCTCTTCATGGGTTGCTTGATAGAGAACTAGACTCCACACTCATTCTCTTTGGTGACGAACGTAGGTTTAATCTCAGTGCATACCTGAACTCTCCGAATAACAGGTACTGTTCTACAGGATATACGTTGTTGATCCACGAAGTGTGCGATGTTAAAGTTGGTGTCTGGTGTGATGAGTGCAGCGAGGATTATTGGGCAGTTTTTTATGTGTGCGACCATTCATTTGGCACCCATACACGCATTGACATCATTCGTGAACACGTGCCCGATTACGGAAGAATTTTTTTTTTAGAAAGACACTGTAGCAGCTCACATCACATGCAATTCTATGCGTTTACAGAGCGTTTTTGGGGACAGCATCAATCAGGGGATTGTGGCTTCGTTCGCCCGATGTGAACCCGTGCTATCGATTTTTACTGGTGGGGCATGTTAATACATGAAGAGACCTCGCACTGCAGACATTGCAAAAATCATTGATATTTAGTGCTCTAAATTTTGCCACCAGAATCCTTAAAAATGTTTGTTAGATGTGACGTGTGTCCGCGATCCAAATGAAAGCATTTCAAACACCTGCAAAGTTGGTGAGTGAACAGCTAACATATACTGCAGTATGTTGAACTGAAATTCGTGGACCCCCACTCACGGCCAACTGGAGTAGCGGCGATCGCTGCACTGCTTACGTCACGCGAAACGGTCTGTTGAGTGACAAAATATATTTACCCGATAAGGTAGGGACCTTCGTAATATTTGAATTTTTTATGATAATGAAAATTCGTACTTTGTACGTCTGGGTTAGTACACCGCGTAGTGTGGTAGGTGGATGCCACATAACTGCTGTCTGCCTAAATCTGTTCTGCTTATCCTCTCATGTGGTGCGGGCACCGTCGGCAAAATTTGATCTGTATGCGAACAGCTTGAAATCCAATATGCAGAATGAGTGAATAAGAGTGCATATAGTCATATGTATAATATTGCCTATGTATATTTTGTATACATCACGTACAATAAGAAATAAACCAATGATAATAGGAAAGTTTTGTAAAAGAACGCAATTCAAAACCTTGGGCTGGGGTGTCGCTCTTTTTAGTACATGTTTTCGAAATGAGTTAGTAAGGCAGTGTATGTCTCAGCAAATAAACAGCTCATAAGTTTTCCAAATTGCGTCAGCGTTCTGGTCTTTTCTTTGCCAGGTAAAGGGTTAAAAGACTTTCCTCATTTCGAATGTCTTCGCGGGCAAAATAACGTTTTGTCGCGTGTAACATTTTGGCCGCGATCTACACGTTGACCGTGCCTGATAGCCATCTTATGGGTTTCTTGAGACCTTGGTACCTACCTTCCAGACTTAACAGTGTCATCTAAGAATACCAGAATACAAATTTACGGTCGACAGTGTGTGATCCTTTAGAACTAACTACATAACAGTTTTCGTTGAGGAGTTAATAGTTGCTGAGCTGTTCAGGACATTCATTGCCATTTACGGAACAAGATTGCGCCACTGGACACAGTCCTGAGCCAGACAAATCCAGTCCATGATGTCATATTCTGTTTGTAGAACTTACATTTCGTAGGCATGTCTCAGTTGAAAAGGCAACACTGCTGCTTTCATGTTCAGGAGGTGCCGAGTTAAAGTCTTGGCTGAGGTTTTTCGTAAGTTTGCTCAGTCTTGAAAGGAAGTGTGGGATAGTGTCACAAATCAGGCAACCACCGCGTCCGTTCACGTCCTTGCATTAATCCTATCTTTCGCAGTAGCTGGTGCTCATGAATGAACCATGAGGAAATGCAGAAATATTATTCTCCCATTTATTGCACAGGGCTACCAACTTGTATGTTCCCATATGATTTTTCGACTATAATTCTGTATACAATTTCTTTCTCTCCCATACGCGCCACGTGAATCCCTGGCTACATTGTTCGTCTTGCAGTGAGGTAAACATTGAAACACTACCATTGTCTTTGAGTAGGTAAAATCGGCGTTGTTTCAGATTGGATCTGACTTGCTTGAGATAACGAAACTGCTGAAATATCTATTTAGGTACGGTTACTGCTACCATCGCAGCTTGTATACCTCGTTCGCTGTGGTCGGTTAAATTGTGATCGATTAACATCGATTGTCATTACGTCAGTAAGTAGCTTGGTTTCAGCAGTCTACCACAAAGCATTAAATAGGAGAGGAATGATGTCGCAGATGGTCTAAGCAGCCACAGATTGATTGTACCGGATACCTGACATAACATTCAATAAAAGGAGCAGCAGGTTTATCAGGAGGACGTTGACATTTGCTCCTGGCGTTGTTGCTACTGCAGGAAGCGCACTCTCTCTCCACTCCCCGCGACGGCGCCAGTATACGCGTCTCGCGGTAAGCTGTAGGAAGTGAACTCATCTGTCTTCAGCCACATGATGGTGACATGCGACGTGTGCTTTCTGCTAGTCCAACAGTTCGAAAATGACCCCTCTTGTGTGTGTACCGTTGAGCATCTTGTCGATAACACACAGTTCAGTCTTCGCGTCTACTGTCGAAAGATAAAAATATACGAAACTGTAATATCACATGTTTTGCAAGGGGTGTGAAACTTTGTCTCTGTTCCTAGGGAATGTCATAGATTGGAAGTTTAATTGTAATCATTTCGTTGTTGAATGGACTGAGAATGTTTGAGAAATCCGTGAAGAGAATGTGGTACCAAGAGAGAGATAGGAAATGACAGAAGGCTGGAGAAATTTGCTTAATGATTGGCTATATAGGTATCATTAGGGTGATCAAATCTAAGAGAATATAACTGGGGCTTTAGTACGCATAGGAACCGTGGGAAATGTATAGGCCTGTACTAAGTTTTGGTCGGTCATCCTGATGAGGAGAGACCACTTGGAAACTTTCGGTGAAGATGGGATTGTACTAAGGTTTGTTAAATGGGCCGGTTAGCTCAGTCGGTATAGCGACTGACTACGGGCTGGACGGTCCGGGATCGAATCCCGGGGACGAGATTTTCCGCCCGTCCAGACCGGCCCTGGGGCCCACTCAGCCTCCTGTACAATGGGTACTGGGTCTTTCCCGGGGGTAGAGTGCGGCCGGGGCGTGCTGCTGACCACTCACCCCCTTCTGGTGCCCCGGTCATGGAAGAGTAGAGCCTATACCTCTACCCACCCTCTGGGCCACACCGGACCTGTAACGGGATCACTTTACCTTTTTTTAACTAAGGTTTGTTAAAAGTATGTCGAACAAAGTGGTAGGATGCAGGCTGGCTGTTGTGAACGCTGTAATGAACCTTCGGGTTCTGTAACAGAGGGACCGTCAGCCTCTTAACAAGGACTAGAGTTAGTTGTTAGCGTTGAGAGAGTTTTCCTATTCGCGTTGCAGCTTGTCATAACAGTTATGTATGTAAACTATTTAGTGGTAGAACGGACGCTGCTGATGACGTAACGGCTGGAAATGTAGATCTTTTATGGATAGAATACACAAAAGTACCATGCAAGAATGCCGTCGTTTCGGATTTGAATCCTTATCAGTGTGTTAAGATTAAAACAAAGAAATTAGTACATAAAACTGTAGTGTACGTCTTCTAACCGTGTAACGCAGTGATTTGTCTGTGTACCATCTACGAGTACAGCAGCGTTTCCCAGACTATATTCCGCGGAACGCTGGTGTTCCGCTTGATGTGAAAAGGTGTTCCATGAAGAAGCGGAGAAATCGAGGATTTGAAAATTGCGTTTATGATCACTGTTTTGTGGTACTTTTCATGTGCGATTTGTTGGTACGAGCCGTTAATTTGGTTCCTAACAGATCTTGTTCCGCTGTCAGATGCGTTCGCAAAATTACGAAAATACGACTGTTTGTTTCACGTCCGTCCATCTTCCTCATGGAACATCTTGGCTCCCGCTGGAATGGATTTTCGTTAAAAATTTATGTTTGAGTATTTTTCGAAAATGTGGCGAGAACATTCAAGTTTGATTGAAAGCTGACAAGAGTAACGGGCACTTACATGAAGACCAGTATGCATTTATGATCGTATCTGGCAGAATTCTTCTTAGAATGAGAAATGTTTCAGACAAAAGTTGCAGAGAAAATCAAAATACACATTTTGTGTTCAGTAACTTCTTTTTTTTTTTTTTAATCTTGCCGGTTATGAGATAATGTAGAAAAATACTGTAGAGCCTGGCAGGCCACAGATGGCAATATGGTGCGTGCATATTGCATGCTGGATACTTAAGGCTGTGAACACACACTCGGAATATGTAATAGTTATTGCTTATCCACTGCAGCAATGGTTGCATGAACGTACCTCAATGTTACGTTATACATAAATTGCCTGTCTAGTTCCTACATATCCACTACTTACTCGAAAATTGGACGAGGGAAAAAATGTACTTATGAGATAGCCTTTTTGGGTGTCACCCTCAATTTCAGGGTTTGAACCCAATGCTTGATTTTCACGAAACTTGGTATGAACAGTTTTCCGTAGAGGATAGCCTCAGTTACAAAATAAAATCACAGTTGGGTATGTATCTTCTTGCAGAGATGAAAACAAGGTACATCTACGTGGTTTAGTACTCGTGTAGTAACGCTGTAGTAACAGTATGGCAGAGGGGAGGAAAATTAATGCATCAAGAGATGTGACAAAATGTCGACTTAAAACACTATGAATTACACTCCCAGGAGTATCAAATACTAGACGTCTATCTATCACTGTAAGAATTGTCAAGCAAGCAGGATATTGTTTGTTGCATGCTTTCTTCTGGGTAATTCCCCGGCATCTGTTTTTGAGCCACACCTTTTCCTGTATAAATTCTCAACCCCAGTCATTCTTCATACCTACCCACCTATGAAGATGGAACAGACAGTGTGTTCTGAAATGTTAAATTCAGATGCCAGGGAATTGCCCAGAAGAAAGCATACAGCATTCAGAACATGGCAAAAGTTTTAAATCAAGGATACTGTTTATTTCTCCCCTCTCCACTTAAAAATGCAAAGCACTACAAGATGGCGCCAATAAACAGCAGTTGAGCCAGTGTTTCATGTGTTATTATGGTGTGGAATTTTGCCATTAATGCTACATAACAGCACTGCCTATTATATCAGCTTGTCTTTACTCTTCTTCGGTGTTATGAAGATTCTGTGCATTTGTTTAAACTGCTGAATGACGTGAATTCGGATCAGTTAGTACTGAACAGAACATCAGCATTTCTATACTAGAAAAGAGTATTTTAAACATATGATCATCATCGTCATCCTGTTTGTCATCACCATTATAATTGTAATAATCATCGAACTAAGCTGTCTTTCCAGTTCAGATGCACAACGTGCGCATTCATTGAAGTGACATCAAGTGTCCCTGAAAGACTGTAATGCACAGGAGTGGATCAGAGGGTGGTATGGAGTGTTGAAATGGATGCTGCCCCCAACATCATAATTTTCAATTTCCAACAAACAATAATAACAGCATGGCTGAAGTGCAAACTTGTTATGTCAGAACATTGTTAGGGCCACTTAGTTTATCATCCTGAAATGACATGTGATAGCACATCTTAGAAAAGAACACAATCCTTGTGTACAAATTTCATATTTGGACATACATTAAACACAGGTTTGATGTTCTTGTAGCCAGGGAAGAAGATTGCTGAATTTTGCACTGATATTTTCTTGTAATTGAAAATGCATGATTTGTTTATGTTCTACCCACGACTATGTTAGATTGAAGTTTATTCAAGCCATTTCCAGATTTCTTCTTCTATGAGGTAATTTACTGTACTATAACAAGGCTTTTTTACTTAGTGTGGTATATTTCGTGGATCATTTGTCATATGTATGGCTTGCCTCAAAATCCCGTTGCCCACCCCTGCTCTGAAATGTTCATACTTATCCAACAGAGTGCATGGTATCACACCCTAAATGCTGTCATCTTGAATTACATTTACCTTCCCTACTGCTAGTGTTGGTAGTCATAAATGCCCATCTATTCATTGCAGTTCTGAAAGAACTAGAGGGCCTTGCTCGTAGAGGGAAAGACAGAGATTATATTCCTCTACCACCTGTGGATCCAGAACATGCTGCCAAAGTCGCTGAAGCTGCCAAATTGGCTCTTGTCTTCCTCAGATCTCGGAGTCCTGGTGTGCGTTGTGTCACTTCCCGTGGTACTATAATCCACACACCTGCATTTGCAATGGAGGAGGATTCAGAACAGGTAATCTTTTTATGTACTGAGCTGGAAGGTTTAATGCCCAAAGTGAAAAGTATTTCTTATACTTTTCAACAGATATTGGAAATTTGGTACTTCAAGCAGAATGTCTTTGCAGGATGAAAGGAATGATGATAAAATCCTCACTACCAGTCTGAGCCTTTGTCGATCATCAGGAAAGGACCAAAGCAAACCAGGTAACATCAGTTTATATACACTAATTTAATATGTCATTTTACCCCTCTCAGTCTAGTGATCCTAGTTCTGATATTTATCTAAGAAAGAATGATGAAGCCTAGAATGTAGTAGTTTAAGTAGGAGTAAGAATTGTAGTAGTTTCTCTGGCCACAGTTTGAAGTATTTTCCACCTTTAATAATCTGTTGTTAGTGTTAGTGGAGCAGAGTAATTGAGTGAGTGAGCAGTGAGCATTAAAATTAGGGTCTGCTGGTAATATGGTACCACGTGGCTCGGTAGATAGGTGTTAATGATTTGGAGGAACCTGCTGCTCTTTTATCTGAAGATGGAGGCAACAGGTTTTCCTAAAAGGTTTTTACCTCCATACCAGACTGCTCAGTGTTAAATCCCAGAAGACAATCCTAACAATAAGTTTGCATTGCATTGAGGTTTTAACCACATGTTCCATCATTTAAATTCATTATCAGAACTGGTACATTTAAACAACCTTTATTTGCTATTGTTGTGGTAAGTTACGTACACCAAGGAGCTTTAATTATATTGTACTGTATTTTGTCAGGTGCTGCAGTGTGTCAAAAATTTAGTAATTTTTTCAGAACACTGTTAATGTAGCTGGAAGCATACATGCTAAATTACATTTTGTACTTACAGTGACTGAAATCCTGGGTATTAAAGGTTTAATACATATCTTCACCCAAGTGATAAATTTTTTCATACACATGTCCAAAAATCTGATACATACAGTGGGTAAGCTAGTCATGATATTGAACATAGGTGAACCACGCCGCTTGTATCGAGAAGTGGTACTTCTTACCAAAGATCGTAACCTGCGTGTGAAGGCACTGGCGAGGCATGTTCCTGTACGTGAGGTGCCTGACTTCATGCAGTGGGCGGGTCTGGGCTGAACCCCTGGCTCTTGTGACCCAGCAAGAAAATAATGAACTACAATGCTGAGAATAAAGACACGTGAGTGTAGAGAGGAAGGCAGCTCACACAGACTGGACTCAGGTAGGTCTGTCGGTTAATCTGCTTCGTGTCAGGAGAGGAACCACTCCCAGCCAGGGACAGGATGAGCAGCACACATGTAAATATCTTGAGGACCCTCATCATATTGCCTGCAAATGGATTGAGAGTTATGGATTGGTATAGTTTAGTTGTTGAAGTGGTTTCAGATAGAAATATTTGAGTTTATGAGATGTGACTGTTAGTGCAACTTTTGTGGCATTTTCTTTCCTAATTTTGGAGTTGTTAGTTTATGTGATGAAAATTATAGGTAGAGGTGTGATACTTATGTCTCCAGTTTTTCTTTTCTTGTGCCTGCTTAAATTTTTATGTTTCTATGCCAAATTGTTACTGTGACTGGGAGGAAGTTCATTCTTGTGAGTTGTGTTTATTGGAACTTTTTCCACTGTCACAACGCACAACACCACACAGTGTTCTGGAAATTGCCTTTGTACCCCTTAAGGTGAAGCAAATTACAGAAACAGTTTCCAAAATGTTATGTAGTGTTGTTTGTTGTGACATTGGAAAAGTCCTAATAAATATAATTGAGAAAACTTAGTGAAACTATTGTCAGAAATTTATATGATTCAAGTTTATTCTTATTTAATTTTAAACCATACATTTTTATGGCTAGTGCAACTGAGGGGCTGTTTTCACACTGTTAATGACAGTGTGTGTGTGTGTGTGTGTGTGTGTGTGTGTGTGTGTGTGTGTATGTGTGTGAAGATGACCATGACACAGAGTTCTCATTACAACAGTACTTTCACAGTTCTTTGTAATTTTTAACCCCATATGTTGTACATATACACACTGCCTTATATCATTAAAAACAGTAATATTTATTGCACACAAATTTAACTGGTTAAAACTTTGGTACTGCACTGTATGGCTGTTAGTTATCAGAAATGATGATAAACTGTCTTTGGGGTATAAAGGTGTCCATACATCAGTAATCCTAATGTAAGCATGTCTGTGGTGCACATTTTCACAATATATTTGCAGACTATTGTGTCGTATCATAGCTTAGGCCATAAAACCTGGTATGTCTTACTTAAAATTGGCTAAAAATTGGTCACCTCAACATTTGTTCGTGTGTCTGACGTTTCTTTTGCCCTTAGATGTATACCGCTGTTTTCTGAACACTTTGTGGTGTAAATCCACTCTAAAAATGTGGTTACATTGTCTGCATGTAGGTGTTCTTTACAAAGTAAGAAAAGAACGCTTCATGTGGAGACCACATCTTGTCTGTCCATCTGTGACCTTGCATCAATGACCAAACTGTTTACTGGATTTTCGTGAAATTCATTAAGGAGTACTTTACGAGTTGTTGAGCAAGTTTGAATTTCATGAAAATTGGGCCAGTGACACTTATACTTTACTGAAGGCATAAATGATTTTCTACCTATAGTTTCCATATTTCTTGACCGATTTTCATGTGGTTCAGTGTTGAAGATCCTCATATAATACTGGTGAGCAGTTCTGAGTTTGTGAAAAATAGTGCTTTGAAAGGCAGACTTTACTTAAGAGCAAAAATTAAATTTTGCCTTATTTTCACATCTGTGGCTTGATGTGGGTAAAATTTGGTGTAGGTGATCTCTGGATAATACTCTTGAGGGGTTGTAAGTTGTGGTAAAATCAGTGCCATGAAAGGAATACTTTACCTCAGGACGTAAGTGAAATTTTATCCTTTTTTTTTTTTTTAATATTTGGACAAAATTCGGTATTGGTGGTACCCCTAAAATTTATTTAACTTTTGCGAGTTTCGTGAAAATAGATGTAGTAAAAGCCATACTTTACTTATGGGTGTAAATTAATTGCTGTCTGTGGTTTATACTTTTATTATCAATTTGGGTTAAATTCCAAGAGATTGGTGCATGGTGACATTGATTATTTTGGGTTTTATGAAAATTTATGTAGGGAAGGCCGGACTTCTTTTAGGGGTATTAGTAAAATTTGTATTGAAGTATATATGTGTAATGAAAATGTATGATATGTTGAAAGCAAAGAACGCCTTTGTGAAGTCTGTCTACAGTGTTGTAGTCTTGTTACAATTCAGTGTATGATTAATTTCTTCATTACTCTTATATGTAAAGTGTGACTACTTAACAGAGAAGTGCAGAATTGTGAAATCAAAGGTATGCTGACTATTGCATGTAAGTCAGTAGATCATTGTTATGTATGACTGAACACCATATTATTGGTGTGTAATTCATAATCATTATGAACTTTGTAGTTCTGGGTCCTTGAGACCTGTGCCTATTAATTGCAAGCAGGTGTCCTAATGCCTCATTATTCCCTCCATCAGTAATGGGATGCCAATTGTGGAAGGAAATCTCTTTCCATTATTTTCATTTTTTCTTTTAAGTTATGAAAACTGAATGAACTGTTCCAGTCTGTAAAGTTTCAGATAAAGGAAATTAATGCTTTCATCTTCTCCATGTGGATGTGTGTTACATAAAAACGCCATGTAGACATTTCATGAAACTTACACGTGTATTAATTTCTGGGGGGGGGGGGGAGGAGAAAGAAAGAGAGATGTTTTAATAAAACGCCCAATTGAAGAAATTTTTTGTTTTTTTTTCTCCATGTTGGTTGTTGGTTAAAAAAAAGCGCAAGGGAAATTTTTTAAAAAACCTACGGTGTTTTTATTTTCGGGGGGGGGGGGGGAGAGAGAGAGAGAGAGATGGTTCATCTAAACGGCCCAGTTGAGTAGGTTTCTGCTGTTACCTGATGGATACAGAACCATTGGAACTATCTCCAGAGGGGCACAGTGCCCCCCAAAATTTGCACAAGTAAAAAAAAAATCAAGGCCAATAATTTTTGGTTTAATTAATGTTAATAGCACCAAGGTGTATATTTATTATTAATCAGCATATTCTTATCTCCATTCTGTGATTCTCATGAAGTTGACATATGTGTTTTTAAAATACAACTCATCTGTACTTAACCATTATTGTATTGTTTTTTGATTTGCATATATTATATTAATTTTTTTTCTGTTTTACTTCTTTGGCTTAAAGTGACATTGTGCAGGAAATGTGTCATATGTGTCAGTATCAATGCATGGGGCCTGGGGTTGCTGCTCGCTCGCCCTGCCAAAAGGTCAGCAGCCCTGGGACCAGAGTCTCAAATATTGTGTTTCCAGAGCCAAAAGAGGTGAAGAGTATCCCATTATGTGTCAGCTTAATAAAACACCCTCACAGTCAAGCAGTTAGTGGCCAAGCAGCCATTATTTCATTATAGAGAGTAACTAGAAATGTCACTAATGCCCATGTGGATTGGAATGTAGTCCCGGACAATTTTCTCAGGCTGAATCCTGTTCATTAAACATGCTAATGAATGGATAATGGATATAAACTGATGTTAAGTGCACTATATATACATATATATGCCACATGATCATATAGCTGTGCCATTTATTGAGCATATCACAATGAAATAAATTTTAACTGAATATAAAACTTTTTTTTGGCCTTCCGTTTTGATTGGTCGCAGGCTACTTAAATCTGTTATATTTGAAACAACCCAAAAATATGTACTAACAAACCATTTCTTGTATATTTTTACCTCTGTGTCTCATAACCTCACTATTCAAGTTTTCAATTATAGGGTTCAGGGGCCATGATAAACTCCTATTACCCTTTGGCAACCTCAGGTATTTTCAGATAATACCAAGAGGGTGTTCAGTAGAGTATACAACTGCGTTGCTTGGATTAGCAGTGAAAATAAGAGTGCTTAAATTTAAGAGTTTTGACAAATATCCTTAAAATTTTAAAATGCACTTTATAAATTTAATTACAATACCATTTTATAAATTAAAATAAATAGTCACATGTAAGTACTTGGGGGTTACTTTTTTACTGTATCTCACAATGTGTGTGAAAGTATGTACATTACTACTGTGTGTGTGTGTGTAATTCTGTAGGAATCCTTTTCACATTTTTCTGCATTTGGTTGTGAAAATAATTAGATAGAACACATTCCCACCAATTAAATTTATAGTTAATATATGTATATAAATATTTAATGTGTGAATTTGTTGCAGTTTGAGAAGCCAATTTACTGACTACTAAAAATATATGTTAGTGTGCATTACCATATTTACCCGAATATAAGATGACTCCCTCCACAGTCCTCCGTTTTCAGGAGAATGCCTCAATGAAACATGTTTAACTTAGTGTGTGATGGTAAAGTGACAACCCCCCCTCCTCCTCACAAGGTTTTCAAATAATGTATTAGGAACAAATTCGCATCTTATATTCATGTAAATACAGTATTCTTCTTTAATGTTAACCTGCTGGTGAGAGAGGTATGTAATTCATATTTAATTTCAGAATATTCATAAAGAGACATTTTATGAAGTAATAATATGTAAATTATAAATTACTTGAGAAAGAAATGACACTTTACTAGAGCAAAGGTCAGATTGAAGAACAACAAATATTTAATGTATTATTAACAGTCAACATCATACTGGACTGAAGCAGAAATAGTGAAAGCTGAATATCTGTAGATTGTGAATGCTAACAATTTCTAAGCCTTCTTCACCCTGTTCTCAAATTTTATAGGAGATTCATTGTTATGTAGCTCTCTGAATGTGTATATGTTTTATTTACTTTTTTAGAACGAACCTGATTAATGTTGCACATGTTTGTTATTGTTAATCGTTGTTGAAAAAATCTGTCCTTTCCTTCAGATTGTGTGCATTATTGTACTTATCTCTGAGCATGGGTAGATGGACCTGAACTTTGGGATATGTTCAAAACACCCGTATCATTGTTAAATTGCTGTTGACTAGTTGCAAGTTCTGCTCCCTCCTTTGCTCCTAAATTATTATTATTATTATTATTGTGTAATAGGCTATAATGATTATTTTGTTGTAAAAACAAAGATGTCTCAGGAAATACAAATTAAATTTTTTAATGACTAATAAATCACATTATAGTGATAATGAATTAATAAAACACCTGCTTATATATTTGAGTCTTAAAAATACTCTCTTTGTTGGAGTTTGACGGTTTCTTAGAAATGCTTGTAGTCACGTACGTTTTTCGAAGGATGTATTTGTGCGTTAATATCAAGTCCTTATTTGCTGTTTTGAAGTCGCCATCGTAAGTGTATGGAGTGCAGACCTTGGCAGGTAAGTTACAAATATTGCCCCTTTGGTCTTCGTGTATGAAGGGGTGTTCCTAGGTGCGATCTAACTGCAGAGTGGTCTATTTTTTCCGTTGGAAATCTGCTTGCGGAATAAGTCCTGCAACTGGACTCTGTATAAAAGATGACATTTGTCTTCCGTCATTGCCTTCAAACGGCGCGTAATTTTTGAACAGCAGCTGGGGCTGTCTCTCGCCCAGAAAAGAGCACTACTATGCTCGGTTACAGATACGTTTGTAGTGACGTCACTTATTCCACATAACACTGTGTAGTTTTGTTGCTGTCTTCTAGATGGTACAACAGGAAATGTTTAGGCAGCAAATTAACGTGGACCGAGCAGTGTCAAGCATCCTGAAAACAGACATGAGTTTGAGAGGTGCAGTGCCTTTTTTTGAAATTCCATATCCTACGCAGAAGGCGTTAAGAAACGAAATAACGATTAAATCGGCTGGTCATCCTACAGCTTTTAGATGGTAAGGGGGAGGTAGGGGGGACAGAGTGTTGCTGTCAGGTTGAGAGGATGCAGCGGTATGAAATTTCGGGTGCAATCCTAAGCCGAGCCTTGGAACGGCATTCGTGTTTGCAGACACGAATGCTATATATGATCCTTTGGCTGAAGACAAAATAGCTGCTGGTACAGACTGGTTGTCAGGCTTTATGAAACAGAACTAGAGACGTTGCACTGAGGGAAGTCAGGGGTTTTATCGAGAGCATTAGCAGAGGGGCTGAATCAGCCGGCAGTTCACGATTATTTTGATTTGTACGTGCACGGGACTCAGTATCCGTGACAAAGCACATCTTACTGGCACGGACAAGACACGGTTTCCTCTTTATAATGTTCTCCCGAAGATTGTCACTAGCAAAGGAGCTAGATATGTGTTGAATTCCCCAATATCAAAAGGGGGTGAGAATGTGACTTGTTACAAGCTGCAGAGCAACTGCTGCATTTATGCCCCTCCTCCCCTCTTATTTTCTGGGGGGGGGGGACGGGTGGTTCTCCCCGCCCGCCGCGCTCGGGGCGTTGCTCTCCCCCCCCCCCCCCCAGTACCCCCCCGCC
>Ga0136643_10009147_pt1 | contig 14550 bp, 8 predicted proteins | sample TergutLab28metaG_FD_96883 | JGI IMG/M metagenome (GOLD analysis project Ga0136643, IMG submission 96883) | Labiotermes labralis P1 segment gut microbial communities from Petit-Saut dam, French Guiana - Lab288 P1 (version 3) (version 3) | ecosystem: Host-associated > Arthropoda: Insects >... | reverse complement strand
TGTAACTTTAGCAAGGACGATACGGCTCCCTGATGATGGTCCTAGGACCGAAACATGTCGGAGCATTTTTAATGTTTTAATGTGTAAATTTTATATATGTGCAGTAGTTGGTATAATAATTAAATAGGTTATTATGTTAGTCCTTGAGGTGGTTGTTTCCAGGGATGGCATCTTACGAATAGTGTGATTGGAATCCCTGAGCTTCAGTCTTTGTCTTAGCAGGATCTTAGTTAGAGTTTGCATAAAACTTTAGGTTAGTTTAATGTTTCTCTCCATGTTATTTTCAGTCTCCATTTGAACATATGTGGAGATGAATGTGATCTCTTTTTGTTGCTCAGGGATTCTGAAAATTGCTTGTAGGTGGTAGATCCAGCAAACAGTTCTTCTAAGGGCTAACATACTAACAGTAATGTTTTTCGTAAGTTAGTATTACACTATAAGAAATGGAAGTGCTTGTACAATATGTTTTTGCAAATAAACTTGTATTTCCTTAGTCTTTGGAAGTATGGAACCTTCAAAACAGAAGTCCAGTGAACAGTAAGGGACTGTACAATAACCATTTTACACTGACACAGAGGATGAACAATAAGTGGGGAAAGACAGTTGCACTGCATGGAATGACTTTGAACATTGCTAGCCTGGGCACATGTAAATTGAGACATGCAAAAAAGCTGCTTTCAGTAATAGACTCATAAATCAAGAAATGCTAAATTAAGGGAAGTATCCTGTATATCTGAATATTAGATGACCCATGACAGCCCTCTTCCTGCGGCATTCACAGTCTTCGTATTTCAGGAAAGTACCTTTCTAGAATGTATTTAACTTTGTGTACAGTTGTAGGGCAGTCCCCCATTTTGCAGATGATGAATTAAGAAAAAATTCTGGCCTTATATTTGTGTAAATGTGGTAATGTACAGGCAGATCTCGTTTAACTCCATGGTTACATTCATGAAACAGTCGTGCAAATCGAAATGGCATGAACTAAAACACAAAATTCCCATTTAAATTAATGTATTTCTTGGGGGTTAGGGGATTGACAGCGTCATCCTATATAGTGTATTGCTGTACCACTAGTGGACACACCAACATTTAGATTATATATGTACTGTGTATACAGTACACATACATTTCTATACAATATATTTCTTTATTTCTAATGCAGTAAAAATGTAAGAGACATCGTAGTTGTAGGGGTGGTTCATTGTGGTAGTCATGCTACACAAACAGTTTAGTTCCTGTCTTAGCACTTTCTGTAATACACTTATTATTATCATGATTTGTAAGTACATGTCTGTGAGCAAATCTAACATTACTGCATATGTCAACAATTCATTCAACTTTTTCAAGTCAGCTTAGGGTGCGTACACACCGACAGAGTTGAGTCCAATCCGGTCCAGTCAGACTCACAAAGACACGGCAGTGACTCTGTGGCTTACTTGCAATGGTAGCCGCGGCAGTGCGTACACACCAGCAGAGTCGAGTCGAATCACACGAGTCTAGTTCTGAAAGGTTACTGATATAGAGCTGTTTGGATCTGGTGCACACTGTTTGTCTCTCTTCTTTGTCTGATGTGTTAGATTTTTGTGTATGGGATTGGGTGAAGAGCAAGGTTTGTGGGCACACAAGATGAATTGCTTGCATTTTGGATGCAGCTGCACCCACAAAGAAATGTGAAGATTAGCTCAGTCGAAGAACACGCAATGTTCGTACATGAATTGCAAAGTGCACTGAAGTTGATGGTAGGTTTTTTGAACACGTGAACTGTAACAAATTTGTCATTTCCGTGTAACAAGTTCATTATTTAACCATTGAATTAACATTAAAATTAAATTAACAGTAATTTCTCTCTTGTTACCATTCACATTGTTTTTGTGTTTGTAGATTCAAACAGCTGTATCTCAGTAACCATTCAGAATTAGACAGGTGCTCATATGAATTTTTTTTCTCAAAATGACAAATACAATCACCTCCCAAAATATTGACCTTTCCTTCTGAATCACCTCATATTTGTGACATTGTATACTTTAAATAGTACAAAATAATTTCTTGGGGTGGAAATATAGAAGTGGACCCAAAAATGAAATTTATTTTTACATTTCCCTTAAAAAACTCTTTCTGTTTAAGGTGTTATTTTTCACAGTTTACTGAGAAACATATTCTGCAGTTGCTATTACAGATAGTGTCACAGAGTGGGCCTTCTCTTAAACTCCCACGATTTTGTTCTGTTATATGTGAAGCTGTGAAATTTTTTTCATCTTCACCATTCTCCCAAAATTATGATATCTCAGTATGTATTGTACAATTGTAAAAAATCAGACTGAAGGTTCTGTATTTATCTTTCAGCTGTGAAAGTGGTTCCACGCAGCATTAAGCATTCAGATCCTACGAAACTTGACTGTTCTGTGAACGACCCAATGGAAATACCCAATGGTGACCTGAAAGAAAATTTGGATATTCTATACACTTACAGTGTCAAGTTTGTGGTAAGTGTCCAATCATTGATGAACTTCATTGAGTAGAATCCCCTTGAAAAGTTGACAGTTACATAGCTGTACAAGAATCCTCTTCCTGTTTTGGAATCACAGGGTTTGTAATTGTGTTTATATGAGCCTGCCACCAACTGGATGGACCATGTTCTTTTTCTTGACAGTCCAATTTAATAGTCTCCAGTTTTTGCTTTGGTCTCTCAAGTGGTGTTCTCTTACCTTCAGGCTTTGTGAAGAAAGTATTATTCCTACTTCTGCTGTCATTTCCATTTAATCTTCCTTCATTTGATCATTGTGACTACTTGTGGCACAAGCTTGTATGATTCATTTTTATAGTGAATGTGGCACAAAAACCTGACGGTTTTGGAATAAGAATAACGGAACAACAAACATGTCTTTTCCAAAGTGTGTTGTTTTACATGTGTTTTTATCAAAATTAAGTAAATTTCAGTGCAATTTAAACATACAGTTTATTTATTAAAACCCATGTCACTAAGATTGAACTCTATCCTTGTGTATACATTGATGTACTCTGCAACACAAAGATCCCAGCACTGGTTGTGTCATCTCCATTGGGTGTTGCTGCATTTACTTCTCCAATATTCTGCTCCAATTTGTGATAGTCCTTAGGTGAACAGGGCATCTTTGCTTGTGATGCATCCACAGAGGAATTAGTGACGAGTGAATAAATCAGATCATGCTGGCCACTGAACTTCCACTTACCAAGAGAATACGTGTGGTTCAAACTACCACAGGACATTTTTCAAGATTCTCGCAGAGTGCATTGTTGCCCTGTCTTGCTGTATCCACAGAGTTCAATGGTCATGACTGTACTATGCCAACTCTGGCACAATAAGTTCAGTGATGTGTCAGTGTTGTGATCTGATATTACAGGTTCTGCATTGTCTACATCATCTTTGTGGAGTGGGGTCTGTCATTCTGAAGGCTGCCACAGCATAACAAGAATTGATCTTTGTATTGTGTAGAAGTTATTGATGGAGCTGGTTTTGCAAAAAATTTGTGCTTATTGATGTAACTTGAGAGACAGTAGTCATCTTTATCTGTCATAAGAAGACATTTTGTTAATTTGCCATCATCCAGAATTTAAAGAAATTGCCCAGAAAAGGGTTTGCGATAAATCATGTCATGGATGCTGAATTTCTTGAACTGCTGTAGTTATGAAATCTTGGTGTAAGATTTGGCATGTAGTTGGGTTGGGTGTCCTTAGAGGAATTGCATGTCTCTTATGACAATGGCAATGTGGGAACAGCAGCTGTTGTAGTTTCAGCACTGTCTAAGGAGAGCCCAGTTCATTGCAGTTACATACCTACAGCTTAAATTGCACTGCAATTAAGATCACAGTTATTATGACATGTTAAATTGGGGGTTTAATTACCACAGAGCCCAAATCATTGAGACATTGTTTCTAAGAAGTGTTTTCACTGTAAATGCATGATGATATACAGACCAACAACCCAGTGCTGCTAAATTGCTTTTAGACAAGCTTTACCATGAGGCCAGGACACAGTCCTGCCTCCACCAGTTCCAGATATAGTGTTTCAGAGTAAAGCAGCATACAGACAAAGATGGAAGTCTTAGTGATGCAGTTATTGAGAAATAAACTTCGTGTATAAAATGCTTTGAAATATTATTACATAAGGTAAGAAAACTTATTTCTATTTGAGTTGCTGTTATTCAAAAACTGGCAGGTTTTTGCTTCATTCTGTACAGTAGAGTAATACAATTGAAGTACAGGTGGATCAAGAGGTGCCTTGTTACAGGTGAACAACACCATCAAATGGTCATCTCGATGGGACTACATCCTGGAGTCAATGCCACACACAAACATACAGTGGTTTAGCATTCTCAACTCTCTTGTTATAGTTCTGTTTCTGTCTGGCATGGTGGCCATGATCATGCTCAGAACGCTTCACAAGGACATTGCCCGCTATAATCAGGTAAATCCATTATTTTGTTTGACCTTATGTATTTTGTTAATGCAGCAGGTTTCCTGTTGCTGCTTGTGCTGTTTCTGGCATTGGAAATCAAGTATTTTCCACTGTTTGTCACTTTCTGAAGTATGCTGGTATTCATCTCTTCAAAGAAGGGAGGTTAGATCATAGAAAGAGAACAACAGGATCAATTTTTGTGCATTAATTGATGTGTAATGACAGTTTTGTCGTGTTGAAATGGTCAAAATTAGGTTGTTATTCACTACCTTAATATGAAAATTGTAATGCCTTTAAATTTATTGCGTTTTAGTGAAAGATAGCAGAACCAAAACTTTGATTGCTTTACAGTGTAGTTTCAGAAGACATAAGGTAAAAGTTGTCCCTTTGCATGCCATGAAGGCATGTGTGTGGAGTGGAGGTAGGTTCCACTTATTTTTAACCTTGGCACTAGATTGAAGTGAGTAGTCATCCTTATTCCCCAGCTGACTTACCCTCAGGGGAAAGCGTTTTAGGTAGCTAGTGAATGGAGGTTGGGTGGGTCCCTGTGCTAGTCTTGACATTTTGGAGAAGAAAATTTCAAAACCCAGATCATCCATCCTGTAGCATAGTTACTGTACTGACTCTCTAATTCCTAAGGATATGAACATATTTTTTGCATCTGCTTAATACGCTGTGAGAGCTGCTGTGAATCGCTCTACAGGGATGTGAAAATTGATGAGGTAAATATTTCTCTTTCAGTACCTAGAATCTACACATGTAGTGTTATTGTATGTTACAGATTGATTCAGGTGAAGATGCGCAGGAGGAATTTGGTTGGAAACTGGTGCATGGCGATGTGTTTCGTCCACCTCGCAAAGGAATGCTGCTGTCTGTACTGCTGGGTTCAGGAACACAAGTGTTCTGCATGTCACTTATTACTTTGGGTAAAAATTGCGTGTTGCATCAGACACCTGAGGTGGTGATGATGGAGACACTAAAAGTACCAGTTTAGCCAAGATAATTGTATATAGTGATTTGCACATTGTGAAGCATTATGACTACGCACCTGCATATAGCAGAATCCTCACTGAGAAGTTGGTGACTGCTGCACTGGGCAGTGAATTCTTTTCCCCATATGGAACCTGGTTGTTATTGCCGTTTTCGTGATCATTGAATCACTTATAAACCAGTTGAACCCAATGTTCATGGTCGGGTTTTTTCTTTAATATACATTCTAGTGTTATCTTTCACCTGCTTCATTTCTTCCTAGTGTTGTGTTCCCTTTTAGTTCTCTAAAAAAAAAAAATATGAATTTGTAATGTCTCCTGGTCATGCTACATATCCTGCCCATCTCATCCCCCAGGATTTTATCATTATCATACTGTACAATGAATGGTATATACAGTGCGCTGCACAGAAACTTGGCAGTATTGTAATAGAAATAACACAAATTTTACCTGTCACTTTTTTAACATGTTGAGGTACATTATTGACAATTTCATGCTCATGGTTTATTTTTAAAAAATTTAATTTTGAAAAATGACTTCCATTGTTTTGTGCAATACATTGTTCTCTGGAGTGCAATGTGCCTGTTGCATCATCTCCACCTGTATTGCAGCAGTTTTTTCCTCTGATGTTCTGATCTTATTTGGCAGTAGACCTAGGTTGATATGTATATATACGTTGTATTTGATGTATTACCAGAGGAGGTAGGCACAGGTAGACAAATCAGGAGATCTTGGAGGTTGCTGAATGTGACCATTGTAGGAGACTGCATTGCTGGCAGTATCACCCACAGAACACTTTGAGTTTCTTGCATAGTGAGCCACCACCTCACCTTGCAGGAACTGTAAAATTTGGAGGACAAGGTCAGGCCTTCTTGAGCCTGGCAAAGGGAAATTGCATAATGTATTGGTGTTGCAATTTGATGCAGTTAAGACAGTGTCTGTGTGATATTCAAAGAGATAAGTACAAATCATCTTGAAGTATCCACAGTGTGGCCTGCCGCACACACATTTTTTCACTTTGCAGAGGTTCATGGTAGCGCTAGTTGAGATTTGTTCTCCTCAGTAACAGAAGTTATCCCTGTTGATGTAACCAGAGCTGTGGAAATGTGCTATTCTGCCATATGGAAAGTTTTGTGGTTTCTGATGTTGAATATCCTTAATTCTTGAACTGCCATGAATTGGAAAGGGCAAAAATTTAAATTCTTGTGCAAGATTTGTGAAGTGGGAATGTTCATTGGCCTTAAGATCTCCTAATTTTCCCACTTGTGACTGCTTATGTAGGAACACTTTGTGAAAGAATTGTTAATAGCAAAGTTTGTAAATCTGTTAATAGAATTAGGACTTAAAATTATAGGGAACAATTTACATATATAACATGAAGTTTTTTGGGGGGCCTCTTTTAATGATGATGTGTGGCATTTTTTCCAGCTTTTGCTTGCCTTGGTTTCCTGTCACCTGCAAATCGTGGAGCATTGATGACTTGTGCAATGGTGTTGTTTGTCTGTCTTGGTACTCCAGCTGGATATGTATCAGCTCGTATTTACAAGAGTTTCGGTGGTGAAAAGTGGAAATCTAATGTTCTTCTTACATCAATGCTGAGTCCAGGGTATGTTTACAGAAAGCAAGAATTTTGAACAGGCATGGCTGTGGAACTTCATAATTTGTACTCTGCACCAAACGTTGTTAGTGTAATCAAATCGAGGAGGTTGAGTTGGGCAGCACATAAAGCATGTGTTAGGGAGATGAGAAGTCATACAAAAATCAATGGGAAACATGGATGGGAGGGACTATGTAGGAGACAGTAATAGATGGGGGGATGGTATTAAAGTCTGTATTACAAGTTGGTGTGAGGTATTTACAGGATTGATGTGGTTTAGAACATGGATTGTGGCCTTGTGTGAACACAGTAATGACCCCACAGGCTGTGTAAGTGGTGAGAAATTTCTGGACTGGCCATGCAGCTGTGAGCTTCTTAAAATGGGCTGTTCTATGAGGACTTAGTTTTCTGGGCATGTAGAGGTTATTCCTGACAGTTGCGTTATAGATGTGTCTTCTTCACACAGTCATGAAAAGTTTGTGTATAAACATCAGTCTTTCAGCATTTTTCTTTATGGTAAGACCCAGAGTAATTTGGAATGAGAAGGATAAAGAGTAGTGTTTTTTTACAAATTGAAATTCAAATATATCACTGTGTGTTAAATATTTTGAAATATAGTTGGTGTATGATATGTGGTTGTATATATTGAGATAGACACAGCTTGTTCATATGGAAGAGTTCTTAAATTGCTTGTTTGACTGATATGAAATACTATAACCATTATGGCCTGTTTTGTACTTTATATTTTAACTGAGTGGCTCAGTACAGAGTCCATTAGGGATTATGTATTCTTTTGTACATATTTCTGATAATACTGACACAGGAGTGCTACCATTGGGGAGTGAATAGATGCACATAACAAAGCTTCTTAAATGGTTTACTGATGCGATCTTTTCTGTGGGCTTTGTCTGTCTTCTAAGTGAGGTGATGGACAAGGTCCAAAGAAAGATATCAGTAAGTCATACACCATTGTCATAGCCCTATAGAATCTTCTAAAATGGTTTGTGGCAAGTCAGCTGTCTTAGGGATATAACTGTTTTATAATTTCAGTAATCTCCCTTAGTATTAATTGTTCTCACTAAAGATGACCCTGTAGGGCTGAAACATAAAGGAGAGTGGAACAAAGTGGTTTGTCCCAACTCCATTTTGTTGTGTGAACTCTGTTAGATTTTAATCACTTGTAATTTGTACTAGGTAGACAGTGATAATGCAACAGTATAAGCATATAGTTTTGTATAGTTTAGATAACATATGAGAAGAAACAATATTGTGAACTGATTGGAAGCAGGTATTCCCCAAATTTAATCTGTAGCAAAACATTAACTACAGGATAGCACAAAGAATGAAAGAATTGGTAGGCGGGAAAGCTCTTTTTTGTTGTTGTTGTTGTTGTTGTTGTTCACTGTTCATGGATGTAGCTGGAAAGGCTGATGAAAGAAGCAGTACAGCTCTAAAGTAATATATTGATGTTTAGTTGCGCCTGACCAAGAGTAAGGAACTTGCTTGTTGCAGCATTGTGTTCTGCTTGTTCTTTGTGATGAACCTGATTCTGTGGAGCAAGGGCAGCTCTGCAGCTATTCCTTTTACTACCCTTATTGCTCTTCTTGCGCTCTGGTTTGGAGTATCTGTTCCACTTACCTTCGTTGGAGCATACTTTGGATTCAGAAAGAGGGTATGTATAGTCTTTTAATTGGCAAATGAGTGACCTTAATCAGAATTATTTGATCAGCACTGTGAGAAGCTTGACACACAAACTGGATTGTTAAAAGAAATTATTGATACCTTTTTACTGTACAAGTTTAAAGATAATACCTTTTCAGACTTAAGTGTCACCGAACTTCTAAAAGCCATGTTACTCTAAAAGCATAAAGGTCGTTGGATGTGTAAAGTTAACATAGCACAGTGCAGTAAAATGTCATTACATTCACCTTCAGTAGATCAAAAAGTTATTCATAAAACAAAATTCTGAAAGTCATTGAACGCATTTTAACCTCGTGCAGTGTAGACTTATAGTCTAAACAATTCTCATTTGTACAGATGTGGAGAATGTGGATAGAAATGAAAACTGGGCAAGGAAGCTGCAGATGCGGCCGCTGATAATGTGGTTTAATCAGATTGTGTGAATGTGAGATCTGATGTTACATGACTGTGAGTGTGACTTCTTGGGATATGATGCCATGTAGATTGGTTGATAGGTGCCTCCATTTCAGACAAATCTGTAGATCCATCCTAACCATCAAACATATAAAATGCCTTAATTATCTATCAGTCTCAGATGTGCCAAAGGGGTGGAGGAACTTAACAAATCTATTGTTTTTTAATTATTGTTTTGATTTTGTATGTTACTGATATTTGTACAATATTTTGTGTGATGACATGTTTTCATTATTACAGCCAATTGAACATCCAGTGAGAACTAATCAGATACCCCGTCAGATTCCTGATCAGAGCGTCTACACACAGCCAATTCCAGGAATCATCATGGGTGGGGTTCTACCATTTGGCTGTATTTTCATACAGCTGTTTTTCATTCTGAACTCATTGTGGTAAGGTGGTGCATGTCACAATATTTATCATGCCCATTACGTTCTTATTCTTAGCTGTTGTATATTATACCGAGGCCAGTTAAGGAGTCTCAGGGATTGACTCCCGCCACTTCTCCTTCAAGCTGTTATGTTTCTGCCTCCAGCACACATTACTGTAATTATCTAGTCAACCTGTTTACAGTGGTGTTGGTGTTTACTACATGATAACCTGTTACCTGAAACAAGCTCCCTTTGGCATAGGATAGAAGGGGCTGGAGGGAAATACAACAGTAGGCAGAGAGTTTGAAGTCTCTAGCACTATCATACCCATGATACCCATGAAGCCAAGTAAATTCCTTCTCTGAAACAAATGTTCTACTAATGGCTTGATGTGGGTGATGTAAACTCCTAGCTTCTGCACCCATGTTCTGCACAAGGACAAGATTGAAACCCCTGCGAGTCATTGTTAACACAGTTAGCAGGGGGATACTGTTTACAATTGTCAAGTCTAGAAAGTGAAAATCAAAGATTTTCTTTTTGGTAGATTTCTTTGTTGCTGTATTGATTAACAGTTCATCATCTTGTCCCCTTTATCATCTTACCTTATATGCCTGTGTAATGGTTGGCTTTGTAGCATTTCCATCTGTTTGTGGAATTTGCATGCTTGTTACTATATGCAGTATTTTTTCACACCCCACAACTGCTGTCAAGTCATCTGTAGTCTGCATTTGAATATTGCCTTGCCTCAGGCATTTGCTTTGCAAGAGCTGAATTTTGTTTTTTAGATAACTGTGTAAGTCAGGAAGTGAGGTAAGTTGATGTTTTGACCCTTGAAAGTAAGATCTCTACATTGGCTTCAAATGTTGTGAACCAATTACTCAGTGACACATCACCACATCCCAGAAATGCCAGGAAACTGCTGCAGAAGCCACAGAACTCAGCAATAAAAGTTGTTCATATATAGCTAATGCCGATGATCCTCTACCTTTCTTTTCAGATGTCCTGTAGGACCCGTGTGTTCAAACTCTGTCTACAAAATGTTAAAAATTTGTGTCTGCATTTTAAGTGGAAACACAATGTTCATTTATCAGTTCATGAGTGAAGAATTTTTTTTTTTTATTGTTCATAGGGTACTGTGATAAGGGCAAGAATGGAAATGATGTTTCACAGAAAGATTTTCAAAATTTAGACTTCATGGTTATTAATTGCATATTGATCTAGGACTCTACGGTCTACTTTATTGCCGAATTGCAATGTTGTACTTTGCTGCTGTATTCAGTGGCATTATTAGCCACAAATGCAGTTGTCTGAGCGCAACAGTGCTGGAAAATTTTTCTACAATAGGCCCTGTACTGGGCAGAAAGAAGATATGAATGTGACAAGTTTCGACCTTTATTGATCAAAATGTGTCACATTCATGTTCGGAGCTAGGTACTTGGGGAACTTTCTTGTTCCCTAAGTACCTAGCACATCATCTTAGACATGTTGTTGTTGTTGTTGTTATTGTTGTTGTTGTTATTATTATTATTATTACTACTACTACTACTACTACTACATTATATTGAATTATATATTTTAGTCATTTTAACACTATATTACTCATATGAAACATGTATTATGTTCTCAATAGGGATTGAGATCTCATTTTATTAACATATAAGTTACACATGCAGCTCTAATTTATTTTGTGTAAAACAGTGGCCTGAGGATAGCCAAAATGTGGGTTGAAACATGTTGCCATGTACTTAATGATATAATACCAGTATTAATAAACAGTTGTGCTGTTGAAAGTTACCTGCTGATATGTAATGTAGCTTTCCTTAGCTCTGTATTGTGACTGAAGCTGTAAAGCAAGAAGTCAATGTTGTACAACTTGCATGGTTTTCATATGTGACAGCATACTGAAATACACCACTAAATTTATATTGCAAGTAGGGAGTGGAACTTGAGTGTAGGTTCATGGACAAAGAAGATAACGTGTTCTCTTGAGTGCCCTTCCTAAGTAGCTGATGGAAAGAAAAACACCCTTTCAGACATATGCCACTCTTGTAGTTGCAGTTGTTTGCAACTACTGCATTTAGGCTGAGATTTGACCTAATTAATGAGCTGAGTTGTAAACTAGTGTTTCTGGAATTTTGTGGCTGCATAAATTACATAATACTGTATTGTGACTTGAAATTTCACTGTCTGCAGGTCAAGTCAGATGTACTACATGTTCGGATTTCTGTTCCTTGTGTTCATCATACTTGTCATCACTTGCTCGGAAACAACGATCTTGCTCTGCTACTTCCATTTGTGTGCAGAGGTAACGTAACTTCTAGCTGATTTCCTTTCTGTAACTGAGGGGAGTATAGTCTTAAAGTCATTGTAGGGGATCTGTTAACTGATAGTGTTTAGAGTTGTCTTTCTTTCTCTTTTCTCCCTGTTCTCCTCCTCCTCCTCCTCCTACTTCTCCTTCTCCTCCTAATCCTTCTTCTCCTCCTCCTTCGTCTTGGCCAACAAATGGGAATACAAAGGATGCACCAAATGGTAACAGGCATTCCCTGATTTTGATCTGCTTTTAATTTCTTAAAGAATGTAACTCTTATTTGTTAGTGTTATTCCCACCAAGTTTAAAAAAAAGTGAGAATAAACCATCTACAGGAATAATCATGACAGCCTCCTTCTGAGGCATTTCTGAGATCATTGGTCATTTGTCTTGTACTGGGGTAAATATAGTGAGTAGAGTTATGTTGACATGTTGATTTTCTTATCTGAGGTACACTCTCCTGTAAATAGCATATTCAGATCCATCTTCATCTTCATATTAATCTATTGAACAGCACTTATTAAATACAAATTTTTTTTGAAACTTTATATTTGGAGAAGCTTAGTAGATTTTGATGCCTTGTTGGTTAATCCCCAGGGACATATATAATACAAACATGCAAGCTTTTGAAAGTTATTATGGTACTATACATAAGAAAGTGGTTAAAATGGGTGTTGTTGTGATGTTACAACACTTGTATGGAGACACAACATTTGTTATATTCTTATAGATAAGTAATTCATACACATGTTCTTTGAATGGGCCATTGTTCCTTTTGACTGAAACCAAATCATAAAAATTAATATTTAAAGAAATGTGATAAAAAGGTTTCAGGTATTTGAGGTATATGCACCTTAAATTCAAATAATCTTGCAGCAATTTTCTTCCATATTTTTCACCAGAAATCTAGTATAGGACAAAAGCTATTTGAATAAACAGTTTCTATGTGTACATACTCAGCTCTCACTAAAAACTTATATTCAGGCCTGTCATGGGCAATGAATAATTCATGATGTTTGAATTTCCATTATGGCATAAACCGGCCTGTTGAACCTTTTATGTGGTGTGGGCAGCTTTGGCAAAATTTGGTCTACATGTGGTCTGTATGAAATTTAGTACACAGAATGAAGAATGAATTAGTATACATGTAATTATGTGTATAATTATATTGTGTATTTTAATGTACACCATGTGAAACAACATATACAGGGTGTTTCAGGACTTGTGGACATTACTGCAGGAGGTGATTTCCTAGGTCATTGTGATCAAAAAAGTTCATATAAACATGTGTCCTATTTTGGATGGTTACGGAGTTATGGGCATTTTTTAATTCCCGTATACGCCCTCATGTGAACCGGGTTATGGAACCAGCTGGCGGGTGATGTATTCAACTTGGTGGCTTATCGTTTGCGTTGCAAGCATTATTTTTGCCACCTGACTCGCCCACCTAGCTGCAAACAGTCCAGTTTCCATATCACGACACTTCGAAGGCATTTAAGGAATGCGGTGTAGGCGGGGTGGGTGGGTATTCGCCTGGCCAGTGTATACTGCATGATCCAGCTACTACTGCGTGTTCAAAAACACTTATCACTTACATTACAGTGACTGTGCCGGCTCCTGATGTGCAGAACAGTACGGCGATAGTTTCGTAAAGGCATGGGTGGTAGAAGTGACAGTGTAGAGTGCCTGTTAGTCCCGTACGTATTCTCATCTCGGTGTGTCTATTATGTTCATGTTGCCATTTACATTTTCAGTTGCAGAATATGCCGATATGATTTATGTGTACGGTTTTTGTGACGGTAATTCAGTTCAGGCCGTAGCTGAATATCAGCAACGTTTTCAGAACCGTAGAATACCAACCCAAAGAGTGTTTACTCGAGTTTACCAGACATTGCGAGATACCGGTACACTTCCCGGCGTTCGCATTGCAGCCGAGCGTGATGTTAATGAGGGCGTCGATGAGGAAGAAGGCATTGTTCAGATGGTACAGAGCAGTTCACGTGCGAGTACGCGAAGAATTGTGAGTTATCTTCGTGTTCCCCACACGAGAGTGTGGAGAACACTGTGTGCAGAGTGCATGTATCCATACCACGTGCAGCGAGTGCAACATCTCAGACCTGGCAATTTTGCTGAGAGGCTGGAATTTTGCAAGTGGCTCAATGGCAGTCGCGAGTTGCATCGTTACAGCATGTTTACTGATGAATTGCAATTCAGTCACGACGGTGTCAATAATACACACAACTCTCATGTGTGGACAGATGAGAATCCCCACGCCACTGTGGAAAGCAACTTTCAACAACGTTTTAGTGTCAATGAGTGGTGTGCAGTTCTGGACGATCAGCTGATTGGTCCTTTCATCTTGGAAGGTACAAGAGAGGCGTACCTCAGATTCCTGCAGGAGGAATTGCCCCGAATTTTGGAGGATGTGCCTTTAAATAAACGAGGTCATACGTATTTCCAGCATGACAGAGCTCCTCCTCATTCTTCACATGAAGTTAGAAATTTCCTGAACTATCATTTCCCTGGGCGATGGATTGGACGTGGCGGTCCACACAATTGGCCAGCCAGGTCTCCAGACTTAAGCCCACTGGATTATTGTGTATGGGGATGGATGAAAGAACTGGTTTACAGTGTGAAGGTGGTAACGCGAGATGAATTGCTTAGTCGCATTTTGGATGCCGCAGACCGCATCAGGG
>Ga0136643_10009144_pt1 | contig 14552 bp, 9 predicted proteins | sample TergutLab28metaG_FD_96883 | JGI IMG/M metagenome (GOLD analysis project Ga0136643, IMG submission 96883) | Labiotermes labralis P1 segment gut microbial communities from Petit-Saut dam, French Guiana - Lab288 P1 (version 3) (version 3) | ecosystem: Host-associated > Arthropoda: Insects >... | reverse complement strand
GTTGTGCACTCAGTGACTACGGAAAATTTGTTGACTTACTGGGAGACTAACACGTGTTCAGGAAAGATTAATCTCCGTGAAGTTTCTTGGAAGACTCGCGTTACAATTCCTTCAATCAAAAGAATATATTTTACTGCAGGTAGGTTTGTGGCTCTAAGGCCCCCCTCAATCTCCTATCCCTGACAGAGGTTAATTTCCCTATTGTAAAGGGGACATTCGGAAAATGTGGAGTCTTAGCTAAACTGCACATATTTTGTAGGTTCGTGCCTTATTAATCAGAGGCATTCATTCAACTTCTACACTACAGCTCTTCTTTGTTTTCTCTTGGGTTACAATTTTTAAAATAAAATTGTCGTGACCTATAATTGTTGTGAGTGACGGTGTTGTTTTTATTGTTGCCGCTTTTGTTGTTTTTCTGTAGTAGTAGGAGTTGTTGTTGTTGTTGTTGGGGTGGTGGTGGTGGTGGCGGTGCTCGGGGCTCGTCACAGTTTGCAGCTGTGTGCGCCTTTATAAAATTCGGAATCTTGTATAGAACTTGACACGAGTTGAAAATAAATATGAAATGTTTATGGCCGTATAGAATAAATGCTTATGATTCCCAACTAAGAACACAAGTTTATGATACTTATTACAGAGTGCTGGTGGTATTATTTGGTCGTAAGAAGATGAGAAGGAGGAGAAGATTGAGAGAATTACAAATTGGGCATCTTCAGATATCTTTATCTGCACCAAATGCCATTAGGTTGGTCATCTCGACACCGAGAGAGAGAGAGAGAGAGAGACAGAGAGAGAGAGAGAGAGAAGAAACATGCAAATTCTTGACGGGGAATTAAATCCGTGAAAACTTTAGTCGCATATAAACATGTTTATTTAGCTTTGTCACTAAAATTCAGACGATGCTGCTTATCGTTATAGATTATTAAAAAAATTATCTGTGAATTCTGAGCACTGGTATCTCGTTGGTTACTGAAGAAACAGAAAAATGTTTTATCATATATTTTATCATATATTTCCTAAATACACTCTGCGTCGAGTGCGTCAAAATAGCTGATATGATTGCGTTAGCATGTATTTATTCAAACAAAAACAAAATGCACATAACAGCTACCGGATCAATATGTCAATAGGCAGTGGGAACTGCACGTACAGTCGATGCCAAATAGTAGTATAAACCCGATGAACTCCAGTAAATATATTCAAAACAGTTTAAGACAAGCGATGAATACTGACAAAGACTTGACATTTATAACTTAGCCTAATTGGGAAGTCATAACACAGACTTTTTTTTATGGTCAAGTATTTAAAAACTTAAGCCCAAATTCTACGCCGAATGAACAATCCTTCTCGGCAGTTCGAGGCTGCATATTTAATACCTTAAATTCCTACACAGCGAAGATGCTGGTTTCGTATATTTAGGATAGTCAAATTAAAGAAGCTATGGTGAATGAGAAGGGCTGGGCATGTGGCGCTTATGGGTGAGGAGAGGGGGTGTATAGGGTCTTGGTGGGGAAACCGGAGGGAAGGAGACAACTGGGGAGACCTAGGCGTAGATGGGTGTATAATATTAGGATGGATCTCCAGGAGGTGGGATGTGGGTATACGGACTGGATTGGGCTGGCCCAGGATAGAGACAGGTGGCGGACGCTTGTGAGTGCGGTAATGAAACTGGGTTCCGTGAAATGCGGGGAATTTCTTGACTAGCTGCAAACCAGCTAGCTTCTCAAGAAGGACTCTGCACCATGGAGTAAGTAAGTAAGTAATGAAAGCTGTTAACGCCCTCTTCTGGAAATTGGCAGTAGATTGACGAAGAGTCCATTAGGAAGGTGTTAATAATTTTGACATTTGACTAGACTGATCAAATCAAGTAGGGTGAAATTGACGGACATGCAGCACGCATGGGATACGTCGAAATACACGAAAATTATAGTAGTACAGGCTAAAACATAAATATTTTTGGAAAATAATGTTAAAATTCGTCTTAGGTTCCTGCCACTTAGGAATAATCGAGTGCAGGCGTGAGGAATCGAACACGGTGCATTACGATTCTGCGAAGACAGTGACATTAGTTTTACCAAAATTTCCTCATACCTCTGTCACAAGGTGAATGTTTAGTCGGGTGGATCGGAAGGTCTGTACAGTGATGCTGATAAGCCCTTAGCCCGACCAGGAAGGAAACAAGCTAATGTTTCTCTCAGAATGGCGTGAATTTCCTTCGGCGCCTTGCCTTGCAGGAAAAAAAGACTTGATTACAGCTCGCGTCTCGATGTTGTTGAAATCGCGCGCGTTCGTGACATGCTTCCGAGGTTCTTTCCTTCCTGGTCGGGCTAAGGACTTATCAGCACGCCGATATTGGTTGCATGATAGTGAGTCATACTCGACTGGACTCGACTGGCCTCGAATCAGTTTGGGTGTCAACAGCCTTTGATTAATGATTTACAGAATTTAAATTGATTTTAAATGATTCGCTTTAGGGTCCAAAGAAAAAGATTTGTAAATGCGATAACGAAATACTTGGTTCTGTAAAAGCTAAAAATTTCTTGACCACCTGAGCCCTAGTGACTAATTTAATCGTGCCTCTGCAACATGAAATTAGTGAGTTAGTCCCTTCGTCACAGTACGTAATCGTAAGTGTAGCAGACTGCTTTCATAATTCCGCAAACACATGTTTCTTAACGGTGACAGTGAACAAAGAAGTTAGGAATTACGTGCAGAGCGCGACAGTTCCAGCGTATTCTGTCACTTCTGTTCAGTTGTCCCGAAGTCCGTAGGACTTATGCAAAAAAAAAAAAAACATTCATCGGGAATAAATGCGTGATTTATTCTTCGCTGCAGTTTCTGTGCGAAATGTCACGACAAATAGACCGCGAGTTGCGCCCAGAAACGCGTGTAGATCTTCACGTAAAATGCCGGTACTTTTTGTCCTATGTTAATCAAAGTTTGGATGGTTTCACTTTACTTAGAATCGCTAGAAAAAATGTTACGAACATTTTTTAGTAGTTGGATGAAATTTTGCGTACGAACTGAAAAGGAAATGTCTATACGTAATCCGCAGCGATCCGAACGCGTCTAAATTCAGGAGCATTCATTATGGCGCAGGAATACTGTGTGTGTGTGTGTGTGTGTGTGGGAACGGCTTACAGCTTCACAGTGAATAATAAACAGCAGCGCCCGCCAAACACTCGCTGCACCCACAATCATTCTGACACCGGAAATTAAATAAACACGCAACACAGGCACGATCAGTTATTTTACCGCTGCTTACCAGAGCAAGGCAACTTCTGAACTTCGTCTGGTTTTTACTTTAACGATAAACCATGCATAAACTTTATTCAGAGCGCTACTGAAAGTTTGAACTAATTTAATATTACGTCATATGCGAGGCCTGGTAGTTAAATAATTGGCCTTATTCGGCTAACGGTGTATATTGTTTCTAACTTGTAATTAGTGCTGTCACATTCAGTAAACTCGCGCTTGAGTGTACAGAGTACTGCATGGTGTTCGACGTTCCTTTTATTGCTGGAAACTAATTTCCGTAAGTCCAGAAACAAGATTAAACTCTTCTGGGATTTGACGCTTTGCAGTTTGGCACATGGATAGCGAAGTGGCCGTTCTATCTTCCTCTGCCTTGAAGAAGGAAGCTTCAGTTTGTTCCGATGCGTTGATACCTTTTTGCCAAATTGCACTGCCCCATGTTCCACAAAATCTGAATCTTCATATAAATGCAGTGAGAAACCCAAATCTCGTATGTTTCTTTGCTGTAGTGATATTGACTGAATTTCTTCAAGAATTTCTGACTCTTAAGTTTTAAATTTACGTAAACGTTTTCATAAACCAGAAACAAATACGTGAACTGGATGTTCAGTTACGGTGTATTTTGATACCCGATTACCCGTGTCTCGGAGAAACATACTGCTTCCATTTATTGCCTTTTAATGTGAGACTCGGTACATTATACGGACCTTAAGTCTTTCTCAACGCTGCCGTCGTCGGTACACCGTACTGGCGGGAATGCATTTAATGGGACGGGAAGTTTAAAATCCTGTCGTGTCGGGGCAGAAGCTTACATTTAAACCCCAGAATCATTGAAAGGATAGGGTGCCACTAGACTACAGTATATATCCTAAGAGCCACGAATTTCTCAAATCCCATTGGTATTTTTTGAACCGCCATGACTTCAACAACATTAGTTTGTGTAGATCCATTGTGGCAATGCGAAATTCACCAATTTAAGCGTAAATCTGGCTGCTTCAACGCATGCACTACCACAAATGCATTAAAAGTTAAGTACGCACTCTTATTTGACAATTTTGAATGAACAGATTGCATGCGTACAATCATTCTTGGCATCAGAAGACAGAACGGTCATAAGTCAGATAACCCTATCTTTACTTCGTTCCCTGAAACTCTAAATTTTCCATCAATGGCTGCGGATCTTTATTTCTTGTTCGTACTGGTAGGCAAAGCTTCCAAAAACAGTTATATTTTTCTCCAAAACACAGTTGCTTCATCAAATTTTCCAAAACTTCTGAACACATTTATGATACATGCTTGTCAGGAAAAATTACGACCACAATAAAAACTTCCTTCCATCAAAAAACATCACAATTCCAAGCGTTACGTCACGGTTGAATGCTTTGAAAACCAAAATTAAAATTAGATAACAAGAGTTAGTTTGTGCGTCAGAGCTGACTGCGTGTTTTTTTGTTAAGAGAAGTCGAATTAATCAGTGTTATGCCGGTAAGTGAGGGCTGTCTATTGTAAGAATAGCACGGGAACGCACAAATGAAATGAGTGGGTAAAATTTAAGATTCCAGTTTTAAGTGTGTTATTCATTGAGTCCTTGCCTTAGTAAGACTATGTAATGTCGGTCGTACACAGCTAAATCAGGGTTGAGCATTGGTAGAATGATACAACTGAAAACCATAGTACTTAAAAAAAAAAAAATTTCTACGGTCACTTTGCCCACCACAAAGTCTACACCTACCTCATAGTGTTACACCTGGCGAAAGTATAGCAATCAATAGGCCTTTAGGAGATTAATCGTGTAGTCACATGGTTTAACTCATCATTGTTATCGGATTCTGCACGTGAATTTCGTTCCAATCGCTTATGTGTTATACGTTTGATGTTTGTGTGACCGTGCATCACTGATACGATGATATAAACAACCAACCACATGCAACAGTAACAGTTTACTAATTATTTCAATCAGCTCAGCATGTTTCGGGCGATTATTTCGCCCAACCTCAGGAACACTAGACTGTGTTTACAGCTTGTGGTATAAAACACGTACGATGCTGCCGGCCGGCCGGCATCTGGTTGGTTGTTTATATCATCATGTTATACGTTATACTGGGCTGTTGGACCGGCATACTTTTGTGTTGCAGTCTTGTATCATGCTTGTGAAAAGTTTCGCACAAATTATTATTATTCACAATGGCTGGTGAAGTGGAAGTGACAGGAAACATCTACAGTGATACCTCGGCTAACGAAGATAATTAGTTCCGGAATCACATTCGTTAGCCGAAACACACATACAGACGGAAAAGATAAGCTTCTGGAATGACCCGACCGTTCATGTTTGCTGCTTTATGTTAGCGCGCGCATCCACTAAAACATTCGTTAGCCGAGTCCGAAAAACAGCGAAATAAATTTTCGTTAGCCGAAAAATTCGTTAGCAGGGTCACTCGTTAGCCGAGGTTTCGCTATATTTCTATAGGCGCCTGTTTCGCTATGTATTTGCGGATGTGATGTCAGAGGTCGCCACTGGCAGGAAAGTCATGTGGCCACAATTATGTACGAAATTGTCTGCAGATTGTAACCAATTCTCTTCAACTAAATATCGATGAGTGTAAGTACCAATAATGTTACACAGGGTTGCTGTCTGTGTCTTGGGGGGCCGCGCTTTGATCTCGGGCACAGACAGAATAGTTCTCTGTTACGTCTAAATTCATTGCGATGTTCAACATACTTGCTATCCAGCGATAACAGACGTTCGTTTCCTAGGGGCAAAAGCGTGGCACCTTTAATATGGTAATTTTGATCGCCTCATCCCGGACCCTAAATTCATTCGAAATACCTATAGTGAGAGAAATTCCCAAGTGAAAAGCTTGTTCGCGCGGACACACAAAAAGGAACATCTGACACACCGTACTTCTAGGTTGTGTGTTCATGTTTTGAATTTTTGCGAAGTACCTTCATTTTGATGACAAGGTAAAAGAGCGATATTTTGCTACCACTATCATTTGATCTACAAGCCTGTATTTCTGTACCAACACAGATAATTATGTTCTGTTTTGTGTCCTAATTTCCAGCCGAGCCCTACATTCATTACTACATGAAAAAATCGTTCTATGAAATCCGATAGTCTTTGAGCTGTTCAAGATATTCGCCGCATTTTGCGTGAGCAGATGGTTCATTACCGCATAGTACAGACACAGCTTCTGAACATGTGCTGAACTATCTGGTTCCGTTTCACACGCTCGCTTGCAATTTCCTTCTATATATATATATATATATATATTTATTTATATTAATACCGTCTTCTCATCTGCTCTTACACATTCCCATTGTTCTCTCTGTTTCCTTCCTATATGCGAGTATGCTGTCCTATGACGTTGGTACATGGACCAGCACTATTATACCTGACGTCTTTGATTTGATGACTAAATATCCTTCAGGGGCCGATTCCAGTGGTCGCGCGGTCTTAGGTGTGGGTCTGCGGCCTCTGTCTTGCTGGGATTGCGGCTTCGAAACCCGCCGGAAGCGAGGATGTCTCTCTCTTGTGAATGTTGTGTGTTGTCAGCTGCGTCGGACTGATCACTCGTCCGGGAGCAGTCCTACCGAGTGTGGTGTGTCTGAGTGTGATCGTGAAGCCTCGACAATGAGGAGGCCTTGGCACACGAGAGGCTGTTGCGCCGTGGAAAAAGAAAATTTATACCCTTCAGGCTAATTTAAAATTTATAACACTCGTAATCAAGTACGTTTATCTGTTCTACATGTATTTTAACATAATATCTCTTAAAGGTGGTGAACTAAAAGAACACGACAATTTCACACAATTAGCATGTGGAATTTCCTTCTAACTTTAATGTCACTGTACTATTAGGAGGTGTGGGTACGTCAAAACACAACTGTCTTTGTATCCTATTTATTAGGCTGACGACATGTTTCGGCCACTGGATCATCCTCAGGTAACAAATATATATAATGAGTAGAAAATATACAGTATAAGAACATTAGTTGTTGTGCATATTCTGAGCTTTCAACGAGATCTCGTTTTCTTGCGGCTATCTATATTGAATCTAATAATATATTCGACAGGTAAAGTGTCGAATATAGTATTAATTTCAATATAGATAGCCGCAAGACAAAGGGATCTCTTTGAAAGCTCAAAATATGCAAAACAACTAATGTTCTTATACTGTATATTTTCTTCTCATTATATACTTTTGTGACCTGAGGATGGCCCGGTGGCCGAAACATGTCGTCAGCCTAATAAATAGGATACAAAAAAAGTTGTGTTTTTAAGTACCCCCCCCCCCTCATTTTCACAAAACACAACGAAGATTATGCATCTAAGGGTCACTGTACTATTAACTTTTCAGAACCATGTGGTATCCATGTCTTGTTACCTGCTGACATTCAGAAATCCTCTATTTTGCCACACGTTGTATTTATGTGTCGTGTGATTCTCTCAACAAACAGCGATTATTCCCTTATATAGAAATAAGCAGTTGGTCTTTGTAACGGAGACGACTGTGTTCTCTGTTGTGTCGGAACTGAACTAAAGTATAGAACTTAGATTAAAGTTAGCCTTTAAAAGGTTTATATAAACATCAAAATTATTTGAGCCAACTGAAATATTGCGAAAAGAATCAAAGGCTTGTTCACGTCCATGAATATTAAATATCTCCTCTCCTTTTTGAAGCTTAGGAAACTACGTATTACCACGATTTATGGTGGACATAAACAACAGCACAATATGTTCAGACTGTAGCTCTGTGAAACAAATGGAGCGAATAGCACAGATAACAATCATTTCATCGTTGGGATCAAAACCAGGTAACACGTTAAAACGTCATCAAAAGCCTTACACATAAAACGGTTACTGCAAAACACTTTTAAAACACATAAAACTCCATCAGATTCACTCCACTTTTATTTCGAACACTTCGCTTCGACGCTGTGTCGCATAGTTTGCATGTTCAATGACAATAACACGGCAAGCCAGTGTGGACGTTCAGCTTTAAGCTCTCCACGCGAGCAATTACATGGAAACCCCTAGCGGGGGTAGAACAAATAATTGACTACGATGTGACCAGCATTTCTATAAGGGGACTATCAAGTCATCCTGGCGATGCTTCTCAACTTTATATGGTTACAACACTCCGGCGATTGTGGAATATTAATGGGCATCTGGCGGTTCACCAACAGGAATTGTCCAAAATTAAGCACGGGATTGGCAGCCGTGGAATATAGTTCTACGAAGTGAGATATTTATCTTTTAGATTAGAATTATTATGTTGGAAATGAAGTTATTTTGAAATTTATGAGACAGATGTATGAGATTAATTTTGAAGATTGCTGTCTTTTGCGATGTCACCTCGTAGTTTGGTACGTGTATACTGACATTTCATAGAATTGTGCGCCCCGGTGTTTAAACTGTTACTTCTACTCTGAGAATGCAGACTGTAGGTGGCTCTGAAGCAATGCCTTTCAACAGGTGGTACGCGGTGTGTCGTGTGGTGATATGCGAAGTTACTTGGGAATTAGCATACTTTCACAACGCAGTTCGAAAGACATTATTTGAATAATTAAAATCATATTATTGTACGTAAATGAAAAGAAAAATATTTACAAAATGTATTCCAAAAACACTTCTAAGGAGTCGGTCTGTGGCCTTTTGATTGCTGGGATCGGGGGCTCGAATACTTCTGAGGGTATGGATGTTTGTCTCTTGTGTTTGTTGTGTGTGGTGTAAGTAGCGTCCTCTGCGATGGGCTGATCATTCGTTCAGAGGAGCCCCACCTGATGTGTGTATGCCTGTGTATGATCTAGAAACCTCAAGAATGAGGCGGCCTACTCTCCATTTGAGCTGCTGCGCCACAGGGAGAAAAACAAAGAGAAAAATATTTTCGGTTTGATGTTAGTGTGACCGTGCATCACTGTCGGCAGCATCGTCGGTGCGTTGTGCCACAAGCTGTAAACACAGTCTTGTGCTCCTGAGGATGGGCGAAATCATGACCCGAAACATGTTGAGCAGATTGAAATCGTTAATAAACTGTTATTGTTGCAACTAGTTAGTAGTTTATTTTATTAAATCTCTTTTCTTTTTCGAATACAAGTGCATATCGTCCTGTGTCGTCTGATTGCGATTGACGACCGGATAATGTAACTTGTTTGGACACGAGATCTTCACTCTTCTGGTATATTACACAGCGTAGATTGTTACTTAGATACTGACGTTTTGGGACATCGTGTCGGTCTCATCCGAGGGACAAGCAATCCAAGAGGAATAGTTGGATCTAGGACAGAAGCGTGCAACCTGAGGCTGCAGGAAACTGCACACCTTTTAGCCTCAAAGGCGTACATTTGTGCTGTCCGTATAGTTACTTCTGTATCTGAAAGTACTTACCAAGAAAGTTCGTAAAGTCTGTAATCGAACTCTTATTGTTAGGGTGATGAAATTAATGAATACATTGGCGGATACTGCACATGAATGGAAAGTGTCATAACTAACAAGTTTAATCTGACATTATGGAACACCTATCTTAAGGGTAAACAACGTAACCTGAATCACAATGGCGTCACACACTAATCATTTTCTGAAGAGCAAAAAATATAGGAATTACAGAAACTTCACATATTTCTGAAAATTTAGACAAAGTATTGGCCAAACATGTTGGAATGAAATGACAACGTCAGAAAACCTACTTTTAGGTAATAAATTATGTGTCTTACCCTGGGAATTTATGAACTGATTATTTATTTGTCTCGGCATTTGTATGTATGTATGCAGTTAGACTGCTTTCGTGTTTAATCTGGTGCACAGCATTAAGGTCATAACTTTTGTTTATACAGAGTGCAGACTGTTGTAGGTGAAGGGTGCATACTGCTGTACTCACCCAAGGAGATGAATTCGCAAAGAAAGCAACGCTCGCCAGACTCTGCAATTTGTAACAGAACCCACAATTATACATTCACGTCGAAGGTCTTGCTGCACAACAGCGGGGCTGATAAAATGTTTTATGTAAGATTGAATTAAAATGATTTTATGCTTGAATCATAGAGGAAATTGCAACATTTGCGTAAAGATTAATGCATTCTAACAAATACACTTAGGTGTTACATAATAAAAAATGTGAATATTTATCAACCGCCGTTTATTTACTTAACTTCTAAGCCCAACTCAGTAGACAGATACAGGTACTTCTGTGTGTTTGTGTTGATCATTGCTATAACCTGTTTATTTTTACATAAACGACGTTGCGGAACATACAGTCTCTGTAACATGCTTAAACAATTTTTTAACGGCTCGTGGACTCGCAGCTTTGAGCTGGTGACGTCACGTGACACTTTTTTTTTGACGTTTTGCTGACCGTGCATCGCAGTATATTTATCTCAGTATTTAACCAAATTGATGTACAAAATTTTTGTTTTACAATAAGTTTATTTCATGCCTCTACATGTTTCGAGCACATGTGCTCGAAACATGTAGGGGCATGAAATGAAACTTATTGTGAAACAAAAATTTTGTGCATCAAGTTTGTTAATTACTGAGATAAATAAGTCACGTGACACGTTTCACGTGGGGGGTTGTAGCAGTTATGGTTGCTTAGTATATGTTATGTTAGCGTGGGTGAATTGGGCTGGGAATTTAGAATTGATGTGGAGGATGTGTAATTCACACTGCTTGATTGAAATTTATGTATATGACAGGATAATATTGAAACTGGTCTTCAGATTATTGTGCGAGGGCAGAAGATTCTGAAAACGAAATAAAATAATACTTGAAAACTTTCGAAGAAACTGTGACGCATGTTGGCTGGAGATTAACAGTATTTCACCTTTATAGTTACAGTTATAGTTTTGAGAGTAAGAATTTCTTCCAGACGCACATTTTACGGAGGGTGGTAAAAGAATAAGGAGAAGAAATACAGGTTAAATGGAAATGCAATGAGGTTACTAGGTGGATATGTTGACAAACATTTCGTAATAGCATTGTGGGTACAGTTCTCCTTGGTCATCCAAATAATACCTAATAATTCAATTTACCCTAGATAGTACTAGATAGTACTTCCGCCACAAACTGATGAACTGAAACGAAGGTGCACATATTATCCAAAAATCTAGGGGCCACCTCAGAATTATTTGTGTCAGTCAGATGACATGGAGTAAATTTCAGACTAAGAATCTACAAATATTAGACACTGCCGTACAAAATGTAGTCGCCACGGCGACTTTGCGCTGCAGACTTGTGCATCCCTGAACTAAAATACCAAATTTAGGCAAAAATTTACTTTTCCATCCCTAGCGTCTGAAGCGTGATGACGAGAGGTTTGAGTAGGGGGCAATGTCACTGCTGGCGCCCCCACTGTCTCATATGAATATTGCAGCAAACATGAACTTCTTTGTCGGTCCACGTGGGAATCTGTGCATCTGAAATGAAGCTAAAGAACACTTTTACGTAAGAGAAAACATTTGTCGAATGTTTTCTTGTAGTGCTCAGAATTCCTATTCGTGTTCAAGAGGCACTGGGTTAGAATTTTGCCTCTGAGATTGTTTATCCATTCTGAACTTTTTTCCCATGGTAGATCCGAACATAATATCATAATGTATGCCGACAAAGTTTCATCAAGCACTAAAAAATTCGGATGTGTTCGTAAGAAAACAGATTCAAATCTCATTCAGGACAGCAACAACCCAGGCAGAAATGTCTACTTCTCTTCAGGAAAGGGTTGGTAGTTTAGCCCATCTAAAATGACTATACGATAATATTTCCTCCACATCATTATTGAAGAGTCAATCTTGACACCTTCTAACCTTGGACATTGCAAGCATCATTTTAAATAAACGATAAATAAATATCTTAAAATGGGGGCTGCCAGATACTTCAGCTATGGTGGCAAAAAATTATTGACAAGCTTCCTACCATTGAGCTATACCTTACTTAGTATAAAAACATTTTACTATTTTGCGAGAGTTTATACTTTACCTACGATAATGAAAATATTCAACAAGACCACTTATGAACAAGACAAACAGTGTAAGTGTAAACATAATGTTGAGGAGCGTCCGCGTAAACCTTGTCACGTTGGAAAAGTTGTTTGTTACATATATTGAATGTCATCAGCCTAAGTTATGAGACACACAGTGCGCATGCGCCATATTATATTGTCACCTGTGACCTGGCTGGCTCTAACCACATTTTTTCCAAATTATCCCATAAACGGTTCTATTAAAAAAATAAACATTATTGAACATAAACTGTATGTTTGCATTTTCCTACAACTCGTGTGTAAAATATTTCTCATTCTCAAAGAAAGTGAGCGAGGTATTATCATAAACGCAAGTACCTAGGTGGGTCTCCATGTAAAGTGCCCGTTACTCTTGTCAGATTTTAATGGAACATGAATTTTCTCTGACAAAATTTCGAAAAAGTCTCAGATATTCAATTTAATGAAAATTCGTCCAATGGCTGATGAGTTATTACATGTGAACGGAGAGACAAGTAGACAGCCAGACACGACGAAGGTAATAGGTGCTTGTCGAAAATTTGCGAAATCGCCTATTGTTATCTGTATTCGATTTTCATGCGCACATAAATCGAAGCTGAGATGGCAGCAGTAGAATGTAAGGTTGGGCCGCTATTGCATTCACCAAATTTGCCGTAAACTTTCATGTATGTAGAAGCACCGGTTGGCGCATACACTTATCATGTCACCGTTATAGTGTCTCAGTATAACAGTAGCCGTCTGCTCCACAGTTTTCATGGTACTGTGTTCAGTAATACTGGACAAAATCTACTTATTTATTACATTTCCATTCACATCTCAATAATCTACACACCACTTCGATATATCGTGTTAACAGTAGTCAGAATGATTTAATTAGCACACCAACTAATGCACAAACATACAATTTTTTGCATTAAAACATTTAAAATCGCTTCAACATGTTTCGATCCTAAGATCATCTTCAGGGAGCTACACTGTTCCTTGCTAAAGTCACTTTTTTAAAGAAAAAAACACTCACTGATAAATTTCCTTGTATTAACTTGATGCTGTGGCAGCATTGTATGTATGTGCATTAGTTGGTGTGCTAATTAAATGACTCTACGAAATGCACGGAGCAACGATAAAGTAGTCATAGCGGTTGAAATAGCTTGATCAGTTGCGTGGATACTGCATCAGCTGCTGTAGGAGTACTTGGTACCCTGACGTTTCTCATTTTAAAACACCTAGATTACTTTAAAATATAGCATATAAAAGTTGCAAAAAGACATTAATGTTAACTACTCTGGTAATACTTTATGTGATGCTTCATATTTTGAAAGGGTGAAAGAGCTTGTAGAAATATGTCCGAGCAGTTGGCAATGAAGTACGCATTCAACATACGTCAAAACATTGTTATATTGTAGTGATACCGCTGCTGCTGCAAATGTTACCAAAATAACACGGCACTTGTCATATTGCCAACCACTTCTGTAAAGAGAGGACATCTTACTTGCTCAATAAGATTCAGGTCAGACGTGTGGTTGTATTCTGGAAACTCACCATACGCATTATTAAAGTGGGCCGCGGACTTGGCAGTACGCAGCCATAAGCTTGGCGCAACAATGTAGTTCTTTGTTTGTTTACGCGCTGACTCAAGAGCATTGTGACCAACTAGGAAATCTCTACTGATGTTCAAAGGTAGCATACATACATACATTCACGCAACTATACATGCGTACATACATAGAGACATACTTACAAACATAGATACATACAATCATACGTGCATACAAACAAACAAACATACATGCATACACACGTACATACATACATACATACATACATGCATCTATACGTGCATACATACATAGAGACATACATACAAACATAGATACATACATTCATACGTGCATGCAAACAAAAAGATCGAAAATTAACGAAATAATACACAGTCTGTCATGATAAGCTCGTCTGGGAGGGTACGTTTGAATCCAGAACCTCCCTTTTATAAAGTCGAAGTGTTACTTGACTGCGACATTCTCTAAAGTGACTAATAATACTAATAATAATAATAATATAGGTAATACCAGTAATAATAGGGTCGATTGGGACTATTTCAAAACCATTCAGAAAATACGTGAGCAACATACCAGGAAAACATGAAGTAAAGGAACTCTAGAAAACAGTCATATTGGGCACTGCACACATATTTCGGAAAGTACTAATGTAAAAGTACAATAGATTCAACACTGAAACTAACGATATAAGCACCATGAATAGTAACAACAGAATAGCTGCAACACTGTATTCCCTAGGGACATACTTTGTCTCAGG
>Ga0136643_10009143_pt1 | contig 14552 bp, 5 predicted proteins | sample TergutLab28metaG_FD_96883 | JGI IMG/M metagenome (GOLD analysis project Ga0136643, IMG submission 96883) | Labiotermes labralis P1 segment gut microbial communities from Petit-Saut dam, French Guiana - Lab288 P1 (version 3) (version 3) | ecosystem: Host-associated > Arthropoda: Insects >... | reverse complement strand
TTGTTCTTGTATTGTGATGGTTCATGTTCTTGTATGGTGCTTCGGTCCTTGTGCGGTGCTTGTTGTTGTTCTTGTATTGTGTTTGTGCGTTGAGCTTGTTCATTTTTCTTGTATTGTGCTACCATAACTGAGGTTTTTCCGTGTTTTTTCCTCAGTTGTAAGGCAAATGTCAGGGTATTACTCGCAAAGACGGGGCACGGCCCGCACTTCCAGAATTGTACTCTCTATGTATTGTGTGTATTGTTCGTTGTAGATGTGAGGTGTGATGCTGCCACCGGGTGTCAACACAATTGCGGTTAAATAAATATCATATCATATCATATTCTATTTAATAAGAATATTTTACGCAGGACACGTTAGACATTATGAACAACCTGTCACTGCACTCACTGTTTCTGTGAATTAGGAACTCATACTCCTCTAGCATCACCCGATGGTCTCACGGCAATCTTAAAAACAGCCGTCGCCAAAAATCTTGACATAACAGATGGCTGCGTCTCACTACTGTCCTTACACCCCACATCCTACATCCAACTTTATTTACTCCGACTTTCTTCCACTTCGTTTTCAAATAAGAATTTTCATTCCTTTCTCTCTCCTATCTACAACCTACACTACGAAGTATTGCTGAAACGTGTCTGATAATACACTGAATATTGACATGATTCAGCAAATAGTGAACACGAAGGAGTACATGAGACATTGTTTATACATTTTTTGAAGCGATCGCAAATAATAAATGAGATTTATTTTAGTATGTATATAGTTTAGCAATGGAAATATGGGTGTTTTCTAGCACGGCACTTAAAGTAAATTGCTGAATATGCAAACAAAAGCTAAGAACACGGTTTGCGTATCTCAGAAATTCCATCCATTTGAATTTCAAATCAGTATTTAATAAAGCTCATATTTTAGATGTGCTCAGCCTACCTATCAGTAGAAAGGGCACAGAAATGAGGCTGGGACCGCTGAGAGCCTAAAAAGACCAGTTTTATATATATTCAAAAGTTCCGTATCAAGAAACACTACTCTACTTTGTAGTGCAGAAGAAAAAGGATAGAGGAGAGAAAGAAACTTTCCTTTTCATAAGCCGTTCATGTCTGTATTGCAACTTTTGACTATCGGTTCGTCTTTTTTTAACAAAGGAGATGATTCTTTCAGCAGAATTTCAGTTCAAGCGTTCAGTGTTGCATACACAATGTAAAGTTTCCAGTCTGCTTGGGCTGAATGCAGTTTTTCTCGACTCCCAGAGATATAAGAAAAGACCATTAAATGAATGACAGATGCTCACTCTCTATATTGTTTGCTGATTTTTGTATCTACAGTTCTACAGATTAGAAAACATCAAAACGTAAGAGAAGATGAAACACAGCTAATTTATGTTCTAATCTGTATTTTAAGGTGGTATAACAGTGCAAAGAGAACCGTTTACCCTCTAATCAGTGTATTTTAACACAGCACTAAAATGAAAGAGGCCAGAGCTTTATATATTCCATATACCGATTTATAAACAAATATTTGCTCATTTTCTGTTCAAGCCTCAATACAGAATATTTGTTTGGCTACAAAATACGTACATGTGCCACAAACCACCTCTTAAAATAACACAAATTCTTAGTTACAGAGATTTATCGTCGTCATACCAAGTATATAAATTGATGTATCACAAGCGCGCGAAGAACTTATGACCATTCCACTTATGACAAGCCGAAATTACTGCCTAAATTTCCTTAAGAAAATTTAAATTCAGGCCACCGTAAAATAATATTAAAATTTTATTTCGAATTGCATTTTTGTATTTCTTTGAAAATAGTCCGTTCATATTAATTTTCAACAGAAATACTACTGATATGAATCGCCCTCAACCTGCTAGAAGGGCAATATTCCGCATCATTTTGTATTTTCGACTAACACTCACATAAAATTATGACTATGTGTTTACAAGTTATTCTGTGCGTAATTCGGTGACTACGTGTATGTATCACCAGCTTTAACGTGCAAAAGGTCTGCGTTTAGCCCACACTGCATCTACGTACTCATATTTCAAATTCTTCTATAAATACACAGACATTCCTTTATCGGAGAATATTACCTTGTAAAAAATGTGATGAAAAGATTTTACTTTTGTTGACCGTGCATCTGGATACATCCTTTTGTAATGAAAACCAACTTGATGCACTATTTTTCCTCACTATATTTCGTCAATCAACCTCTATATGTTTCGGGCCAAATCTGTAGTCCATCATCAGGAGGTATACTGTATATATACAACAATTGGCACGCGTTATGCTTTTTAGTTGGCTGTCTGTTGGTCCGGCCAAATATTATTTATTGTAAGCCTATTCTAGAATGGTGGGCAGGGTAGCTCAGTCGGTAAAGCGACTGATTACAGGCTGGACGGTCCGGGATCGAATCCCGGTGGGGACGAGATTTTCCGCCAGTCCAGACCGGCCCTGGGGCCCACCCAGCCTCCTGTAAAATGGGTACCGGGTCTTTACCGGGGGTAAAGTGCGGCAGGAGCGTGCTGCTGACCACTCACCACCTTCTAGTGCCGCGGTCATGGAAGAGTAGAGCTATACCTCTACCCACCCTCTGGGCCACACCGGGCTTGTAACGGGATCATTTTACTTTACCAATTCTAGAATGGAATGACATCTTTAAAAATTATTCTTTAAACCGAGGTCAAGAGGTGAAAATGGCTTATTCGTGTTTAAAAAAATTGGTGGGCCTCTGTACCCGCAAGCTGACCTTTCATAAGATCGGATCCAGTAAATGTAGCTATTGCATAAGGTTCTACAATTGTTACATATTTCAAAATATAGCGGCAATGAAGTATGAAATTCAGCTATGGGCGTTTTTTACGTTACTTGTGAAACAGACGCAAATCACTTATAAGTAAGATGTCTTTATTTTCCATATTTTAGGTTATATTTACTCAGATGAGTAAAGTAAGAACTGGAGTTTCAAGGATAAAATTTGGCAACAACGTTCCACCCCTCGTATATAACCTTAATTTTCAGTAAACATTGTCTCCAACATAAAGTTTCCATAGAAATTCACAGTACAAATCATTCTTATAACTGTGATACCCTGCAGTAATGTCGTGGCATATTATCTTGCATTTCTGGACGCTAAGACTACTTAGGGCAGCTTTGTAGGCCATCGACTCTAAGACGCTGCAGACAATTCTAAACGGCACTATAGCAGCACTTTTTGGAACGAACCCAACGTGAAGAGAAGCATACAAATGCCCTCCATTTTGAATACGTAAACCACCACGTCTCTTTACTTTTGAACCAAGTAGAAAGAATGTTCGCATTTAAATATTAGTTACTAAAACACGAAAAAATCTGGGAATAATTTACGGCGCTTATGTTTCTAAGAAGGTTTTAATCTAGGGGAAACAGCATCAGGAAATACATATTATCACAAATAATTTTATGATCTATTTCTTACTCTAATTTTCACTATTACAATTTTAGAATCCTGTGCTTCCTCTGGAGATTCTGAGTTGGGTAGGGTGTCCCCAGGTTGGATAACCAGTCCCTCACTGAGTAAGTTTGGTGGTAGCTAACCTCAGGGCCTCCAAACACTACAGACCACAAGGAAGGAGAACAACTGGAAGACCGAAGAAGCGCTGGCGCGAGCAGCTGTAACTCTGGAGACGGAACGGATCAAAGGGTCCAATTCTTTATGTTTATTATGATGATGATGACAATTTTAGAATACTTAATTGTCACATACATAATTACACTTATAACCCTATAACTGTCGCCATAATTTTAATTTTTTAATCTAATTTCTTTAATTACAGGTTTCTGACTTAACTAAATAAACATTTTACACCCCTACGATGTATGATGCACTAAACGCCGTCGTCATAATAATCATCATCATCATCGAGGACCAGCCATTTTTTTACTCAACATTCTCCAGTAATAAGGCACGAATCTTGCTTATTGTTCTAGGCTCTGTATCGCACAAAGCGCCAAGACTCTGACGTTAAGTGACGTCAAAATCGCACGTACTTCACACACTGGCGCGGCCGTTAAGTAGGTAGTGCTGGCTGTAAGAAATTGCAAATAAAAAACCTAGTGGCCTGTAAAGCATCACATTTCGCCAGCTTGTGCAAAGCCATTAGTGGTTACAGACACACGGATGCACGAATGTGATGATAATTCAATATAATATTTACGAATAAAGGAAGATATTTTGACTAAATCGATAAGACCTCGTAGATACAAAATTACTGACAAACTCAGCCACAAGGAAACCTAAAACGTGTCACGTATCACCTTCAAATTTACCTGGTGTGTGATGTGACATTACCTTAGGTACCTTACATTTGTGTAACGGTTCTGATGATAGTAATAGAAAATGGACCAAATATGTGGCCAGTTGTTGTACACAGAAAGGAATTTGACATTCAGAGGACCGAGCATCGTGATATGTTCTTATAATAAAACCAATCAGATGCACTAATTTCTGTAATTTATTTTTGGAATAGAATTCTGTATGTTTCGGATAGGCTTTCTGTCCATCATCAGGAGTCTAATGGTGTATGACATAAACCTATTTCTGTGTATACAGTACTAGACTCCTGATGATGGACAGAAAACCTGTCCGAAACATATAGAGTTCTATTCCAAAAATAAATTTGAGAAATTAGTGCATCTCATTGGTTTTATTATAAGAATAAGAAGAACAGAAAACAATTTCTTTACGAATAAAGTTGAGTCGACTGAATTAAGAAGGACTTTCAATTCATGTACGGTTGTTCATAACTGTAATGAAAAGCAGACCGGATGGAAAGTCTATCGACTACCAAAGTTATGTTACAAAAAGAAAGTTCGATATTACATATGCACTTACACTTCATCAACTGCGGCGGCTACTTAAGGTCGAATTGGTAAAATTATTACTATAGTGGGGATTGCTATGGAAGAATCTATTGTGACCCATCGGAATCTGTTCGTCCGTTGGAAATTTAACTATAAAATATCAAACACTTCATTTAGGTGATGACGAAACATGATAAGCATATTAAGAGAATATTAGGTGGAATACCTCGAAGCTTCCTTCAAAATGTTATACCAGTCTGAAGGCACTGAAAGGGAAACCTGTACAAAAAGAAATAGTTGGCGCGACGAAAGAGTTTGAATCCGAAGATTTCCCTGAGAGTTCCTTCCTGATCTCAAATTTTCGATGTACACTATGCCTGCAGAAGTATGTTGTCCGATACAAAACGGTTAAACATTAGTTTGCATGGAGTAGGGCCTAAGATTCAAGTACTTTACAAGGACAAACGAATCGTAAATCATGATAGCCGCAATAAGGGAATTGTACGCCCTTTTCAATATACGTTACTTGAATAAAAAAAAAACACTGCCTTCTTACAAAGACCACAGGTTGACGAAAGAGACGCAACCCCCATAACGCTTCCAATAGACTTCAAAATATTTCTGTCATTGCCTGATTAATGACGATTATGTTTAGGGATAAGTGTTGATATTCCTGGAATACAGTGTTCTGAAAAGCAGACTTGCATACAGACTAAATAAGGAGTGCTTAATAAGGAAAGGAGAATCTTACATAAAAAATCTTAGGCTAATAACAATTAGGATAATGAGACCGAATTTGAATGGGATAAGCGACATAAGTGGCGCAGTAGCTGTAGGGAAGACAAAAACTGAATACATTGCTTTTTGCAAAAATAGGAGAGCGAGATTACGGAATGCATTCAGCTTGCAAGCATAAAAAGGTTACATGAAGTTTCCGTTGGTATAAAAGCAGCCACTACACTACACTACACTACACTACACTACACTGCCAGTTCATAATTTACAAACTTTTCAAAAGGGCAGTGGAAATTATAAATTTTGCATCCGGAGTACTTGCATCCCGACCATCTAAACAGATATTATATAATTTCGTCTAAGGCACTTAATAAATTACAAAATATCACTGGGTGTATTTTTCATTCACTTGAGTCTACTTTAAGAACTCCTTTATTACGGATCCTAACTGAACATTCATTCATGTCTTTTAAAAAAACTTTCATATGCTTTGACAAAACATAACATAACAGCACCTGTAATTATGAATATTGTAACGCAAAATTTCCATCAACTTTAATTAACTTGAAAGTCACTTTCCTTGATGCAGGACTTGGACTTCTGTTTTATCTCTTGCTTACCTTGATAAATGATGGAATGCTATACATGGCAATCATTTATGGAAGAATTACTCTATTCTGAAATGCATTCCATCTACTTTTTTTCCTGAGTGCGATAAACCAAATACAATGTCGATATAAAAGGGAATTTATTTTCAAGCTGGAGTAAGGACAAAACAAATACCAAACACATCGCGCCTCTTCAATCGTGAAAGCAGACGCGGAAAGCTTCACCATGGAAAAGAATCGCAATGGTTTAAATCCTCCGACAGACCAAGACACAGAAATGTCTGTACACATTCATATATACGGACGTTGAAGCAAAGTTTCTAGTTTTTTTTTTTGCCTTCTGTTACTTTTCAAATAAAGTCATGCATTCTTAATGCAAATTTCAAAAGGAACGGTCATACGTGGGAGGCGGCGGGATGAACAAGTCTCCGAAACATTAAAAACACCGAGTTACTTCCTTTGGTCCTCTTCTTGTGGCAGGTCAGAACGGCACGTAGCTGTACAGAATGCTCCTATAGCACCTGCATTAAAACTGTATCACAGACAGCAAACTGAAAGGCTATTCTCATTCCCAAATTTATAGCCTTCTCAGTAAACATTATGTTGGCGTATTACGTGGTACTAATTTATGACCGTTCCAATCACTTAATCTAGAGCAGTTTGCATAAATAATAAGACAGATAAATATATATTCTTATAATAAAACCAACGAGAGGCACTAATTTCTCAAATTTATTTTTGCTAGCAAGCAGTCAGCATAGCAAGACATATACCTATTGCTGTGTGTACAGTGTTAGAGTCCTGATGATGGACAGAGATACTGTCCGAAACATGTAGAGTCCTATTCCAAAAATAAATTTGAGACATTAGTGCTTCTCGTTGGTTTTATTATAAGAATATATCACGATGCGCGGTCCTCTGAATGTCAAAGAGAAATTTGTGTTTTCTGTATAAAATGAGACCAGACTGAACGTCTGATTATACTGGGCATTGCTCTATTTAGTTATTTGAAGTGACAGATGACATCACTTTATCTCAAGTGCGTATAATATGACAAATGATATTCTACATCCCTGAACATGTTCTGGAAAAGTTCTGGCATAAAAGACGTCACTTAGAGGGTTTATGGTTACATGTTATTTGTTACATGTTACATGTTACTTGTTACCTGTTACATGTTACTTGCTTTGATCATAAATCTGTTCAATATGTCGCCGTTTCTTCTCGTTATTTTGCCATAGCATTAACATGTATTAAGAAAACTAATCTAATAAAAAGTTCCATAACGTATGTTCCTCTGTGTGTGTGTCTGAGTGTGTGTGCCTGTGTGTGTGTGTATGTGTGTGTGTGTGTGTGTATGTGTGTGGGTGTGTGTGTTTGTGTGTGTGTGTGTTTGTGTGTGTGTGTGTGTAAAACAAAACGTCTTGTCCTCCTTCATTTAATCCTCCTTATACACCTCAATATTTTGCGACAAATACAACTCATCAGCTGATAGCACCTGTCACTCGGTCTAAGTGTTTTGATTCGTACCGCTGCTCCCGCAGCAGGCAAATGGAAACGAATGACCTCGGTTACAGAGACTCTAAAGCGAAGCAATGTAAATTCAGCGACTGAAAGTCACTGGTGTGAAAAATAATGTAATGTAAGGCAAATTATCTCTCAAATCTATTAAGTTCCCATCCTCAAACTCATTTATCAACTGAAGAAGATTAACTTATGTGAAAACAAAAGAATTACAGATTCTTTGATTATCACGTATTGTTAACTGGTTATATGTTGCTAATGGTTTGGAGAATATTTCTGTCTTTATTTACAGGGTAGTCGTAGAGGAATGGAAATGGGCACGGGTTAAGCTGTTTGGTGGCGCAACACATGGGAGATTTCGAATGGAATTCTGTTGAATGTTTCAGTTTTTATGCGTAGAAGCTTCACGAAAGGTGTACTCCAAATGCGACGTATTTTGCAACCTCCAGACACGTAAAGAGCTTACAGATTTTTAAGGTATTTATCCTGTTGAAAGCTTCAATATCTACAGCTGTCCGTACGCCCTCAGTACGTTTCCCACTGACTGAACGAATTTTCTCAAGCCCAGAAATATCCCATCATGTTATCCTTCTGTTTTCATTCAGTGGATTACGTACATACAAAAACTCTTTTCAGACTCTCCGCATCATATGGGAGAACATTTCTAAAACGCAGCTATTTTGCAACCAATCCAACAAAATCCCGACAATTTATGAAGAATTCGTTACTCAACGAAATAATTCATTATCGGAAATTCCTTTTACGGTATTCAAAATGACAGAATATCTCGAGTCATCGTTTCATATCACACTTGAAAACGGCATATTTTCACATTGTAATTTCTTCTAAGTTGATGTGGCTCAGAGTACTGTAATCCGGGACCCCTATTTAACTAACCGATACAACACAATTTACCTGCAAAAACCAGTACTCGCTAATCTAGCCAATGAATTCGGGTCTTAGATGGAAAAAGAAGATTCAGCACCGCGTTCTTAGCAGGCCAGCATTATTCCCTGCCCTGTGACACGTGAACCCAACCCATATTTTAAAAAAAACACCATTTTAAGATAAGCTTCACTTATGATACCCTTTACACCCCTGTTTTCCGAGTGGCTTCTTCCCTTTGGGTTTTTTTAAAACTTTTTATATATTTCTGACCCTTCCCATGCGTGTTATATGCTTAACTCAAAATCCTGTTATTTAGTAACTCTGATTACATCCTGCGAAAAATATAAATTATGATAATAAAAACATCAGTTTTTAATCATCCTCTTTCTACTTTTTCACCCTTTGGTCCAAAGAACTTCTTCAGCCTTGAACCTGTGTTCTTCCCACAACACAAGAAGTTCAAAAGCATTTATCTCTACAAAATAAAAGATAAAATCACAAGAGACCTTCGTCCACGCATGCGTAATGCTGAAGACCGATAAACTGATGACGTAAGACTGTATTAAATTTTAAATAAGTTCATTTCTACTGCTCATCTTTATTATAAATCTTCATTTACTATGGTTCACTTCTGTGAACGATTCGAGAACTCACAGGCTGCTTACAAAAAAACCGCAGAAACTTGTTCTGCCCCTGTCAGAAGGATGTCTTGATTATGGAAGAAGTTTTCCGCTCACATCTGCCTACTTTGCTTAATGACACAAGGGTTTTATACGCAATTACTTTTGTAGCTTATAGTTAAAAATCCACTACCAGGGACAAATTCAGAAGATGTATAAAGAACACACTATTCACATTTGGCGAATAATGCTCGGATAGATTTCTGTAAGTAATATTATCGACGTGCAGAATAACAGATCTTTATATTCTAAGAAATGTCCATGAAGATTACTACAAAAATGTGTTAATTAAGGGTTTCTAGTTGTATTTCATCTAAAAATAATAAAAACAAAATAGTTGTGTTTCTTAATACTCTGTAATTCCAAAATATTAAAATATTACGATTTTAGCAAAACAGACATTCCACATACGTACAACGTAACACTGAGGCGCTTTCGTGCAACTATAGCTACAGAGGAAAAGCAAGGAGTATTACACATTTTGAGTGTATGTTTATAGGCTTAGGTTATCCAGTATACAATATGCATGTGCCATATTGCCATCTGTGGTCTGCCCCTCTATATTATATGTTTCCACATTATCTCAAAAAAGGTACGATTTTCGGGAAAAAAAACCTTATTAAACACAAAATGTGTGTTTTGATTTTCTCTACAACAGTTGTCTGAAGCATTCGTCATTCTAAGAAGAATTGAGTGAGATATGATGAAAAATGTACAAGTAGAGAAACCGTTACTCTTGATCAATTTTAATTAAACTTTATTTTTCTCGAAAGATTTTCCGAAAATACACAAATATGAATTTTTGTAAAAATCCGTCCATTGAGACCCGAGTTGTTCCATGCGGACAGAAAGACGGACAGACAGTTATGACGAAGCTAAAGCTAATAGTTGTTTTTCGAAATTTTGGGAACGCGCCTAAAAACGCCAACAAGCAATGCCATTAGGTTATTTCAAAACAATAAGTTCTATGTGTCAATTTCGGCTATTAATTCATACCTGCACTTACTACAACCTGACCCCTGAACTAATATTGGGCTCAGTAGGAAGGTCGTTATGGAGGCACATTTCTTGATTTCTAGAACTCTTTACATTTGAATTGACATGGATCTCCATACGTTTGTTGGTACTTCGATTGCGGAATTATTCCTGCTAAGTCAGTTTTACAGACTCTTTTTCGATTAAGTACACGGAAAAGAACAAAACGTCTGCCGCATTAACTACTTCACTGTGGATATACAGACACAAAACTCCACAAGCTACATTTGAACTCGTTCGTAGAGGTGTTTTAGAGACAAAATTCTGGCATAACGTTTTCAAAGAAACACGACCAGAAGGTAAGAAAACTTGTAATACTAAGAAATTCGAAAAACTTGGAGAATCTAATTTAATATTGAAGGTTACGTTAGTTTGTTGGGTACATCACAGAATGGTGGATGCTCAGACATTCCATCTCAAAGAAACAAGTAAGATAGAGTTCATTCATGCGTAGTTTTACAAAGTTTCATAAAAACAAATCCCGGAAACTCGACTTTTTATTCGTTCTGAAAAATTCTGGAATGAGTATAGGTTTGGTGCCTTTCAAGTTAACTCAGAAAAGTATAAAAGGTTTAGAACTGCATAATTAGGACCAACGAGGAAAACAAGTCTGCTGTTTGCGACTCCCTTTAACTCCAATTAGCATTGGAGAACATTTTGACAATGGCGCACGTCCAATCCTGCTATTTACCACCTTTTCTCACAAACTATTTCTTTCCCACTCGGCACAGGAACTTATATTATCATTCCTTCTATCTTCTCCTTCTTATTGGCTCTCCTTTCTTTCCTCAATCAATCACTTGCACCATCACCAGAACTCGCTTCGTTCATTAATCAACGTCTTTGTTTCTGGTGATCCAATTTCTGAACTCGTCCCTTCTGCGCCTCAACCACAGCCACTTTCTTCTTACGACCAAAGTACAAACTGAGTTCAGATCGAGGTTGAGCTAATTCAAAGCATTCAAACGACCCTAGTTTCAGAGATAGCGCCCTGGTTTAACCGTCTGCAAATACCGACTCGAGAATAATTTATTAAACGCCATTAAATACTGACATTAAAATGGCCTAACCATTGGTCGCATATTTGTAAGACTGAACTAATTAAACATTAATAAGCCTAATATAATTTTAATCTAGCTCTTCTTCACTGCTTTTACACTAGCAAGAATAAAAAATAAAGCTACCCCATTACAGACCTAGTCAGGCCCCTTAGAGCTCCAAGAAGGTGAGGCAATCAGCACATGAGAGTGGTAAGATTATGTTCCCTACGAACCGGCAGCCTTTATCCACCAGTATATATTTCTGGTATTCATTTCTGTTAGAAGTTGAGTCGACCGTAGTTCCACAGGGCGGTCGAAAATGTTATGTCCATGAAAAATTCCTATGAGACCATCGGGAATCGACCCCGAGGCTTTACGGCTTATAGAGTAGTACCTCAACCAAATTCGCCACCATGTGCCCCCTAGTAGAAGAACATTACTGAGCTCTGCGTGTCGTACACACGACGTAATTGCGTGTTCCATGTATTAAAATAAATAGAGATAGTTCGCTAAAAAAAATCACATCAATTAACATATTTTCCTGTCAAAAAAACGAAACTGTGTTCTTCGCGAGATAAGAACTAAATCTTTATATATAATGGGGATTAATTTCAGTCAGCCAATAGAGGGAAATTTGGTACTTACTTGGTTGTAATATTTTCTAAAAGGCTTCCTTATCATAGAACGTTCTGGACTACAGAAAATTTTCAAAAAACTTTCATAAAGGTCAAGCCGAGAAGGAAATGCTAATACCGTGAAGTAATACAATTAAAAGTTGCATCGATAAGTATTCTTATAAGAAGATGAGTGAACCCTGGAAATAACAACAGGGAAAAATTGTTACTGATACAAAGGTTCATGTTGAACTTTACTTCTACGCTAGAATGACAGAAATTTAATTTACATGCCTGAGCTCGAATCGATTTTCTTTCAGAGAAAATGTGGCTTACTTCCAGCTAATTATCAGAACATGTCTTAAAAGTGTGTATAATTAAGTTGTGTAGCTAATTAATGGGAAAAAGGTAAGGCGTTTTTAAGGCTGATAATGATACAAAATTGTGACAGAGAGGAAATTCGGTGGAAAGAATAAAGATACTGTCCTTCATGTGACTGACCTGCACAGTGTCTGTCAGAAGTATGAAGGAAGTGAAAAATTAAAAAGCTTGGGAAGAATAAGAGGCCCGTTCTTTTTTAATCATCTACCTACAATTTTCAAATCAGTGTCATTTAATTAAGAGCTTCTTCCAAATATCACTCACAATTACAAATTATGGAGATAGAATTATGATACACAGCTGCATATCTTTGTAGTCTAAGTACCGTAATTGCATTTCATCAAATGTAAGTGAATCCTAAAGCACAAGTGTTAGAAAAAAAAGACGTATAATTTAGTCACTAACAAAGTATTTCCCTTAAGTTCATTAGTTACGCTTATTATGTAGAGCTGAAAGCGACGGAAATTAATTTCAAAAGGCTGTTAAAGAACGTAATGCGGTCAAGTGGCTCACATGCACAATACAGAGCTACGAAACTAAATTCAACAAGAAGTGCTGATAGATTACAATATGGTTTCTTCCATATTTCAGTTTCTGAAATGGGTCTAATTTCTTGAGAAATACTGTATTATTAGACTATCTAGTTACACTGCAAATAATACGAACAAATTCTATACTACGCTGAATGGAAGGTTCCAAGCTCGGCGAAAGCGTGAAAACAAGAAGCAGAAAGTAAAATAGATGGATATTGACAAAATATTAAAAAAAGACCACATACGAAATATATATATATATATATACAGTCAAGCGCAATACATGTACGTACATTTCTCAGTAGATCCTAAGCACAAGCTACAGACAACAGTGATACTGAGAAGACAGAATGTATAAACATTCCCAGCGAAGGAAGAGTCCTTTCTGTGTTACCGATGAAAACCTGAGAAGAAGAATTTCGTTACTTTTCCTGGATGTTCAAAAATATCGCACGCTGAAAAAAAGCTGAATTTTGGTGACATGTAGGATACAATAAAACAACTGCTACACAATTACTTTACCCAACTCACGTTTTACAACAACATTCCCGGACGCGAACCTAGCTTACACAGCGTGCAGTAAACGTCTAACAAGCCTAACGTTAATGTCACCCTAAAATTAAACATTAATTGGTTTTGATTATGTATAATTTAAATCTTAATACTGCTGTTCTAGTATCAGTATATAGGTTGCAAGTACATTATATCTCACGTTAAGAAATAATAAATGAATATATGTATTTAATGTGACTTCGAAATTCGAATTATATTGAAAGAACCACCCAACACATATCAAACCCAATAACTGATTATCTGATGGTCTGCAACATGGTCGAATACACATATTACAAATATATGAAATATTCTTTTTCACTGTAGGTTTGGAGTTTGTGAGTTTTCTGTGCCCGTATATTTATGCCACTGTTTACCTTGATGGTGACAGAAACCTGTTGCTTTCGTTTTTCGTACTAATTGTAAATTTCTGGATCATGTGACCTTGAACACTAAACTCAGGTCTGTATCTAGCCATCATGTCCGCAAGTATGCTGCCGTTCCAGTAACTATTACATAAAACGATATCAATAGACACTATGAAGGTAAAATAACAAACGAGTAAGATGACAGTAGGAAGCTATGTAACAACTACACCACATGTTCAAACTATTTAAGGTATGGCGCTCTGTATGTTAACCGAACTACACACATGTGTACTTCATCACACATCGTGCACAAAATGCTGGCGGCCGTACGATTTTCAATAACCAATAGAAAAAACAGTGCCTGCTGCAGTGCATTCATTCCACTCTGTTTCAAACGCTGTTTTACCTTTACACGAACATAAAAGCGTCTCACCGATTTGCGACTCACAGCCATTTAAGCCATGCCGACAGAACCACCGTCAGAACAAACCTGTCAACTTCCATATGCTGCCAGCATAATTTTAAAATCTGAAACTATGATAAAGCAAAATCATCAGAGAAAGAGAAGGGAGTTTTCATAAAAGTGTGTGTTTGTGTGTGTGTGTGTGTGCGCGCGCGCGCGCGCGTATATATATATATATATACACATCAATATTGTATTATATTACTAATTGGAAATTTCGTAATTAGTTTAGGCCTTTATTGAATCAACCGTTGTCGTAGTTAAATATTTAACACAATTCATTTAAACCA
>Ga0136643_10009142_pt1 | contig 14553 bp, 9 predicted proteins | sample TergutLab28metaG_FD_96883 | JGI IMG/M metagenome (GOLD analysis project Ga0136643, IMG submission 96883) | Labiotermes labralis P1 segment gut microbial communities from Petit-Saut dam, French Guiana - Lab288 P1 (version 3) (version 3) | ecosystem: Host-associated > Arthropoda: Insects >... | reverse complement strand
GGCTTTGGAGTTTTTCTATGCTTCAGACTGTAAGAAATGTGGGGCAAATTGCTTTTAATATTGGGGGGGGGGGTTTTTCGCGGATTTTCCAACAATATTTTTCAAACTACTTAGGTGAACTGACCAAAATTCACTGTTGTATGGTAATATACAAAGCCTTCTCACGATACGGGTTTTAAAGACACCTCTCTGAAGCGAAATAGGCTAGGCTTCTACACATGTTGGTACACTTTTTTCTGCAGATGAAGAGAGTTGAACACTAACACAAGAGATAGACCCTTGTGACGTGAATAAGATGGATAGAACTTGAAGACTCGAATCCTAACCATATACATCTGAATTATGCAGGAAGACTTTATGACATTCAGGAAGAAAGAGACAGGTTTCCGGCACTGCTGCAGAGCTTACGATGCTGGAACACGTGTTCGACATGTCACCCAGACAGCTCTTCAATTTGACAGTGACGAACCGGTTTAAAACCTTGTGTCAGAACTACTTCTTCAGCCATCGCGAATTAGGTCGTCTCAAGTGAGCGGATTCAAAATTAATTTTGAAACATTGAATTGTTAAGTGTTTGATAGGGCTTCCTGAGCGGCAATAACTAATAAAATTCTCCTGAGAAAACGAAATTCGCTCGGCTAGTAAAGAAATTTACAGCCTTTTATGGACCCCAAAAGTTCAGTGCCGTGTTTAGAAGATAGAACCAGTGAACCTTACAAAAGCCATGTAAGTCCGTTCTATACCGTTACGGACTATTTTTTTAATTTCCCCTACACGGGACTATACGAACATCCGCTGATCATGGCTTCGTTTATGGGTGCTATCTTTTTGTCTGATAAAGCCTATGTCAAGCACACCCTATCTATGACACACACACACACACACTCGCAAAACGATTATGATTGACACTAGTTAATGTGTTCTAAGGGGGGTGTCGTATTACTCCGAAATTTCTGGGCTGGTACCAAATCCTTCTTCAAGACGAAATCAGAACAAAACTCAAGTTAGTCTTCGGCGAATAAGACTACTTTTCATAACACAAGTTATGACTGACTAGATAGGTGGAAGAGGAACGTACCCTCGTGTCAGCCATTGGGAAGTTTCCTACTTCAAGCAACTGATTAAATTAGGGAGATTAAATAGAGGAGGTTGCAATGGGCAGGACATGTAACACGTACAGGAAATGGACAACTACATAAAACGTTTAGTCGAAAATTATGAAGGGTAGGGATCACTTTGATTGTTTGAGTGTAGATGGGAGATTCATGTTAAAGTGGAACTTGTAGAAGCTGAGCCTTGTGCTGGCTAGCTTAAATGTTTGATGGGAAGTGGGAAAAACTGGATCTTATACATAGAGTAAACTGGACGTGATTCATGTGGTTGGGATAGGATGTTTCCCCTCAAACTTCCAAGCGATTTCCAGGCGTGTTTAAATAGTCGATAACCGACTCCTTCAACGTCCTGATCTTCCCAGGATTCAACATAACCTTGCCATTCGGATGCCAGGTAGCACCAATTTTGGGCAAACCAGTACAAGATCCGCCTTATTGTGGGTACAATAATTTAAACAGGAAATGAAATTTTCTAATTCTCCATCAGCCGATTATTACAACTCCCAGTTCTGTGGACTGAAATCCCGCTAAGCAGCCAATAACTGGTCACCGCAAGGTATCTGAACGAGAACTCGTATCTCCTCTGAACTTCGCAGTCATTCGCAGGTATGCTGGAGGGTACTGACCTTGCTGTGTGTATAAACGGTGGTATAGCGTGTATCGACATACTGTATGCAGTAAACGTGCCACAAAATCGTGTAACCCCTTATTCGCTGTTCTTAAACGCTTAGGGATTATCCAATTATTCATGTTAGGCCCTTTCAACCTAACTTTTTGTATTATCGTCGCGTCTGTTTATCCCTGTATTTGTCTCCAAGAGTTTATAAATGTTTGAAATGTTTTAATTAAACCATGTATATATGTATGTATATATATATATATATGTTAGTTGAATGAAATTTTACAGAAGGCTGCTTCAAATAGCGGCTGAAATATTTTAATAAAAAAACCCACACACTGTAGTGAGAAACCACCGCACTTTCATTTATACAAATTTTCAACCGTATTGGAGACCAAGACGATGAACATTTCGTGTTCTGTATTGGGAGCTGCGTAATTATTCATTACTGCTAAATTTGTTCCAGGATACTGGTAAATCAAAACTAGAGCTGTTGCTAGGATTATAGATGACGTTGGAACAGTCAGTTGTTCGGGGAAAACATACCACACGATTATAGCGCCATTATCATAACGCCTAATGAAACGTCTATTATCTTTTCTAAAATTTCAGCTGTTAGAGAACATCAGGTGTGTTGATATGCCATAACAGTTATGCTGTGTGCAAATTCTTTATCCTGTCTAAGTAATTAATCTTTTATTGCTTTCGAGCATGTGGTCTCTTTGACATGGTCCCGTCCGTCCCAGAATATAAATAAATCCTCCCTCCCGACCTGAAGCTTTGTAAAACAGCGTCATAGAATAAGCTTAATGAATAAGTGTGATCTGATAAAATAGTAATTGTTCTGACAGCTGGAAAGAACAAATTTTATTTCCCATGCTTCAAGAATGCCACAGCCTTGAAGGGCATATCATAGCTTAGGAATTACATGATTTTGACGTTCAGGTGACCGTGCACCGTTATAAATTCTTATAATAAAACCAATTAGATACACAAATTTCTCAAATTTATTTTTAGAATAAAACTCTGCATGTTTCGCACAGTTCCTCTGTCCATCATCAGGAGTTTTTCATACTATACACAGCAATGGGATATGTCATACAGGCTTACTGACAGCTAGCGAGCAGGATCAGGACGGAACTGGTTTCGTCCTGATCCTGCTCGCTAGCTGTCAGCAAACCTGTATGACACATCCCATTGCTGTGTCTACAGTGAAAAACTCCTGATGATGGACAGAGGAACTGTGCGAAACATATAGAGTTTTATTCTAAAAATAAATTTGAGAAATTAGTGCATCTAGTTGGCTTTATTATAAGAATTACACTATGTTCAGCTACTGCGAAGTCTCTTGTTCGGTCCCAGGGTACAGCATGTGGCACATGTTACAAACAAATAACAAGAGGAATCGGCTTATCTCGTGCTTTGTTTTCACTCTCTCATTCTTCATTCCTCCACTGAATACTAAGACAAACGCGACCGAAAGGCTCTTTTATCTTAACCCCGGTCCTCAGTGTTTCTTCTCTGAATTAACGTGGTCGTAGTAAAGAAATTTACTTAATAATCTGAAGTCAAACTAAGATAAACATCTTGAAGGTCATTGATCTTCGCGGTTAGCTAAAGCGAATCTTTTGTAATCCAGCATACTGAACAATTCCCAGAACATGACTGCTAATTGTTCATTTTCCAAGTGTAAATCCATGATTGTGGACCAAATACAATGAACAAAGGAAAACGGTGGTGGGTTTAACAGAACTTTCAGAACTGAGAAATCCTGCTGATTACGTATACAAAAACCAAAAACAAACCTGGGCTGTACATTTTTTTTTAAATGCATGAGCCGAACGCTTTGACAGAACTCTCAAGAAATTAACGGTAAGTGTTCTCACCTGAGTAATGCGCTTCTATAAACCGATGGATGGGGGATAGAGGACTACAAATAATATGGGGTGACCGACTTGGATCAAGCCTGATTTACTGTAGCTGCATCATCTGTCTGATGACGGCAATGGCAGTGATGTTTATATAATTACAGGAACGATCACTTTAATTTTACGATGTTAACTATAACTAGGTTGATCATTTATACGAGTTCATGATTTCGATGGCCCGATTTAATACCGATAATAACTCTGGTCAGGACAACTTGATCCTCTAAATCTGTTTGATAGTCTCCTTCTTCTGAAGCTAAGAGTCGCTCGGCCAGAAGAAACCCAGAGGGTCTTTTATCGTGCTGAAAAGAGCCCACTAGTTTTCCCTCTCTTTGCCGGTCGAGTCCAGTTAATACACCGACGCCCTTTTCGTTCAAGACCCGTTTTAATATCATGCTTTTATCTCTATCTCGGGGGGGGGGGGGGGTCACTCAGTGGCCCCGTTGGGTAAGGCACTGCGCTGCAAGTCGGAAGGTTGCGGATTCGATTCCAGATGTTTACATTGGAATTTTTCTTTGACATAATCCTTCTGGCCGCACTATGGCCCTGGAGTCTACTCAACCTGTAACAGAAATGAGTACCAGGAATATATCCTGGAAGGTAAAGGCGGCCGGTGCATAGAGATGACAACCTTGCTATCTTCATACGCCGATTGTCTGGAAATCTGGACCCTTCAACCTCCTGGAAAACTCAGGGACTCTTTGAGTTCTGTAGACCTGTAATTATTATTATTACTCTAACCATAATTACTCTTGTTGGTGTTGATGATTATAAGGATTATGTTGTTGTTGATGTTGTTGTTATTGCTTCTGCTGCTGCTGCTGTTGTTGTTGTTGTTGTTGTGGTGGTGGTGATGGTGGTGGACATCTCGATGCCCTGTATCTGGTGGCCACATACGTGTAAGCCGGTCCCAGTAGCTGCGCGGACTAGTTTTCCCGACTTATACCTACCTTTCAGGGATTTATAAGTTGTTCAGCTGATTTGTTTAAAAAAAAAAAGGGATTTGTATAAATCATCTACGTTAAGAAGAATACTGAATTTTATGTATTGTTGTGTAATGATAACAATGTGCAATGCAGCAATTCAAAGTGCAAAATTCTGTATGTACGAGTATTTCGCATCTCTCTCGTGCCTTCTGTATTCCACGTCCCTTGTTGTATTTTTAACGCGCTAGCATCATACAATGAGGGAATTTTAGAGTCTCCCCAAATGTCCAGCTGGATAAGACTCGTTTGTAGGTTTTCCGAGAATGCATATTCACGGTAATTTATTTCTGTTGGCCCTACACATTCGGCTGCCGCTACGCCGTCCACAACCGTAAGATGCCTCGTGCGTGCCGTTGCTATGATAACAGGGCAGGCGAAGTTGATTGTAGCGAAAAAAAATGGTGTAATTCTTTTACCGGTTGAATACGAAGGTGATGGCAATGCTATTGACTGCAGTGGTAGTAATGAGGATTATGTCGTGCCGTAGATATACTACTGTAACGACAAGAAGGGCGATTGTGATAGTATAATGGAATATGTGTAAGTATTCGCGTTTTAACCCCCATCGACCTACAGACACAACACTAGAGAGTTTTATAGCGTACTGCTTTGAAAGTGTCAGTCAGAACGATGGTTCTCGTTGCAATTCTGAAAAGTACCAGATACTCGCCTATTACCTCTCTACCTTCCTGTTCCACAGACTGTGGTGACAGTTCGGACATGAAGTTATTTGTGCTGATGGATCTTCAGGAACATCACCGATTTATACTCTCAAAACCCATTGAAACTGCCTGCCAAATATGGAATTCAGCCTGAAAGCAGGTGGCAAATACTTGTGAATGCCGCTGTGAATTGAAGAGTTCATATCATCAGCATATGAAAACAACAATATTAGAAGTTTTGGAGCTGACAGAAGAACGTAGCTGTAATGCACCTGGCAACTAGGCCTTTTTGGTGCGATTGTCCACTATTTTGTTCTGTGTAGCGTAACGGTTGCTAATTGTCTGCCATTTGCGGAAATGCACGGTGATAGGACATTCTTCAGTGAATATCGCAGGTGCAGCGTGCGAGACGATGACGGTAGAAAACCTTTCGTTCTTCGGTTTAACGAAATGCTCACGCGTTCGTTTTGGAACAAACTTAAAGATAAGCTTGTAGGACTATTATTTAACAATATCCCTTGAATAGTCCCAAGCTGTTTTCTATACGCCGAGTATTTTAGCGTATCTGTAAACTTCGGGAATTTTTAGGTCCCTGGCTTGAATATTTGAAATGCTGCTTTCTATTGCTTGTAGCTACAACCGGCCAATCTCACGCTCCACGCAGGGAATATTACGCGTGGTGGTCACAGGAATTTTTAGTTTCTACCACTAGATAACACAAGGATATTTGTGGCTTGGAGTCATCAGTTTATTTAACACAGTCACTTAATTCTTATACTTTACTATTCACAACCAATCTACTTGTGTCCGGCAGTGTTACAAATTGTACCAACCAATGCACGTCTTTACTATCGCACTTTTTCCTTTCAACCTGCTCACAAGAGCGTCACCTAAGAAGTCACTCACTCAGCATGTGCAAGCTTCACGGCCTCTCCCTTATCAAGCCTAACAGCTGGCTGATTGTAGTATACCGAAAGGGGTATAGAATGTACCGTTCCCAGAGAGGCAAAACTGCAGTATCGTTGAAACCCTAGCTAAAAGCATGCCGCATCCCTTCGCGTGACAAACACAGTCATAAACTTAATGCCATTAACCTTGAAGTCGGCACCTTACAACGTACCAGTGCATGGCACACAAAATAAATCCTTTTATTCTATCTAAGTCCCAAATTTTTCTTTATTCTGTAACAAACTTTTGCCTGTTTCTCCGCCAAGCAAACTTTTGATCTGGCTTCGAACCAGGATCAACGGTAACATAGGGAATTCGCGACTTTCCTCAGTTTCCCTTAAAAATGCCGGAATTATGGTTTCTTGTTGCAGCCCTATGTTGAGCTTTACGTTGCGGAATAAATTGAATATTCATTTTTAACACCACACCTTTATTATTATTATTATTATTATTATTATTATTATTACTTTTTTTTATTACAACGTAACTGAAAAACATGACAGAATTTCTAAGAGATAAAAATATATATTTCGGCTACAATGTTTTCGAAATTCGCTTCGTACTGAATCATCTCTTATGCAGTTTGTTTCACTTCTGTTAAATCTTCTGTTTGTTCTTCATAATGACGTTAAAACTAAATCAGCAAGACACCGATATTAAAATTTGTCTCAAAGATTTATAATTTATAAAAGTAATTAAGAACTTATATTCTTGTTATGTTTGTATATCCTAATTCCTAAGATCTTGTTGATACTGGCTGCTGCTCTAGTATTACGCAGTCTTCTGAACTTTTGCCTGCCGTCTGTTTGCCATTTAACTAAGAGTGGTTCACAACCTGCATGTCGCGACCCCCAAGGCGCTCACTGACAAATTTGGGGGGGGGGGGCAGTTTTAAACATTTTGCCTCACATTGTATTCGAGCTATTATTTTCAGCATAATAAGCTTCGAATTTTTTTTTCAGCCTGCTTGAGTTCTTGGCAGACGCCCACGGATTCAGAAAACCGCCAGCAATTGGCCTATTATATTCTGCTATTTGTGTTTAGAATGTTACTTCAAAAATCACTTTTTTAACTTGTATTTTCATTTTTATAACAAAACTTTTAACTTAATGGATTGAATCCGTCGTTAATTCAACAATGTGATTAAAGTTTTGTATTTTATTTCGATTGAAGTTGATAAGTTTCGTGGCTTGCAGGGTTTTAACCCAACAGATGCCGACCAAAATGTCATTTCCTTAGAGTGCAACAGCTGACACATATCGATCGTGTGACAGACTGTTATTGGATACTGGATATTGGCCATCCGTCGAAAATAACTGTCTTAATTCGGCTTTGGTTTCCTTCGAAAAATCTTCTGTGTCTCTAACATCTACGCCGGCGTGGCGAGTACTTTATGTCCTTATTTTGTGGAGTGTCTGTAGAAATGCAGATCGTACGTTTCAGTGAGGTTCAATATTTTTACCCGTAATTGAATTACAATTTGCCTAGGGCTTTCAACTTTGTGTTATTCATTTGTTTCCTCTGTAGATTACATTGTGTGCATAACATTTAAAATAACGTTTTGTGTGATATAAAAACTTTGAGCTGAATAACAAATCAACAAGACTAATTAATAAAACATTATATTGCAGTGTGTTTCCTTCTACGAAGCGCTTCGAATTTTTATAATTATCATCCATTCTGTCAGAGAGCGGACATATGGACCTCCTGCTCCAACGCCCAGCTCATATATCAAGCTGAATACTTTTAGCATTGCACTCTACTCCATCATACGTGAAAGCTTTGAGAACAATAGCTTATTAGTATGATGAAAGCTGATCGAATTACGAGGCGACCTCCCGAGGAACTAACTCTTCACCTGACAGCAATAATGCAGGAGCTAAATCATATTGTCTGTATTTCCATCTACCGGTAGATATTCATAACTGGCCTTAGGCGTGCATAGTTACGTCACTCACCAGGAAACTTCCGCCGGGGGTTGAGGGTAACAATGGAGAATACTATCATGTAGGCCTACCAATGCGGAGAACATTAATACAGTATGAAGCATTATCATAGGAGTGAGTCACGACCAGACGAAGTTAGGTTCACGTGGCCATTATCTGATAGCATAAATATGTTGTTATTGTTTCTGAACGGAATAATACAAAAGGAATAATGGATAATTATGATCATTCCGTCTGTGGAGAATTAAGAATTAATGTCCATGAAATTTATGTCATTTTCTTATTCTTTTATAAATTGGAAGCCTTCCCGCCCTTAGGAACATCGTCTGCGCATTAATGTGTCATATTTATTACAAGTGTCTTGTGCCATGAAGGGACACAACTGTTTCTTCCGCAAACACGACTTTTAAAGTTAACTCAATTTAAACTAGTTTAAGATTGAAAGACCAATTTGATGTCACTTGCTATTTTATTTCACTTCTTATGTACTCAACATGTTTCGGACATTAATATACCCATCATCAGGAGCTTACGACTGTGTTGTTGAATTACCACACCACTCAAACCCAGCCACTCCAAATCTCCAACAAACAACGAACCGAGAACAAAACGACCGATGTGGTAATTCAACAGCACAGTCGTAAGCTCCTGATGATGAGTATATTAATATCCGAAACATGTTGAGTACATAATAAGTGAAATAAAATAGCAAGTGACATCAAGTTGGTCTTTTATTCTTCAACTATTACAATGATGCACGGTCCAATAAACATAAGATTAAATGTAACTCTATGGCTTTAGAACGGAAACATGTGATGCCGCTAACATCACAGTTCAACGACATTGAACCTCATCCCGAGTTGCATCTTCCCATATCCTAACCTCAACACCTACCAACCGAACAAAAGATCACTCTAAATATCATCGTGTTATCTCCTTCTTGGGCATCCATGTGGACGTTTTCAAAGATGTTTAACCACCAAATTTATGAATGCTTTTCCTTTCTTCCAAATTCTATCCATATTCTCAGACCAACCCATTCACCTGCCTTCCAAGGTTACGTGCTATTGTTTAGTGAACTGTTTCGGCAGATGTGGACACGGTAGTATCGAATGAAACATAACCTTCATTGCTGCCAACTTCTGCTTCTATTCATAACTGCTTGCACACGTTACGACCGAGAAAAAGTTTAGCCCACTACAAATATTAACGCGTTAATTCTGTAGTGATGTTAACCGGTGTTTATTCTGAGAACATTATTATTATTATTATTATTATTATTATTATTATTTTATTGTCGAATACGTATCTTCCGTTTTAACGTGTTTTCTTTGGAGTACCTTCCGATCTGAACCAAATGATACACATAAACCTGTGTGAGCAAAGTGAGAAGTTTTTAAATTTTAGAACAGAGTAGGCCGTGTCTTCAGAGGTCATTGCGCTTTAAACGGTTATTGCCTCAGGTCAAAATACTGACCCTGTAATTTCGTTTCGCCATGTTTAGAGGGATAACTTTGTCTTCGGGTCACAGCATTTCACACTCAGTAATTCAGAAAGTAGGGTAGATAGAATTATATTTTTATCGTTGAGGTTTCCTTTCTCCTGGATAGGTGCTGCATCAGTAGGTGATCGGATTCGACCTTTCGGCCTTTAGAGGCAACGTAATTTCCTCATCGTCAAGGTTCATAGGTCAAAGAAGAATTCTATTACTAATTGAATTTCAATATTTTGAGGACAACATAGTATCCTTTTGTCAAGATTCGAAAGTTCCTAGAATACTGTCAAGAAATTTCAACTGTTGCAGGTAGATCCTAGGATTATTCTATGAATCATCGACCCTTGAAGGTGAGGACACGACATTGTCTCGAAACGTTGGGATCCGATTAATTATTTATGGAGCGTCATATCCCAGAAGAAGGAAATCCTCAGCTACGCCGCTGCAAATAACTTGTAATTGCTAATTTTTTTTTCTGTTCATTCCATGCGGCTATCAATGGAAGTTAAAGCAATTAGACATATACCACCTATTTTCTCACTTCTGTAGGTAATTTTAACAGATTTCTGTCTACCTAAGGGCAAAAGCAGAGTGGTATATTTATTAGGGCAATGATATTTATCGAGCTGAATATTAATAAGTTTTTCCGAAACTATTTTCTGTGGAAGTAAAACTGTCTCTCACCATACCATGCATTTACTGAGGAGAGCTAGATTTATAGCTCTACACACACGCAAACTCAGCGCTAGACGGGAATGTGTGGTCAACACCACGCTCCGGCCGCGATACCCATTGTACAGGAGGCTGGGTGGTCGTCGGGCGGACCCGAGTACCATCCAGCCTTTTGTATGAGTCCCGGAAATCTCGCCTCTACGGGGATTCGAAACCGGACCGTCCATCCCCTAGCGAGTCACTATGCCGTCTTCGTTATCGCGGCCGCCCCCTTATTTTAGTGGCTAGCCTATTATAACGATGCATCAGTCTATACTTGTTAACACTGCTCCCCGGCGCTTGGAAATGGAAATACCAGAACACATTTTTCTCTCCTAAGATGACTTAGGCCACTTCGATCTTTATCATCGGCGTCAGCTTAGATGATACTTTCTTTCACTGATGTCTAGCAGTCATTTTACCGACGTGAACCTTGCCGCACTCTAACCCGGTTCACATTACTGTATCCCAATTTACTTGCACTTTCCTAGAGGTACTGAGGAACACCACAAAATACCACGGGATGATCAATATCTCGATAAATTTTCGAAGTGGGCGTCTCCTGAATACAAGTCCAGATCTTTGCCGCGACACTGAACTCCTCGGTTTTGCCTCTGAAGATTACTACCGTAGTTACTAAGAAATGACACATACCAGCATAAAGTTGAATTTATTTCTTATTCAGTCGGTCATCGAAGTCTTTATTGAAGGTGCACTGAACGTATGCCGGGTTCAAATTATGGGTTTGTTCAGTAATCTGTTAGCTACAAACACGTATTTATATTCTCATATTTACAAGGCAGGTAAGATTCAAACGCTACTTCTAAATTCATATATCTGCTGCAATGTTCCACACTTTATAAGAGGTATTAACTAGTAGGTTTTCTTTAGTGAAGGTGTTTTACGTAACGAATTTAACAAAGATTCTTCAACCTCGTGACCATAGCAAGAGGCGAGACACAATATAAATCTACTGTACGTTTCCCTGTCTTGTTACCAGTTAACTGGTACAACACATCGTACTAGCACTTGACTGCCAACTATGTCGAGGTCTGCTGCTGGTAAGGAGACATGGGCTGTCGTTTCTGTTCTTCATCCCTTCGTAGGTCAACTCCTGTCGCAGCAGCAAGGAAATTACACGTAGCAGCACTCGACAATGAGTAGGTTTTCCACCCATTTAAATTGTGTGGATCAGTTGTTGCGGTTTTTGTTGCATGATTATCGGAAACTGAATTCACCTCTGACCAGATAATGTATCGAAGTCCCTAACAGGTCTGTTAGAACTGTGGATAAGAAAAGATTATTTCTGTTCTAAGAATTTCTGTAGGTAAGGAACAAATTTGAAAGTTTGAGAGAAATAAGCAGCTGCTCCGTGTAATACAATTTTCAAACAGTGGTTGTATCTTAGGTTGTATAACGATTCTGATTTAAGTGTGAGACATGAAAATAAGTGGAAATAATGCGATGAATGGTTATTGTATAAGGATATGGGAGAAGGAAGTTGTGATATGTTGTAAAGTCGCCTGCTAGTTCATAATTTGCTAGGAGAAAGTGCCTAAAACTACAAAGTATAGAACAGACGGTACTGGGTACTTTTGGAATACAAGACTGGTTGAGCAAAGAGAGTGAAGTACAACAGTAGGGACTATTACAGAATGAAGTAAGTAAGTAACATGAACACAAATTTCTGTGTAACCCACTCTGAGTGACGGTGGAAATGGGTTATATAGATGTGTACTTAAGGTAAACACTAGTGCTGTGCTGTTGTGAATACGGCAATGCGTCTTCTGGTTTAATAAGAGACGAAAAGTTCTAGACAAGATGAGCAAATGTTAGTTTCTGGAGGAGACGTCTGCTCCACGGCATTAGTTATGTCGTCTGGCCAGTGTTAATTTCTAATGATCGTAGGCAGCTGCGTAACACGAAACAGCAAAATGAAGGTCGCGATTTAAAAGAAAATAGAGAAGTGAGTTGGTTACGTAGCCCCTTAGAGCAAGACAATCTGGTTCTGCGTGGATAGGGTCTGCAGGTGAGTTCTTGTGTAGCGGTCTAACTGACCTGTTCAAGAAACAGGTTATAATCATAAGGAAAAACTTTTAAAATAATGCCTCATAATTCAAGATGTTCAAACAGAGATCAAACGAGGCGGGCTATTTTGAAACGAATGTCATACCGGAGAGCTGGACATATTTATATAGGTTACATTAAAAGCTGTTGCTATAAAAACATGTTACAGTGTACACTTGGCCATACATCTTCTCTGTGACATTTTAAAAGCATTTCTGCAAAGTTTTTTATTTAACTAATCATGATGGTACAATCGGCTTTAACCTCTGTAAACATAAGTGCAGAAATTCTTGTTTCTCTATTGTGTTATTCGTAATGTTTCGATTTCATATGCGTCCTGGAAGGGGGGGGGGGTCTTAAAAACACAAAAAAAATTGGTATTCTGTATTTCATTCGGCAGAACAGTGTTGAATTGCGTTTCAGAATTATGGTTCACCGTAGTCGATAATATTTCATAAAATACAAGCTGATTTATTTAATTAATACACAAAAAATGCACATATATTCATTTAATGGTCTAAAATTCATATTAAGCCATTTAAAACGCTCCTACATGGCGCTGTGCGACGTATAGCGTGAAACTGAGTCTCACGCTATACGTCACACAGCGCACATCCATAGCCAGGCTCATTCTGAACAGTATACGGCTCACACAATACGCAAGACTTGCTGCCACAGCGCCAACTCAACGTAAGGACGTAAGTCCCTGAGTGTTTTTAAACTATAACTTTAGCAAGGAACAATGAGTGCTCCCTGAGGATGATCGTGTGATCGAAACATGTAGGAGCGTTTTAAGTGTTTTAATACGAATTTTATATCATTAAATGAGTATATGTGCATTTATTGGTGTGTTAATTAAATAAACCACAGAATGCGCGGTGCAACGATAAGACAAGCTGATTTAATTCTGCAAGCCAGCCTAATTTCAAGAGCCGGTATCTGTATATTTGCCCAGTAGCCTTACCTACTAATAACTAAATGTCCACCGATGTTTTGTCGTCTTACATTCATTTAATGCAACATTCGATCCCTCTGCTGTGCCTTGGCGGTTTGTAGTGGAAGAAAAGTTGCTACGTCACATCCTATCATTTTAAAAACCTGGAAGTGTGTAAGAGTACAATAAATTACTGTGCTTGTAATGCAGTAGGCCTTACTTCCCCGTTTTAGTTAACAGGCAAGAGCAGAAGTTCTCAAACTTTTTTTCTGCCGCAGCACGCCTGAAGAATGACGCCCACATATGCAATTCGCTCACCTTACCACGGACGCGAAAGTGTGCTGTTGCAGTAATACGAATTTGAGTTGAACTTTATGTCACGTCGCTTCGGGGCAATGCGGTGCTCCGGCTGGACGTGACACGAACGTACACGAATCGAACGCTCATATGCGAGTTTGAGGTTATGTCATTCAGTGCTCGACAGTGCCGTGGTAATGTAAGTGTTTGTCTAGTGTGTGCTTTTATCTGGAGATGCACTTTCTAGGTGCTCACGACACACTAATGTGTCTGGACGCTCAGTTTGAGAAGCACAGGTTTGGAGCATGAAAAGAAGGCCTATTCATTTCTTGGACTGCTTTACCCAGAAGATAAGCACAAAATGATCTTTCGAAACGTCGGCAACTATTTACAAAACGACGCGGTCTGACATACCAAATGGCTTAAATCTTCAGCAAATCCTCTCTGAAAGCCTCGACTCTCAGGCAAGCTGTATTTAATTTGTTAATACTTACTTACTTACTCCATGGTGCAGAGTCCTTCTTGAGAAGCTAACTGGTTTGCAGCTAGTCAAGAAATTCCCCGTATTTCATGGGCCCGAAGGTTCATTACCGCACTCACAAGCGTCCGCCAACTGTCTCTATCCTGGGCCAGCCCAATCCAGTCCACATACCCACTTCCCACCTCTTGGAGATCCATCCTAATATTATCCACCCATCTACACCTAGGTCTCCCCAGTGGTCTCCTTCCCTCCGGTTTTCCCACCAAGACCCTATACACCCCCTCTCCTCACCCATACGCGCCACATGCCCAGCCCATCTCATTCTTCTCGATTTTATCACCCGCACAATATTGGGTGAGGAGTACAG
>Ga0136643_10009140_pt1 | contig 14555 bp, 12 predicted proteins | sample TergutLab28metaG_FD_96883 | JGI IMG/M metagenome (GOLD analysis project Ga0136643, IMG submission 96883) | Labiotermes labralis P1 segment gut microbial communities from Petit-Saut dam, French Guiana - Lab288 P1 (version 3) (version 3) | ecosystem: Host-associated > Arthropoda: Insects >... | reverse complement strand
AGATAAACAAAAAAAAAAAAAAAAAAAAAAAAAAAAAAAAAAAAAAAAAAAAAAAAAAAAAAAAAAAAATACCATGACAAAAAAAAAAAAAAAAAACATACACCACACACAAGACAAAAAACATGATGCCCCATTTTAAAAATTGAAACAGTAACTATGAGATAATTGTAGACTGTAAATCTTGAATTCACTCAAATATAAGATAAGAATTTTTTTCCATAATTCACCACCTGAAGTATGTGGGGTCACCCTATAAACATGCACAAAGTTAAACTTGTCCTCTAAATACACTTTCCTGAAAACTGAAGAATGAAAAGGGAGATTGGTTTATGTTTAGGTAAATACAGTATTCATACTTTAGGCTGAGAAAGTTTAATGGGCACTTTAGTTCTGACAGGTAGGATACAGCATAAATCCTGTTCACATATCAGCTACACATTTTGACCAAACGTGGTCATCATCAAGTTGGCCACGAGGAAGGAAAGACATATATACACAGTTGTATTAGGATTGCGATTTTAATGCCTCACACACGTTATTATATAACAACATACATACAAACAATATTTTTTATATAATAACATATGTATAACTTTTAGACCTCAATCCCAGTACTCCTGTGTATATATATCTTTCCTTTCTTGTGGCCAGCATGATGGTGATCATGTTGGGTCAAAACATGTAGGTGAACTGTGAATTAAATACACTGTTGTGTTTTGACTGGATTTATTCTGCATCTCTGATTATCAATGAACACAACAGGGACGAAATGTCTGAAAGTTACTTCCTGAGCCAGTCAGAGGAATGACTGCACTTTGACTTACCGCCTTATGCTCAAGCGTAATGCCAGATATGAGCAAGTCCAACAACCTTGAAAACCAAAATGCATCACACCACACCACACCACACAACACCCCATATACAAATGTGAGTTTGATATGCTGACAGTTATGTTCTTCACTACTATAATTTTGTGTTGCACATTTAATCTGTAAGAACTGCAGAAATGCTACTGGTAATGTTACAGTGATTATGAGCTGTTCTGAATAAAATGACAGAGAACACCTGACAGCTATAGTGGACAACAATATTTTTGAAACCCAGGATTCCCAAGTATGTGTCAGTTTCCTTTTACAATGATCAAACTTCCTCAGTCACAATCATAATATTCCTAGTACTGTCAAACTAGTTTCCACAGCTCTCTCAACTGATTTTCAACCAACAACATTCCTCTACCTTTTCTTACATAGCAAAACTGTATGTCAGAATTACATGCTCAGGCTTTCGACTCAATCAACACAAAGAACATGTTCCAAATTGAAGACTACTGTTACTGCACTACAGAAGAATCCTCCTACACTCAGCTTACACCACACGTTACTGCTAAGCAATCATAATATTATCAGAATAAGGTTAAACATTTCTTCCAGTAATATTACAGGAAGAATGTGGTATTAAAGTGATTATTGCACCACAAACAAATATTATATACGCGGTCTGAGAGTAAACATAAAACAAGCAATCAAGCTTCTCAGGATAAAATAAGGTTCACGTTGATCCATACAATGAAAGTAACTCTCATACTTGTTAGATTCTCTTATGTAACACAACAGATAAATAGCAAGGAAAAGCAAGATCCCACCACAATCAACCTACGCATTCGAACTGTGCTCTTCTGGGTTATTACGCAGCGAGTAGTGGTAATTTCTTACGTTTCGAGACAACCTACTGGTCCCGTTGTGACCCCTGAGATGGGAATGATAGGTTGTGGCCAAAATGTCAGTAAGAAATTACAACTCACTGCAGAATAACTTAGAAGTGTGCAGTTCTCATCTACTTCAGGGCAGACACCTGAAATCACACAAAGTACACATTAGCCTTACCAACAGGAAGGATATCTGGCATCTTGAGAAAAAACAGCAAAGAAGTTACCTACCAAGATAAAGGATCCCTACACCTACGCACACTGAGAAAAATTACTTCTGCACGAAAGGGTAACGTATTAGCTTGACTGTGATTACTTTCATGTGTATATGTCTACGAGACCTCATTCTGGTGGAAACTTGATACACGTTTTTCCTAATTACTGTTAGCCTATATACACAGGATAACAGAAAGAATGTGTAACATACAAACTAAAAAAATAAGCAAAACAGAGACAGCACCGAGTCTGATGACTTCTGTGTTGACTCACTGCTCGAACCCTCCTTGCTCTCTGAGACAACACTTACCCTCACCTACAGAAACAAATCAAATCAACCCTCAAACTAACCCATAGAGCAAAATTTAAAATTATATGAGATGGGGAGAAAAAAAATTGGCAATAACTTGTGAAACAAATAAAAGTAGTAAAAAGACAGAGAAGATACCAAGTCAGTGTATAAGTATCAATATTCAAATAAAGTTACTTCCACAAAGCCAGACTCTGAAAAAAGGTGACAGAAAACATGCAGTTTGTCTATATTAACAACATGAAGAGACAGATCATTCAAGTTTGTTTACAAAGTCATGGTGAGCAGCTTTCTGTTTTCATGTCACTGTTTTATATTTCATGAAATGCAAAGTCCTGCAACGCCAATACACAGAGAGGGAGGATGTCTCACACCCACAATCCATGGCAACACTTACACAATAGAGAAATTTTTCATAGCAGAAAGGAACAGTTTTTAGAAACCTTCAATATAATTCATAGAAAACTGGATGTGACAACTGTCAGCTGCCAATTTTTATCAAATTTCTTGACAATAATGCAATGCATATTCTTAAATGTTTATGGAACAAAACCACACCATGTCTTTAACAACGAAACATTTGGCTGCATAATTGTAGTGAATCTCAAATATTACTTTTAAGGACATTAAAAATATTAATAACTGTCCAACGAGATGCAAAACAAAGCAGTCCATTTATTATTCTGTGCAAGTTCATTCTACATGTTTTAGGTGTCAACCACACCCATCATCGTGGCCAAGCCAGCTTGGCCACATTGGAGGTAATTGCACAAAAAATATGACCAGTACCAGAGACTGTAGTTACAGTTTTGTGTACTCCTGATGATGGGTGTGGTTGACACCTGAAACATGTAGAGTGTACTTGCAGAATATTACATAGTCTGCTTTGTGTTGCATTTCGTTAGACAATTATTAATAAAGATCAACGATGTACAGAACCATAAACATAAAATACATTAAATATATTTAATAGCAGCAAGTATTACAGGACATCTATTTAGTCCCATTTTTTTCATCCATCTGAAATTCTTAAAATAATACTACTGAAAATATCAGAATAAATTTCTTCAGCACACTGTAATGTCTGTACCTATCACTTATAATGCATAATATAATACAAACTAAATGTCAGGTACACTAATTAAATTGATTGACAATAACATAAAAATTAAAATACGAAAATGGGGACATTTATCAACACCATCATCATTATCTAATTTCTGGGTAGTCTGTACCTTAAAAATATGGTCACATGGGTTCTATACTAAACAGTTATATGGTATATAAAACTAGTAAAATTATGTACATGTAAACACACACAGTTTTTTTTTTAAATTATATGTTCCTGCACTTTGTGTTTTTCATGATTTCATGCACTTTTTTTGTTTTGTCCTGGCCACATGCCCATAATTCCTATTAGAACTGTGTTTCCTGATTTTATGCCACTTTTTGGTGGTACCCACAAAAATAAAAAACTGGAGTTTGACTCTGTGAGTGTGTGTGTGTGTATGTGCACAATATATGACACATTTTAACATTCTTTTATTTCCTCATTATTCAATTCACATCTACGGGATAATAAAAGTTCATTGCACTGGGTCATTTCAGGAAATAGAATTAGTTATTTTTGACATCTAATGCCATTGTACCTACAGTAAATTTATTTACAGGCACCACTCTGTACTGTACGCTGATTAACTGAAGTGTTTGATCCTATTTCTTAAGTCACTAAAAACCTCTTTCCTGCTTAATAAATTACCTCCTATGTCTGGAATATGAATAAATTTGTTACCTCATCCCCATTGGCCTGCTCTGTTGCCTTTTCGGGATATACTCCAGCACGTAAAAATGAAGCTTTCCATGAATCTACATCATCTTGATTTTCACAGCTCAGTTCAAGTTGCTTATAATCCTACAATAAAAAGAGATAACATGAATAGATAAATTAAAACAAATATGCCCTTTTGACACCGATCTTCATTATACTTTGTCTGCACAAACACTTTACCATCAGCCCCTCTAAGAACCTCATGCAGAACCAGACAAGAAACAACAGTGCTCTGTGATTTATGTATCTTGAATAGCACATTTCTGGGTGCCAACTGTAAATCCTCAACACCAAAAAAACACAACTCACCACAAGCACAGAATGTAAATGAGCTTAGAAGATTCATCATGACTCTGAAAAATGTTTGCCATCTACTCCCATTCATAATTCAGCTTCCATTTTTTCTTGTCGCCCAGATAAATTATAATCAGGTAAACTAAATTTGATCACAGAAAAAGTAGTACATAGGTTTGCATTACTATCAAGCAACAAACTCAGGACAACACAACCAGACCGTCTATTCGAACTGTCAACAACATGAATCAGCATTTACAAAAATTATATCACCACGGAAATGAACACACAATATGCCACAGTAAACAATATATCTATCAACAAATGCACTAAATAAAATACAATTCATAACAAATATTAAACCCCTACTTGTTTCTGCACCAGGCAGCAATCCTCAGGGAGTTATAAAACAAAGGAATATAAGCCCAACACACCAGTCTAGGTATTACACTGCCCATACTTTAATCTTTAAAATGTTAAAATTCTAAAATATATAAAAATTGATGAGTATAAAAATTACAATACAGTGATATTAAAATTATACATAGTGAGCAGTTCTAGATATAAGTTCGTAGATGTATCAGCTCTGTACAGAGTATGCATGCAAACATGTCTTGTTTATGTGCGATCAAACGGGATCTCATCAACGTACAGCATGAGACGTTTATCTTCAGGTGGTGTACACTAATACACTGGGATTATAATCCTTTGTTTATTAACTCCTTGAAAATGGCAGCCTGTGCCAAAACATGCAGAGTCTTATTAATTGTTATGAATTGAATTTTATTAAATACAATTGTTTGTGGATATATTTATTGTAAGAATACACATGGCATGAGTAATATACAAATGCCACAGCAAGTCCAAAACACAGGTAAAAATAAATTCCTCAGAAATTACTAGTCAGTTCTGTCCCTGCTTAATACAAAGAACACTTTCTCTTGGCTGAAATGTTGTTTAAAATGAAAACTGAATTAATGCATGAATGCAATGTCCTGCTACATTCTTTTACCAATCAATACCAACTAACCTGATGTCTTGTAATGTCACATTTCAAATATGAAATGACAATGTTAATACGATCATCAAAAATGAGCTGAAGGATTAATGGTCCAACAGCAAGTATTCAGTTTGCCTACATTCATGGGGGTCATAAATAGTTTATCCTAGAATGGTATCCTTTCCCACAAATATTACATGAGCTTGGGGCCAGAACAAAGGAAATACCTACAGAACCTTTATCCAAGTCTATGGAGCATAGTCCTTCTTAGCAAGCTGAACTGCTTAGTTTGCCATGAAATTCATAACCTTCTATAGGACCCACAGGTTATTTACTACTTCTAGAAGTGCTCATTACTACACCATATCATCACCCAGCTGAATTCAGTCCACATCCTCTTCCTTTAAGATCCATTTTAATACTACCCTAACATCAATGTCTATGCTTGCCAAGTGTTCTGTTCCTTTCAGGTTTTCCAGCTTAAGGTCCATATGCATCTCACCTCTCCATGTAGGTTTCACCACCTTATACTTCTATATTTGATCATCCTAACAACATATGGCAAACAGTACAAATTGTGCTCATCAGTACATAAATTTATTTGTAAACCTGTTACTTCCTCTCTGTCTTATGTCCAAACATTCTCCTCAGCCTTCCATTCTAACCCTGAATGAACTATATGCAAAATTACTATACACATGAACTTCATAGTCATTAGGAATAAACAGTGTACTTCTAACCTCACAGATGGCACTTGCTGTTACAATTCTAGAGCATATATATACAAATTCCCTGCTTTCATAAACCAAGGGAATAGAAAGGTGATGCTGGGAGTAAATTAGTTTATGCTTATACAGAAATGTGCTCACTACAATAAGATTAATGAACTCTTATGAACAGAAATCTTGCTATCATTTATTCTTACCTTGTACACATTTCTTCCCTCAGGATTGAATAGAGCAAAGGTATGCCTTCTTGACATAAAACTCTGCTCTACATCACGCAGCTTCAGCCCATCAAGAGGCAGCATGTATTTCTTTTCCCGTTCCTGTAATTCAAGCCAGAGACGGATTAAGAACTTCTTGCCTACAAATACAGCTACGTAATAAAGGTAACTGTGGTTTCTGCAAAGACAACAGATTCATATTACCAAATATAATGTTACACAAGAAATCAGTACACTGAACATATTTCTCCGCTCAACAAAATGCTGTTCCTTGCAATGAAAAACAAAAGTAATTAGGCTTTCATCAGTTCAATGTTGTGGGAACTTCATAACCTCAGACTACAGACCAATGGGTCCAGTGCCAATGAATTCCTTTCACATTCAGAAGTGTGGGAGGGATGGAATCCCTCTCTCACTTCTGAATATGAGGTTCCAACGTGGTTTGGAGTCCAACTTAAACTAGACATCACCTCCATCACTGCCCTGTCACTGGAAATAAATTAAAATCTACCATTATAACAAGATGAAGCAAAAAATTTACAACTTACAGTTACAATTTAGACATGCTGAAAGATTGTATCAGGTGAAATCAGACAAAAAAAATTCAAAAGCAGGTTCAGAAATTCAATTTTACAGGAAATACAGTAAGCGCATTCAAACTCCAGAGTTACTGGGAATAAATTATGCAGAAATACTCCAGAACTATCAATGAATTTTATTTAGAGCATGATACAGAACTAAAGATTGCACACTACTGGAAACATACTGCGTGAGATATCACACTATAATACAGATGCAACAACTTCCCGCTTACCAGCTAAAAATGACATTTTTACTACGAAATCATGTTGATTTGTGCTTTTAGGTATTAAAATTAAACTCACTTCTTCATCCTTGAACCATGAAATATTTTCTGACGTAAGGACAAACCAGTAGTCCCGTGAACCACCTTTCATTATGCCCAGATTATGAATGCACATGTAGCCCTTGCGGATCACCTGATTCCCCAACTTACGACCAGCCTTCACGGAGTTTTCTGATGACTGCTGTGCACTACAAGAAAGCAATCACATACAGAAAATCTGAACTCCAAAAATTCTACATTATTGTTTAATCATTAAACCACACAAATATTCAATTTCAACCTGTCTTTTACATGGGCATCCAAAGTGAAAAGCACAGAGCAAGGGTGTCCAAGAACACGGTATTTGGCCAAACATCTAGACCTGAGAGGAGGTAAGGAGTGTCTGACAGCATATGATACACCTGAAACTATTACATACACTTGAGTGCATTAACATCATATGAAAGTGGCAAAGAGAAGCCTAGTGCCTCCAACTTTCAAGCTGAAGATGGCAACAGTAGGCTCCCCACAAATGTTGCTAAATTTCTACCACATTGCATGGCATCACATCCCAGAAGACAGTACCGTTTGTTCACCATGCATGTCACAGAATTTTAACCCCTATGTGCAGTGGCGTATTTCTGAAAGAATTCTTGCAGTCGTTCACTATTATGAAGCTATTAAATTCATGCTTCTACACCTTATTGTAGTTTTTTGAGTTTAATGTATAATTGCACATCTTTTAACTTCTGAGAATTCAGACTTCTAATGCCATATAGATGACACCTTCCCTCTTCTGGAATGTTACACAGCATATGCTGGTAATTGTCTACAGATGTTTTGGGACAGCCTTTCAGCCCCATCTTTAAGGATCAAGCAGCCTAACAAGAATGCCGAGCAGCAGATAGAGCCATTAATACTGGGAGTGGGGAGGTGAGAAGCCAGTCAGGTTGCTGGAGTGTGAAGTTGCCACCAGGACGTGATAGGAGAGAAAAAATTAAATGAGGCACAGGAAGCAGATATCAGTGTAAGAGTGAAAAAATGAAGAAGAGTGAAGGATCACAGGAAATAGACACTGGAGTAAAAGGGGGGAAAAAAAAGCAGAAATTAAGAGAAGCACAAGGATGAGGGACACCAGAGTAAGTGGAGAAGCAAAGAAATGGTGTAGGCATGGTACAAAAGTAGTGGAAAATGAGGAAATGGAGAGAGACATAGGAATTGGGGGACACCAAAGTTGAAGTAGAAAAAATTAAGAAATGAAATGATGCACAGAAATGTATGACAGCAGAGTTAAAGTAGAAAAATGATGGAATGAGAAGAGGAAACTTTTTGGCTCTCACAAGTACCGAAGCACATAAACCATCCCAGGGGGAAGGGAGTGGGGGTCTACATTCTGTAAGGGGTTTCCATAACCCATTTAAAACACTGCCGACCGGATAGGCCTTTAATTAAATACCACCGGTTCCAGGACATTTTACATACTTCGAATATTCACCCCTCAATAGATTCTTACTTACAACTTGAGTGTATAGATGACACTCCTCAATCCAGTACAGAAGAAGCTGCATAGAGGAAGTCTAGTAGTTCCTAAAGGAGTGGTATTTCTCGGAACAAGACCCTATGTGACGCGAAATAACGCAGCATTTACGAACGTAACTAGTTTCACTTCACTTCGTATATGCAGCAAATTCTTCTTGCCCATCTATATTCTGGACCTCTGACATCCAGAAACTTGTTCCCTCGTGCAGGAAGTGCTTGTACTTCATCTGTTTGTGTGTATTCAGAGTTTTGTACACAAAAATGCATTGAAGAGTGCACAGTTTAGCAGACGCCTTTGAACATTTGATAACTTTCCTCACAACTGCATAGTAACTGTTGATTCTGGACTGCCCTATATTTGCCCTTCATGAATTTATAATACTGGAAAATAGCATAAGGTTTCTTTATTCCAGACCTGTTTTTCTGTCTTTCCTTCCTGTGTTCATTACTATTGCATCACAGTTTGTGCTTATCATTTGCACAAGTCTTTTGCCCTTCCACACTTCAACTGCTACATCACCTTTCCTCCAGAATGCTGACTGCCCTCTTTACTAGTGGATGGCTTCACACTCTAGGTTGGGTGAAATGCCTCTTAGCCCTTGTATTGCAATGAACTCTTTCGCCTTTCTGTCTAGCAATGTTTCAGCTGATCTCACACTATTATAAAAGTTGTCTATATAGATATGATGATTCTGGCCGAAGTGTCTGTCTAGAACTGATAATACTGCATCCTCCAACTTCTAGTCCTCTCCATCTTGCAAACATAACCTGATATTGCCCCACACACTATTCTCACCAGCACTCCATGATTAATTATTTTCCCTAGCTTGTATGTCCTAAATTTCAGGCAACACCGCCATGGGGCTGTGGCTTCACCAAGTGACAGTTCTTGCTTTGGGCTGTAAACTGACCTAAATTTCTGTAGAAAATATTCAAACATACGCCATATTCTGAGCAGCCTATTTGCACCTTGTGTTTGCTGGCTTATTTTATCATCACAGCTATCCAATTCACTGCTTTCTTCCTCTTTCTGTACTTGCCTCAATCTAACTAGTAAAAACTAAGGGACAAAATCACAACCCTTTACGTGGACTAGGTGTGGGAATGTCACTGTCACTGTCCACATCAGAATATGTATCCGCATGAAACTCATACAAAATGTTGTTTTTCATAACACTCCTATGAAAAGCTACAATTTCAACTGAAAGAAGTTACCAAAAAAAAAAAAACACACAGAGAAGGTACCTGACTCTGTGGTCACTTTGTTGTAGTCATATGGTTCAAAGAATGTGGTGTCAGACAGGGTACATATGTCTGTAACTTGAGATCCAAACATCCTGCTTCGAAATTTCATTAACCTTGATGTAAGTGATAAAACAGCTGACAACGCATGTATAGGACGTTGTGTACGGAAACATTGAAATGCATGACCCATCGACAATGCATGGCATAGCAATCACGTCTTTATATGTGACCCAACACCATCCTCCCTGTTCATGCTGTTTAGATGGCACTAACTGGATCGCTTTCCTTTCCAGTCCATATAGCCCGATTGGGTAGAGATCATTTTGATGTCCTGAGTTCTGCATGACAGCCATGGTTGAACCTGTGTTCAGCTACTGCCTGTTTCTCAGGTCATCCAACCCACATGTTGTAGTGGTGCTCCTTTACTTTGGTCCCAAAGGATAACCAATCTGATTTACCCCCTGGCCACACTTGCAGAGATACTGTACACACTCGAAGTCTTGAACCCCAGGTTGTCCTACAAAGGATGGACAAAGCTAGATATCTTCCTGGGCAGCAGACCAACACTTCTGATGATGTGATTGGCCAGCATTCTGCTAATGTGGTTGTGCATCACCTGGACATACAACAGGAAGGTGACTGAGGTGTGTTGCTTATGGCTTACAGGTCCTCACAGGTGTATCTGCTTCTGGTTGTACCCATTTTCCCTGAAAGTGGTCTTCAGAAAATTGAACTCATCATGGACACTTTCCCTATCACACAAGGCAGCAAAACCAACTTGTTTGCTGGAAGAATGGTGATGTGATCTGGGGCTCACATAGAGGTTCATGTGCACTTGTTTCTGGTAGACTGTATGGTGCAAAGAACCATCCAGTCTTGTGCAGATGTCAATAATGAGAAAAGAATGGTTGCCATCTATCTCCATCTCCACAGTGAAACAGATGTTCCCGTAAAGGCTACTTGGATGGTCCAAGCACCTCTCCAACTCCTCTGGTCCAAGTGTCCAGGAAACAAGGTGTCATCCACACACCAGAACCAGACAAGAGGCTTAGAGTCACTTCCCATAAAGCCCTCTCCTTTAAATCTTCCATACATAAGTAGGCCATAAGAGGAGACGGCGGAGATCCCACAGACACCCTGTCAGTCCGCTTTCAAAATTGTCCACCAAAGCTGATGTATGCAGATGTGAGTGAGGACATGTTAAGAGTAGGGCCAGGATGTCTTCTTGAAAGTGAGGACTGAGAAGGTTTAAGACTCCCTAGTCAGCACTCTGGGGAAAAGGAAAACCACATCAAAGTTGACCAACAAGTCCTCCAGTCCAACTCATACAGAATCCGAAGTGCGACAAACTCTGTGAAATCTTCTATGTTGTGAATGCGCCACAAATGGGCTCAGCATGCCTGCCAGATGTTTGGAGAGCTGGGACGTAGGGGCCCCAACGCTGCTCACAACAGACCTCACTTGGACTCCCTCTTCGTAAATCTGTGGAAGCCTGTTAAGTCTCTGAGGCTTTGCTGGATGTAGCTGTTTGCGAACTTCTCTGCCAGTATGAACCTCTTCAGGAGAAGTGCAGTCTAGCTCTACCATCTCTTCTGATCATAGGCCATGGTGCTCAGCATGACCATGGCATTGCCCGTAAATGCCGAGAGGACAGTGAGGTCAATATCTGTCCATACAACCTTTTGTAACTTCCTCTAAGTGTCAGTCAATTTGAGCCTCAGTCCTAAACAGCCTTTCCATTCCCTAATCTTTCCACTCCTACTTTGATATCTTCCATTCCCATGCCTAGTTTTATTTATTCATTCTTCCACTTTTACTTTGGTGCCCCCATTCTGATTCTTCTCACATTTCCTCATTTTTCCACTTCTCCCAGTCCTATCCCCCTTTCATTTCTTCACTCCTCTTCCTTACTCTAGTGTCCCCCATCCCTTTGCCTCTCTTCACTTCTTCTCCTTCAATTTTTTACTCTGGTACTCCCAGTGCTTGTGACCCTTCTAACTTCTTCATTTTCCCACAATTAGTACGATGCCTCCTTCCAGTGCCTCTTTTCATGTCCCCATCCCCATCATGGTAGCATGTTCATGCTCTAGCAATGTGACTGGCTCCACCACTCCTTGAGAACCAATCACTGCCCACACCACCCACTACATAACAAAATTATCACCTGTGGGGTATTATATTTGGACTGCTCAACCCTTTAAAAGGTACCTACAGGCTATCCCAAAACGTCAGTAAACAACTACCAGCACACTCTGCATAACATCCCAGAAGAGTTAAGTCCCCATCATTTAACTTACTTGGCAAATCCAATGAAATCTTCATGATTGGTGTTCATGTAGGCCAATTCACAATCATTTATTAAGATAATCTGTTCCTTACATAACAGCTCTCTTGTACGTATATATGATGTTATAATTCGTTCAGTCTCCTCTCGTAATCGTGGATACCTCGACATCTGAAAGCAGATACTTTCTCTTTAATTTACATGTTATTACCCGATCAACAAGGTCTGTTACGAGAATCTAGAATTTGTCCCAGTCCAAAAACAATATGTGGAATGCATACAAGGCAACAGTCAATAATGCACAAATGAAAACAGGTCACTACAACCAAACAACAATAGAGCACCACAAGATCCAACAGTTGTAATAAATTTACCACTATATTTATACAGACAATCACAGAGAAACATGCAGATGATGCATTTATAATTAAAAAATGACCAACCACTTTAACAATGGATTTCTTGTATGTGTATCAGAGCAACTGCAATTATAACATACAGCTACAATCTGGGAACATGTTCAATATGTCTAACTTCAACAAAGTACTAGGAGAATGTAGGTTACATACTTATACTATTCAAAAATGTAACTCTGGTGACAAAATCATGGTGGATAAAAAGGGCCAGAATTCATGTGGTATATGACAAATCCACTTGCATGGTATAGAGCCCCTGAATTCCATAAACACAGGAATTTGACTAAGCAAGTGATGGATAAGGCTGTCAAGGATTCTCCATGCAGCCCACTAGTTCCGTGAAACAAAAGCATACATACCCTGTCTGTGCATACTCGTACCACATTAGACAGTTCAGCAACCACCAAGTCCACACACTTTAAGCTGGGTTCTTTCAAGCGGGAAATTTGTTTCTTCACAATAGCTTCAAAAGCCATGTCTGGTGTGAAGAGGCCAACTCGGATACCTGGAAATTAATTACTTCAGCTCATTTACAAGTCTTCACTGCTATTATATGGATACTGATTTTGTAACGCTCACAACGAACCTTCCAAAAAGAAACCATCTACACCTTCAAACTTTCCTAACAGTTTAAATGTGTCTTACAGTAATAAATGTTTGAAGCTTGATTTGAAGTAAATATGATCTCAGTAGGATAACAGGTATTATTCACACACATTTCTCCTACACCAACTAGAACATATGCTATGCATTAATAAAGAGATTCATATTAACAACAGCCATGCTATCAGTGTTTCTTCAATTACAGATGTAGATTTTATTCTCCTCACATTTAAGCATATTAAACTGATTGCCAAACTCACTCACTCTCACTCTCTCTCTCTCTGACTCACACACAAGTGCGCATGCACACGTGTACACACACGTGTGTGTGCACATACAAGAGCAAAAAATCAATTATGTATATGCTATTAAAATACATTAATCTTCTTTTGTTTTAATAATTATTTTTCACAGTACAAAAGAAGACACAATGCTGACCATGAATATTTCTGATTGCAAAAGCAATTTCTCTTCTCAGTTCTTTCTCATCGAACTCCATCTTCACGATCTCAAATGGGAATCGTTCGTGGAAAAGTCTATTCATTTTTGCTCCACCAGACAACTCCATTGTATTGATCTGTGCTGATCCTGAACCCTCAATCGTACGTTCAAAATCTGACTGCAGTTGTTGTATCATCCTGAAAATACAATCATAACAGCGAAACAGATTTTCACAATATTCAACAATGCCAGTACCTAATGAAGTCACGTACCATGAAATGAGGAAATATAATCAGTAACAATGACAAAAAGGAATGGCCTAGAACTTCATTCCAAACTTTGGTTGTCAAGAAAATTACAGGTGGGGTTTTAGATATACATATAGTCATAAAGCCCTCTATAATGACAGTGGTATTCATCTGACTGATCGACCAACCAGCCAACTAAATAACTTCATGGAGATGAGTCTTTCTTGAGAAGCTAACAGATTCTCAGCTAGTTGAATTCCTTGCATTTTATGGAACCCAGAAGTTCATTACTGCATTCGAAAGAGCCCGTCACCTGATCCTATTGAACAAGATCAATCCAGTCCATTTCCCTCACCCACTTCTTGAAGATCCATTTTAATATTATCCTCCCATCTACACCTGGATCTTCCAAGCGGTCTCTTTCCCTCAGGCTTTCCCACCTAAACCCTGCACACACCTCTTCTTTCCCCCACACGAGCTACATGCATTGCCCATCTCATTCTTCTTGATTTGATCACCCGAATAATATAAGGTGGGCAGTACACAGGGTATCCCAGGAGGAAAGGACCTAACTTCGGGAGAGTGTTCCTTAGGTCAAACTATACCGATATAACCCAAAACACCTATATCCAAAGT
>Ga0136643_10009137_pt1 | contig 14556 bp, 4 predicted proteins | sample TergutLab28metaG_FD_96883 | JGI IMG/M metagenome (GOLD analysis project Ga0136643, IMG submission 96883) | Labiotermes labralis P1 segment gut microbial communities from Petit-Saut dam, French Guiana - Lab288 P1 (version 3) (version 3) | ecosystem: Host-associated > Arthropoda: Insects >... | reverse complement strand
TTTTCTCTTCAAAATGCAGTTTGTTTCATAATTCTAACGTATTTGGTTCCTGTATTATTCACATTTTATATACAGGGTGTGCTAAAATTAAAAAAAATAATTCCGGCGCCAAAAGGTTAAGCACGCCCGGGCTACTACGACAGCGGTTACGTTCCCTGAATGCGGGATAATTTTCCCTGCAGGCTGTTAAGTACGACATGAGCATTCTGATTCTGTATCAGCAAGCTGCTGCATAAACTTCAAAATAAAGCAGGATTATAGACGGTCCAATTTTTCGCAGCAAGAAAATAGATTATGGCAAAGAAGATTGTAAGGGAGATAGAGGGAGACTCTGTAGTCACTACAGGGAATCTGACAGAAAATTTTAAGATTCTGGAGATAATCAGGAACTGCCTGCACGTCCTTCTGGTGAACGGAGGTTGAAGACGTGGTGAAACACTTGGAAGTGGAGAGAGTGAAGTGATGAAGCTGGAGTGTTTCGAATAGGAAATACAGGAGGAAAGCCTCATCTTGTTATGTGCTGAGAAACATAGAATTTCGAGAAATATCTCTAATGCCTAGGAATGTAATTGTAAAAATGACTATAAGAGGAGCCATCTTGAATAAAATACTTAAATATGTTCGAATTTTATGTTTTGTTGACTGCGCCTGTTTGGATAATCTCGTAAATAAAGCCAACTTGGTGCACAATTTTTCTTAGTATGTTTATTTCTTTCCTCTACATGTTTCGGGCGACTATGAGCACATCATCAGGAGAAACAACTGTATTTATGCGACATTTGGTACTAGTTATTCTGAATGAATGAATGTCTGGTATGCACCAGGCAGCCATCTATGCAGAATAACAGATTATGGATGACTGTCTGGTATGCACCAGACAGTCACACATACAGAATAACAGAATATGAATGACTGTGTGGTATGCACCAGACAGTCATCCATACAGAATAGCAAGTACCAAGTGTCGCAAAAACACATTTAATTTCTCCCTGTGATGGGCACATGTCGTCCGAAACATGCAGAGGAAAGAAATAAACATAGTAAAATTTGTGCACCAAGTCTGCTTTATTTACATGATTAACCATTTACAGACAAAGCGCAGACTGCTTTAGTTAAAGACCTAGTTCGTACCGCGCAGTAAACACTTTTCAACTCGGACATAAAAACCAATCAGTTCATTATGTAAGTGGCACAAGTTGCTGTTTGTTTTCTAAGATAAATACGTACAAAACACATAAATATAGTGTAGGGACAGCGCGTACGATTCATGAATTTTAAATTGGCTGGTGCATCACGTAACCAGTAGGCTTTAAAAGGCCAAACATGTTCATCAGTCTTAAGTTGAGGCATCCCCGTCTTGTATTAATATTTGAACTGCAAAACTCATTCCAATAATTTTACAAATATCAATTTCTGCCTCGCAAAAGACACACCACGTCTCCATTACAAAGACCAACCGGTAAATGATGTTCATGATGCCTGTGGGAAGCGAACGAAACACATAAACAAACGCCGTAAGCGAAATACAGTGTGTTTTAATGTCTGGTGTCCAATCTTGTAACCACTGTGATTTAAACAATTAATAAAAGGAAATGAAATCACACTATCAAAACAATCTTGAACGATAAAAACACTCTTCTTTCGGACAAGCAAAACACTCTAGCGACACGCACTATCGGTATGTAGGTTTCTGCCCTATGCCAGACGGTTTGCATACATTTTGCGGCGAATATACGCGATGTGATTGTTGGATCAATAATACAGTTGGCGCTCCTAGCTCCTCGCTTGTTCTACAGCGAGACGGACAGACCTGCTCCGACCCATTCAATTCCATTCTAAGCCCCACGACCAAATGTGTGGCTGGAAGTAGCAGAGCGACAGATGAGGGCTTCATTCACTTACGCAGAATTATAAGCTCCAGTGGAGAACTGTGCATATGCTGCACGACCATACGAGACACTTTGGTCTCATTAACGTGAGGATGTGGTTATGTTGAATTTTTTAGAAGGCCCTTACATTTGGTATTATGATTTTGCACTCCCACTCAACTTCGTGTTCATTTTGACCCCACCTACGATAGGAAACGACTACACAATCAGTTGAAAGTTGAGGTTGAAGTTACAGTTGCATAGATTTAACCTCTAGGTATAATTGCCAAAGTTAAGCCTTTCACAAATATACTGTCATATGTTACAGGCCCTGGGGGATTCTGAGAAGTCACAGTTTCACTGAAAATGCAAACCATTATCTTCAAAAATTCATAAAAAATATTCGTACACAAAAATGCGGTACATAAAAAATACAGATGAGTTTCCAACGGAAATGGTCGAGAATCGACTGTTTCGTAATGACAGTTCGCTTTTGGCGACCAATGCTAGCTGGCGTTCGTGAATTTAACTACGGAGAATGACTGCCGCGCCGATCCCTCGTCCAGAGGAGTGCTACCGAATGTGTGTCCTTAAATGTGATCATATGCGACAATAACCCTCTACAAAATAAAAACAAACAGCGTCAGTCTATCACAAATCTATTTAAAAAAGAACATCCCTTTACAAAGCGACATGTTTTGATTCCCAATGAACCCGCTACACCGACATGAGAAGGTAAAAAGGAATAAAAGAAAGACAGAAAGAAAGAAAGAAAAGATAGAAAGAACTGTTGCATTGGGACAGAATAACAGTATAATTTTAAAAGCTGAGATTTAATACATCGACATTTCAACTATCACGCTACCTTCGGTTTTAGGGTCTAAGAAAAGTGCATGTACACATAGAAACGATTTTGATGAGAATTTTATTTGATTATAGAGGCGCGTTGTAAGGAATGTGACCATTGAGAGAGAGAACAGAGCTGGGATGGGGCCAATGGTAACCGTGCAAATGGAAAGTAAAAACGTTCATGTCAACCTACAAAACTGCATAATGTCACACTACACAGGACTGCGATATGACCATAACCCGTAGTGATAAGCTGAAAATTTATGAACCTTGGGGTTTAGAAAAAGATGGAGAAGATATCGCTATTAGACTCCACCCGTGAAATCAGCCGTGTGGCTGATACATTTTATGGAGGCTAGTGGTTTGTTATTTTTGGAGTAACAGGAGTACAGTCACGGTATTATTTTTGAATTCACCAAATATTGTGTCTTATAGATTGGGAATGCCCGAAACCAGCCAAAATTAAGATAAAGTTTTTTTTTTAAATTGTCTTGTTCAATAAATAACTGAATTATATTGTTAGAGAGGCACAGTTAATTACACAGTTCAGTTGCAAGGTCAGTGACCACTGGTGCCAACCACACGCATATATCTCTCAGCATGCACACAGCAATTCTCTCTAAAGGCACAGCCGCACCTTTTACCGTCTCGCGAAGCGCATGTGTGCTGCCGTTCATGTATCGTTAGTATATAAAATATTTAAGTATGAAAAAAGGCATAAAATATTTAATATGCGGATGGATCTGTTCGTATGTGCGCAAGCTGGTGAATGGGTGGATGAGAGCTCTAACAATTGGTGAGATTTTTAACTTTCACAGCAGTGATTACGAAGTATAGCCAACAACCTGATGATGGACCTACCTACGAAACTACAAGGAACAATATCCACGAAAAATTTGCATCCTGAACCTGTATTTGTATGGATATACAATATATATGGATAAAAGAACTGAATGTTTTATAATTTCATTCGTTTCAATCCCACTGAAATCGCAACTACAACATTTTAATTTTCCCATCTCTAGCTTCAAAACTTTCACGGACAAATTGCCAATGATCCACATTGTAGTTCTTGTGTGTGCGTGTGCGTGCGCGTGTGTGTATATATTGTATGGAATTTTATTTCGCACCTGTCATATGCGTATTTTCTTCCTTAGTGTGCTTACACCGTGGTTGTCATGGTTACCAGGCTGTCATGTGTTCTGTAAGGTACGAGCTAAACCCGAAGAAACAACTGAGCATTGACTGCATTCTCTGTGAAGTACGAGCTGAGGTCGAAGAAACAGTGGAGTATTGCCTGTATTGTCTGTAACGTACGGGGTGATCCCGAAGACACAACTACACATTTAATGTGCTCTCTATGACGTACGAGTTGAGGCTGAAGAAACAGTTACACACAGACCATTTCATACAACATAAGCACAACTAAATGGTAGTACTACGATGGATAAAATTCACCCTTATTTTTCCCTATGAATGAAGAAATGGCTCAAGAAATGGCTGAGCGGAAAAATATGTGGGGTATCGTGTGAGTATTAACTCTTAACCCGCTAACGTGCAAAATATGGTGAGCTTCTAATAATACCAGCAGATGGCAGATAGGATTTAACTCGGCGTTTAAAGGGTTAAAGCATCTTGTAATGTAACAAGCAGGAGGCTAATATATTTATAAACATCTTGATGAAAACGTGAAAAGGCGAGAGAACTTGAGAGGCCCTGGCTGGATATAAGGGCAATATTACAGCATATTCTGAAAAAAAAACAATAATATGGTGTGCTTACGTTGACCTGATTCAGATGGCAAAGGTCATAGCAGTGGGAACTTGCTGACAATAAATAACCTTCCGCTCTCACACAAGACACGAAATTTCTTGACCGGCGGAGCGAAAATCGCCTCCAAAATAAGGAATCCGCTTCATCGAGTTAGTTACTTGGTCAGTCAAAAGAACACCAACAGAGTTGTGCAATACATCGCACTGAATGCAGCATCACACTGCAGTCAGCACAGAACACGTAACTTTTTGATCACTCAGTAGTACCCTACTGTGGAAATGTACAGACGTGACGCAATTTATGCGGAACATGAAATAAGTTTCACTTTAAATTCATATTAACCTGATGGAATTATGAGTAATGGATTTTACAGCAAATTGAACAACCTTAAAAATTAATAAAAACTGTTAACACAAGTATTTCAATTGAAGAGAAATGCACTATCGACGGGAGACGACTCGCATAACACAAACCGCACAAAACCCACACTCATGGAGGCTGTAAAATATCGTACGTTTTTATGTTTGACACATGAAAAAGGCCGTTCAGTGGGCAATGATTTTATACATACATATAACTCTCGTCCACCCATTTCTCCTTTTTCTTTCACCTTGAGCCTTTACCTACATCCTGACTATCTCAAATTAAACTAGGAATTAAGTTCCAACTATGTAATTCGGGCGACATCGTTTCGAAAGTAGATATGCCACTTGCTGAGACGAAAAGGGCGCGAGATATAGGTAACACACACAGGAAATCATAGAACGTTAGTTAATACATAGGTATATATAACGTATAGTTAATACAACGTTACCTGATTATGTTGACGCTGTTTCAGTACGGGAGAACACAGACGTCTGCAAATTCGCCATGAGCCTTCGGACCACACTTGCAGACAAAGTGAGTCTTCGTTTGAAGACGCTGAAATAAAGATACGTTTGTAAGATAAACAATAAGAAATTCTTTAAAAGTCGTTTAATAATTATACATCACACACAGATGTTTTAAATGTGTCTATAATAATAATAATAATAATAATAATAATAATAATAGGCGCATGTGGAAAGTAAAAACAAAGGTGATGCCAGTAATAATAAGGCGACTGGGACTATTTCAGAGTCATTCAGAAAATACGTGAGCAACATAACAGGAAAACATGAAGTGAAGGAACTACTGAAAACAGCCATATTGGGCTCTGCACACATAATTCGGGAAAGCACGAAAGTAAAAATACAATAAATTCAACACTGAAACTAACGATACAAGCACCATGAATAGTAACAACAGAATAGCTGCAACACTGTATTCCCTAGGGACATAGCTTGTCTCAGGAATATAAGTATAAATACCCTGCATAAAGGAGATGATGATGATGATGATAATAATAATAATAATAAACCGAAGTGGTCTGAGCATCGGAAAATTTATAGATTTGTATTCACTAATTATCTCCTTCAAATCTCCGACGAGATTATCGTGCAATTCCTCCGTCCTTCTCCTCAAATGCCCACTTCTATTAGGCTAGGACCGTTTCCTTCCGTATTATTTCCAATTCACCATTCGCCACCAGTCATCTTAACATTACACAACACGTAGACTGTGACGCTGGCAGCATCATAGGACTATAGACGCATAAACAAAATATAGGCAGAAGTGTCGGTACCTATTTGTCATGTTTCGGGCATGGTATCCTCGGAAGGCCGTAATCTTGAACACCTTAACAACACAGTATATGGGAAGACGGATTAATGTGCTTTGGAAACCACATGAGTGTATTTCGATATTGCGCGAACACAAAACAGACCGAAGGTCACGTGACTGCAACTCAGTGAAATGCAGGTTAAGGAACTTAGAGATTGTCTAAAAAACAGTCAACTGATATGTTTCATGTAGCGTTTGTCGTACAAACAGCACAATTAACCCTCCAAGACAAGACAGTAAACCATCCGAAAGAGACACCAAGATTGACAGCGCTAAAAAGCCGCTGATCTAGTAAATGTCCCACGCCTTTATTAATATACAAAACTAACAGAATAACTCGGAAATTGAGTCGTAGTTTACATAAATACTACATCGCCTATTACTTTTTCTCTCCCGTCTCTCTTACGCGCTTCTGACAGCTGATACTGAAGAAATAACGGGTATTACTTACTTTTGAGTACTGCCTGAACGAAGTTAAGTTATTGTATCACGTGACAAGCATTACTGTTTATTTTTAAAGAATTTTAAACACTTTCTGTGCCAATGTCAAGTACACTCGTCAGCTTGTTGTTTGTGCCCATACACCAACAGTAAATACACTGAAATACGCGCGTTTCAAAGTCTGATTTTTCGCGTATGTTCAAAGAGCTTTCAGTTCAAGAACCAGTATACCCTTTCTCGAAATTCTTTAGAATAGGTGCTTGTGAAAAATGTGTGGGTAGAAAGGCAGGTCAGGGATTCAAGTGGCTAAGTGAAAGTTTGAAAAGATCGTATGAGGCTTACCAACGAACCCATGAAGCAGAGTCCTTCCTGAGAGCTTAACAGTTCCTCGGCTAGCGGAAATACTCCTCGCGTCTTACCATATCCGAAGGGTCAAACCGTGTTCATTTGTTCTTAAACCTTATGAGGCTACGTCCACACAAAGGTCGTTAGGACAAAAAATAACAAACTAATATTTATGGCAATTCATTATTAATTTGTGTGTAATTTTCATTAGTATTTAATCGAACAACGTTAAACGTTTCTGGTATTATTGCAAACTTTCGCACTGTGGCACGGTTATATCTTCTGAAGCAGTTCTTTTAAATGGGGGCAAAATGTACACATGCGGGAGTATGATCGTCCTCATAAGGAGGATAAGAAACAGTAGGGTTGACAAGTAGCCATTAGAAACAAGTATGTGAATTATCACAGCTAAGAGGCACATGGGCTGAAAAACTTCAAGGAACTTCGTTTACAAAACAAACTTCTTTTCTATCCCTGCCTAGATGGTTTCTATGTGCTTGGTGGTTACTAGGATACCACTGCGCATGCGGTTCAATATAATATTATATATATATTATCATTACCATTAAATCTATTTATTGGAAATTTTTATTTTACATATGATTCTATTCATTTTAGCATAAAATAATAAAATTGCTTACCTTGAATAGATTATACGCTATAGGTTGGCGATTATATTAATATAAATGTTGAATATTTAATACCTTTTTCTTCTATTATTAGGTAGCTATAACCGCTCTACTGTTAACTGTACATAGATAAGATACAAATATGTATATACACAAAAAAAACACACACACACACAAACACACACACACACACACACGAGTTACCTTTAAACCTGCCTTGTGTTTCCCTTGAGTTACGCATCCTTTCGAGGTTGTATTTTATGTGACATGGTGAATAACGAAGTTTTGTTTCTTAAAGTACAATCTGTATGGTTTGTTCTTGTTCACTAGACCACAGTCATGTTATAAGATATTAAACCGAAATCTGACCGCTTGGAAACCCATTCACAGGTCCGACATATGCTGAAATTTGAAAGCGTTTTGGGTTTACTTTTCTCCCTGCCAGTGTAAATTCTGTATCCTATTTCCTACCCATCCTACTTTTTCATTATATGTCTTCACTCTTGTGGGATGTTACGCAGCGTAGATTGGTATTTCGTTACTGACGTTTTGGGACAAAACATCCGGTCTTGCCTGAACCCTGACTATGGGACTGGGGTTTCCCAAAACGTCGTTAACGAACTAGCAATCTACACTACGTAACACAATAGAAGAGTGAAGATCTCATGTACAGTTCGGTGGAAGCCGGAAATCACGCATTCTCCACAATAAAATTCATTGTCTGTTCTCTTCCGATATCATTCCTTCTTACCCACGTTACTCAGAAGTACCTTCTGGAAGAATTCAATTACTAATTGCACGGACAGCAGTACCGTCCGCAGAGCTAACAATAGATGTTTCAATACTGCTTCCATTATCCGCTAATTAGAAACAATACCTTAACGGGAAGTGGATCTGTCTTTGTCTTTAGGGGAAAGGGTCGACAGGCACCTCATCAGGTGGGCCCCAATAATAGGGCCAGTGAGTGACAATATCCCTTCCTCTCGGACCCAAACCTGTCCACCCCTTGCACGTGGATTGGAACAGATCGAACTGCCCAAAGGTGTGTTGTTTTATGAATACGAAAGGAAACCTATAAAATCTTGAGGAACAAGTTTTTTTATTATAAATTAACCTTTTGGCGCCGGAATTATTTTTTAGTTTAAGCACACCCTGTATATAAAATGTGAATAATACAGGAACCAAATACTTTAGAATTATGAAACAAACTGCATTTGAAGAAAAAAAAACGGAGAGTATATACCATGTTTAAAATATTCAATACTTATATTTGTTGAATAAATATATACATTGCAACTTTAGAGGTTAGCGGTGCGGTACGACCACTATAGTTGACATTAGGCGTCAAAAGGTTAACTTACGGTACCGTATTTGTACTTTAGTTTAAATGACCACCTCTCCAAAAACCCTTTCAACTTTGGAAGTGATTTATGTTATCTGGCGAAACTGAATCTTGTTGCAATGAACGCTCTTGTCGCTGTTTTTTTTTTGTTCTTCTTCCTGCTTCTGAAACTTCTCCCCTTTGTCTCCTTATCAGATGCTGCCCACAACCTTACTCTGTCTCAGTGCAATCGATAAGAGTTGTTTTTCAAGAAACAAGTTTCTAGTATTCGATATATGTTTTCTTTAAATTGACATTTTTACGTTGTATAAAATGTGAACCCGAATGTATGAATCAATTAAAGATTAAATGTATTGATTTCATATGTGAAGCCTTTAAACTGGTAGATATTTACAAACGACTCAGAGAAACCTGCTCACTCCATCTTCAAGGGTGAGAAAAGACTTTTCATTCATTCATTCAGTAGTCACCCTTGTGAGAAACTAAAACCGCGCAAGAAAAGTTCTACCTGTCTTGGAAAAGCCGTCGCAGAGGTTCTAAGCCTTTCAAGCACGCATTCGATAAAACTTTAAAATCCTCTACCAAATAACGTCGTTTCAAGGAGTTAGGGTAACAAATGCCTGCCTGCATACTTCAAGCATCGAACTCTGCCCGCGTGATGCTTACATTTAGTATGAAGGAAATGCTACTCCCTAATTCAAGAAATGTGTACCTGTCTGGACAGAGGTACCCAAACCTACAGACATTATGTTACCTCCGGCCACAATTGCCACTGATCTCACTTTAATTTCAAACTCATTCGTTTCCTGATCCCAACGTTTTCTACACTCTTATAATCCACAGAATGTAGGCTGTGCCACATTTTTATCGCAATGCAAGGTAATGTAATGAACTCCTTTCCCACACCGATGCGATGCTGCTGCAGCTACCGGCGGCAAGATGCAACCCGTCCGGGAGGCGCGAGGGACTAATTGCCGAATTAAAAACGAATTACCCCACTTGAGCTCTCTACGGTGTATAAAGTTCAGATGGTTAACGTGAGTTTGGTTTCACAATGGTTATATATGCGACTTCTTAATGGAAACTAGTGTTACTTCAGTTATATGCTTTAGTCGTCTCTTGTCGCGTACATAACGAGATTACCTCAGAGTTAAGCACGCTGAATAAACTGGAGAGGATACTGCTGAGCCACTCCGAAGCTTTTATGTTTTCTTGGAAGATAAAGGGTAATGTTAAAATAAGCTGACACATGGTTATTACAGTTCATGGTCATTTAACTAGCTAGAAGTGTGGGTAGCTCAGTACGTACAGTGTAATAATAATAATAATATTAAGCATGTACCAAAATTAGTAGAAAAATCACGAAGGTACCGTAAACATATCGTGGTATCAACAACTGCAAACAGAACCGTCCATTACGATAAATTTGATATCTTAATCCGTGAAAAAAGAATAAACATATTAATAGATGTTGCAATTCCAGGAGACAGAAATATGATCAATAAAGAAGCTGAGAAGATTCTAAAATATGAAGACCCCACGACAGAAATTCAGCGCGTGTGGAATGTGAAAGCAGAAGTGATACCAGTAATAAAATGGGCAACTGGGGCCATCTCAAAACCATTCAGAAAATACCTGAGCGACATATTGGGAGAGCACGACATCAAGGAACTACAGAAAACAGCCATACTGGGCACTGCACACACACTTCGGAAAATGCTAATGTACAAGTAGAGATTATTAAACACGGGACATAACATTAGCTACAAGTGCCACAATTTCTGATCACAGAATAGCTGCAATACTCTGTACCCCAGAAACATGGTTTGTTTTACGTACATAATTGTAAATACATCAAGTGAAAACAAATAATAATAATAATAGCAATACCAGTAACATTAAAGTTTACTTCAACTTGTAAATAAAACCAACTTGGTGCACAATTTTTACTTAGTATATTTATCAATCTCCACATGTTTCGGGCGACTGTGTGCCCATCATCAGGAGAAATAACTGTGTTTATGTGACACTTGGCACTTGCTATTCTGTGTGTATGACTGTAACATGTAGAGACTGATAAATATACTAATAATAAATTGTGCACCAAGTTGATTTTATTTACAAGATTATACAGAGATGCACGGTCAATAAAACATAAAATTCACTTCACCTTTTTCCTGGGTTTACTATTTGACTACGGTTGAACCGTCATAGTGGTAGATCCTTCTGCCCTAAATGCATACACCATTTACAGTTCTTTATCTTATTCAACCATCTATATTTAACTTTGCCTACAAATCTACCTAATTTTATAACCAGACTTTTTTTAGTACACCTTCCTACTACCTTATAAGCCACCTCCTCGTTAATATTCTGTCATTTTATTTACAAAGTCCTTTCTCCATTTTATAGTTTCTGGACAACCCTGCAGTGGATTAGCCGAGGGCAATAAGCACAGACGGTGGCGGGTTCGATTCCCATTGGAATTATTGGGATTTTTTATTGATTTAATACTTCCGGTCTACTCCGCATCCAACAGAAATTCCCTTAGGGTGCAAAGGCGGCCGGTTTGTAGGTCTGAAAAGCTTACCACCTTCACGTGCCGACTGTCCATAAATTCTGGGAGCCTCAACCTCCTCAGCCCCAAAGGGCCTGTCCAGGCCTGTGATGGAATATCTTAAACAACTGAACAAGTATCAGTCTTTTCACAGGATCCCGACACCAACCAGGACCAACTTTTCCTCCCACCCCATGGCTACCGTAGCGTCTTTCCCGGATGAAAAGGTTGACGTTGCGTGAAAGTAAACACTGACGGCCACTTAGTACCACAAGCAATGTGCGGTGCTCTGCCTACATCACCAAACCCTTCCAGGACGTAATGATTGATCGATTAAGCACAAGAAGAACTTTGATTTATGTACAGTACCTTTGCCCAGTTAAATAAGACACACAACGTGACGTACTTCTCAAATGATGTTCTCTCATTTATTGCATCGTCTGTACGCCGCTGCCGAATTACAACTTTGTTCTTCATTTATGTATGAGGTCATCAAGCCATTTTGTTTTAAATCAGTCCAGTTGGAAACGACAGTGGCGCATTCACGATACGCGGTTTGCAGCTGGCGTCTATTTACATGCTAATGTATGTGTGTCGTTTACTGTATAATCGTTCCGATTGGCGGATAACGCGCTAGGTTGTCTAACCGCAGATCAATACAGAGATGTGTGTTTCATGTAGACCACAGTACGTACCGTAAGAACCGCCCCCCCCCGTAGAGTAGTACAACTGTGAACTGGCATGATATATGTAATGTTAGCGACGAAGACCACTCCAACTCTTAAGTCTATTAGCTGTATCAGTTGGGTCCGATCTGAATCGCGGTATGGGAAATGGGTTAAATCGCGTTCAGACGGTTCTCCTTTTTGCTTACAAATCAGAACCTCAAACTATGCCACTACTGCCTTCTTACAAATTATTTCTGATTCATTATTCATTAATCTACCTGTAATTCAGCGCTATATAGCATGATATACGAACATCATCGCTAAACGAAGCATACCCTAAATACCTGCATCAAGATCTTCACCGTTGCACCGTGCATTCTGTAGTTTATATAATTAACACACCAACAAATGCACATATATGTTATTTAATAAATCTAAAATTTACATTAAAAAACTTAAAACGTTCCTACATGTTTCGATCGTACGATCATCCTCAGGGGCATACATTGTTCCTTGCTAAAGTTATAGTTTAAAAACACTCAGTGATTTACTTCGTTATGTTAACTTGGTGCAGTGGCAGCATGTCTGTAAGTAAAAATATGTACACTGAATAGACTGTCAAAGCAATATAGTAAGAACTGAATATTATACACAGCGTACGACTCACAAACAACACACGGTAAGCGTAACTCACATTCAACCCATATAGCCTAATTATTTTGTATAATACTCAGTTCTTACTATATTGCTTTGACAATCTATTCAGTAAACATATTTTTACTTACAGACATGCTGCCACTGCACCAAGTTACCATAACGAAGTAAATCAATGAGTGTTTTAAAACTATATCTTTAGCAAGGAACAATGTATGCTCCCTGAGGATGATCGTGTGACCGAAACATGTTGGAGCGTTTTAAGTGTTTTAATGTAAAGTTTAGATTTATTAAATAACATATATATGTACATTTGTTGGTGTGTTAAATAAATAAACCTGCATCAAGAGTTCCAGTTATTTTAAAACCACATAATTTTGTACTGTAATTATTACAGATATATATTTTACTTATTATTTGAAAGTAAAAACCGGTAAACTAACACAGCAGATACAGTAAACTCTATTACATAGGATACGTTAAAGGTAATGATCAAGGTACAGTTATCCACTGACGTCATGAGAACGTATGGAAAAGTGACATGCATTGCTCTTCGGTATCAGATACCCGACAGTAGTCAACTTCACGACCAGCTCTCCTTGCCCATGGAGGAAGGACACCCGTTATGCCCTTCACGGGAGACAGGGTGAGTAATACAGCCTATCTGAATGCACTGGAGAGAAGGAGATACAGGTATGCGCCGCATAATGACGTTTCGATCAACGACGGACCGCATATACGACGGTGGTCCCATAAGATTATAATATAATAGTGTATAATATTACAATAAAATATTATAATACAATATTATAATACCAGTGCGTTACAATTGCCTGCAGTATTCAGTACAGTAACATACTGTACAGGTTTGCAGCCTAGGGTCAATAGGCTTTACCATATAGTCTAAGTATGTAGTAGGCTATACGATCTAGGTTTGTGTAAGTACACTCTATGACGTTCGCACAACAATGAAATCGCCTAACGACGCATTTCTCAGACTGTATCCCCGTCGTTAAGCGACGCATATCTGTATTTTGTTTTGGCCGGGAATCAAGAGCAGCCACACGATCCTCCACCCGCAACATTTCCGCTACACCGACTAATCTAATGCACAAACACAGACTGCACCAGTGTGATTGTTAATCATTCATAATATACATTGCTCATGGTGTCTGCTGGCATCACTGGACTAGGGTCACACAGAGCAGTGGGTTACCACAGGTTGTAGGAATACCCATTCGTTTACGGTTTCCTGGCATAAAGCCCCAAGAAATTCCGAACGGAATTAAAATATTCACGTCTAGCTACGGTTTTCAAGGACAGACACGCCATTTAATTACTCTTGTACATTACAGAGTAATATTATGAAACCAGTACCTCACTGGATATTCACGGTTTGAAATTCCAAGTGATAAAACGAGTGGTATTGCCAGTAATTTTGGATGGGCAAAAGTCAAGAGAGGCATACCGATCGAAGTATAGACACCGATTAACTGCCTATAATGACAGATCTTTTGTGCACTCACTGCCACCTATGGGGACCACGGTAGCACAGTGGTTAAGGTGCTGTGCTACAAATCGGAAGGTCGCTGGTTCGATCCCAGGTAGTGTCATTGACATAAAATCCCTCCGATCGCACTATGGCCCTGGGGTCGACCCAGCATCTAACAGAAATGATTACAATGAGAATTTCCTGGGGGTCAAGGCGGCCGGGGCGTAAGGCTGAGGA
>Ga0136643_10009135_pt1 | contig 14557 bp, 6 predicted proteins | sample TergutLab28metaG_FD_96883 | JGI IMG/M metagenome (GOLD analysis project Ga0136643, IMG submission 96883) | Labiotermes labralis P1 segment gut microbial communities from Petit-Saut dam, French Guiana - Lab288 P1 (version 3) (version 3) | ecosystem: Host-associated > Arthropoda: Insects >... | reverse complement strand
TGATAGACGCGATTCACACGAGGGCGTGTACGGGAATTAAAAAACGGTCATAACTCCGTAACTGTCCAAAATCGGACACATGTTTATATTAACTTTTTTGATCACAAAGGCCTAGGAAATCACCTCCTGCAGTTATGCCCTAAAGTCGTGAAACACCCTGTATATATAAATTATATTTTCACTGACAGGTCGTATTCGAAATTACTCGGAAATAACTCAGTGCAGAATACACATTGGATTTGTAATTGTTAATTAAGCCCAGAATTAATTGTAACTCGTAACTTTCCTACTCAGAGAGCGACGTGCCGGAACAAAACATGTTTATTATTCAAACGCCAGATTGAGAAACCAGTCACAAATTTTCTTGCCCGTTTAAAGTATATAAAAGTTTAACACCGAAAAATTAATGGCCTCCAAACAAAACAAAAAAATAGTGTCAGGTGTTCAGATTTCTTTGCGAAGAATTTCATTGCTGAAATCTCACAAGACCACATCCAAATCTTCCTGGTGTCCTTTGACTGTTTTCCACATTTAATGAAACTGAGATAACGGTTTCGTTTACCTATATCAGATTTCGACAACGCAGTATTGAACGTGCGTTGGATCTAACAGACAGCTTCACGTGGGAAGATCTGCCGACCAGAGACGCTGAAACCGGACACTTGACAGCGGCAGGATGGATACCGAATATTACAATGTACACTGGGCGTGCAGCTATTGCGATCATATGTTTCCATACTGTCCAGTCAACAATACGCATGGTGACAAACCACGAAACACTGTTCCCTGTGTGGTATCCTTTCGACTGGACTGTTTCACCGTTCTATGAACTGGTTAACATCTCACAGGTAACAAATTATAAGACAGAATCATGCTTTATCTGTTCTTGTAGTGTTCTTAATTTAACGGAATTAGTTGACTTACTCCTTTTTCGTTTTTTTTTCTTTTTGTTTTGTTTCTTTATTTATTTTCCACGGCGCTGTTCGACTACAGAGCGCTGGTTGCTTTACTGAAACACAGAGAGTGGAAAAAATTTAAATAACACCCTCTTGATCTAACCGAGGCACTTCGCTAAAATTTCTCTGCAGAACTGAGAGAAAGAGTGAAATCATTCTGGATATCCGTTGTATCCGTCGGCACCCACTAAATACAAATGAATAGAACTCTATAAATACAAACTGTTCGTTTTATTGTTTCTATGAATATGTGACCTAATATGGTGTCATAATAAGCAAGGTTAATTTTTAATGTTAACTCGAGACAGATGTCAGTGAAATGGATCACGTTATACATCAAGGTCAAGCTTAAGATTCCCTATAATCTCGGCCACAAAGAACTGCTTTCCTCATCTTCACAGTTTATTTGTAAATTTTCCACAAATTGTTACACTCCACCCCCACAACAAACCACAACTACCCACGTTACACATCGATATCTAACCACACACACACACTAACACATGTGAAAAATGCGAATTAAGCTGTGTTTGAAGCAATATATCTGCAGTACAATAGTTTACTTTGATTTACTAAATTCTACTGTTATTAATTACAATTCACTTGAGAGGTTAATGTATCTTCAGTACTAAGTCATGTATTTTTATCTTTCCATTTCTGAGGTGCTTCGGCCAGTAATTTGTTAATATCGTCTTCTTTCATGGAGCTTCGACATAACATTCAGACACAACAAACTCGGTAGGACACCTCCAGACGGGTGATCAGCCCGACGTTGAAACCTCTATCTAGAAACACATAACAACCACAAGAGAGCGATCTTCCCGCCCTCAGTGGGATTCGGAACTCCAATTGCGGCAATCGAGCGGTCGCAGACCATGCTTTAGACCACGCAGCCACCGGGATCGACAGGACACTTACACACCCATTCCATCTGGCGATGGAACAACATCATAAAGAACAAGAGAGTGAAAAATTAACAGTTCTAATAGCTAAACTATAGTACATAAGGAACAATACTTTGTTCCAAACACTATGTCATCTAACAGGGGATAACATGCGTGTTTTATCCTAGACAAATCAGCCAACAGTCCAATTCATTAGTGTGCGTCCATATTCAAATATCCAACGTGGTTTCTATGCTCTATATTCACGTACTTACATGGCACTACCAGGTTTTTCACCGACGATATCAGTTTGACAGTATTCATATAAAACGGATATCCTAAAGTGTGTTCAATTCGAATCAGTAAAGTTGTTTATTCAAACTAATCAAAACGTAAAGTCTTTTTCGATTGGATGTGAATATACATTACATGAACGGAATATAACACTTGGAAATCGGGAACATGAAGTCAAAAAATAAATTTCCATATAGTCATTAGAGTGGGTTGAAATTACTCACTTCAGAAGTCCTTGATGGATTCATTTTAGCCTAAATGAATGATATAAATATTCACTTCATTACAGTCTTTCACATCACTGCTCTCACTGGGTATAAGCTACGGTTACCTGTCTCTGGTGACCACAATGATCTCTGTAGCCTGCACTCAGTTCGATAAACTAAATACAGCCCTACTGGATATCAGACAGCAACATATCACGCCTCTTCAAGATGAACAATTTCATACAACTGCAAACTGCGAATTGCAAGCAAAATTAAATGCCTGCATTCGTCTCCATCAGGATATAGTAGAGTAAGTTAAACAAAATGCATAATATATTAATGCCAAGACAGATGAAAAGAGGTACTTATATTACCGTCTTTAAAAGTTTTTTCAAAAATTAAAATACAAAGTAGTGTGAAAATAGTACCTCTAAATTTTCATTCATATTCTAAGTAGAGGACATCCTATTGTGTTTGAGTATAATATTAAAATGAAATATAATATATACTTTGTGAAACACAACTATGTTATATTTTATTAATTTTAATAATGGCAACTAGTTTCGGCTTATGCAGGCCGTCATCAGGCCAAAATATTTATAATGAAACTTAAATGCCGATTTATAGAAGGTATTGCTCGTCAATGTCATGGGATCCCATTTACAGTCATGTATTTCTTTGTAATTAATGTCTCCTATAGTTGTGTTGTCTATTGTAATTTAACAAAAATATGTTACATATATATTCTTAAAATATTAAAATTATTATTGGTGATACAAACTGTAAAAGTTTTTAGGGGGTATATGCGACAAGTTATGCTATAGATACACAATTAATATCATTTTAATATTTTAACAATATATATGTAACATATTTAACATATCTGTGTCAAACTTACCACACAAAACACAACAACAGCAGACATTAATTATAAAGAACTACACGATTGTAAATGGTATAACATGACATCGACGAATAACGCATTTTACACGCCGGCATTATTTTTTATAAATATTTTGGCCTAATGATAGCCTGCATAGCCCGAAACTAGTTGTCATTATTTAAATAATAAAGTATAAAATAGTTGTATTTGACGAAGTATAGACATTTAATTTAATTTTAATATTTCCTTCATATATATATATATAACACATATAGCCTGTCATCTAAAACTAAAAATAGAAAAGCCTTCTAACAAATAACATGTTCAATATTATCTGTGTACCTGTCCTTCTCATTCACAGGTTCATGCAGCACCTGGAAGATGTACTGAATATCTCTCTGTGTGGTCATTTTCTGATTTTAATGGTAGCAATGTGCTTCGCTGCATTTTCTCTAGTTACGGTAAAGTATGAGAATTGTTATATGTTGTAACACTAGAAGACAATGATTGCTGATATGTTATCCTTTGTATTCAGTAGATGTGCATGAATATCCTACGTCAATTTATATATATATATATCAAAGAAATGTCCATTTTCATAACATGGCGGCCTATCAATATGTAAAAAGTCGGTTTGTAGAAAGGACTTAGAGTTCTGTTACCACATTCAGAAGTCAGACAACCTATCACATCTTTAAATGCAGGCAGTTATAATACGCAGAACATATAACATGTCCCTTAACAGGTTTCACATAAAAATATGTAACATCACTACTATAGATAATAAAGCACTACTTGCTTTGTCAATACACCAGTCAATAAAATCTCAAAATACTCTCTGTTGTTGTTTGTTTCATACATTTCTTATCAATATATTCATGAAACCGCATTCACTAAAAGCTTTCAAATTTTTAATACCTTCTTGTTTCCTTTCGCCATTATAATGAATGAAATAAAAAATTGTCATTATGTGACAATGAAATTATCGCGTCTATCCTGGCTCCCTCGTCTAGGGAATAAGTTATGTCGTGTCAAACTGTGACTATTTGACTTTCACACGATTATCTCGGTCTAATGTTGGTCTTCGTATAACCATTCAATCTTATTCCAGGCTTGTCTTAGTTATTCTTCAAATATTCTGAATTTATCCAAAGTCTCTCCATATTAAGAAACATTCTGTCCCATTGAATGACAGTCTATACTTGCAACGTACATCCTGAACGTTTCGGTGTGTAAAAATGTTTAATTGCACTGACAGTTCATGCAAGGGTACGAATTAATTCCGAGCCATTTTTGTTAGTACCGAAACATAGCACACTATTAAATGAAACAAAATATATACTCCGTCTGTCACAACTAACCTTATATTTTGTTGTTTCAAATGTTAGTATCAAGTTTCGGCCTGACTAGGCACTCATCAGGCTCATATTAAAAAAAATATTAAAAATTCTCGCGCATATAACTCGTCAATATCTTGGGATCCCAGTCAGAATATTTATTTTTCTTTATAGATGATACCAGCTTTAGTTGCATTATCAGTAGTAAGTTTTGAATTCTATGAGTACTTTACACGTATTATTATAGTATTTGTTGAATGACGCCCTAACTTCACAATTGAAATTAGTTTTGAAGATGTACAATACAAAATGTGTCACAAAAAATTTAAGTATTATATATATATATATATATATATATATAGTCGAATTAATAAAATTATAACATTATTTTGTCTTCAGCTGCTGTAAACTGGGTTGAAATTCTGTACATTCTGGTAAAATTGAGTACTGGAGTTTTATGTTTTTATGTTCTGGGTTTTATTTATTTGACAGCTGGATATTACGTCCTGAATGTTTGTACTCCCCCCAAACACACAAGGGGAAGATATTGAAAATTCAACACAAAATAGTCGTTCCATATATTATTTTCCTTAATAAATGTTACTTTAATTGTTTTCTTATTTATATTGACGCTCTTTTTACTTATCACTGTTTCATGTTAATGTAATAAATATGAAGTTACACAATGATGAAATAACAGCTTGGTGAAACAGAAAATATCTGGCTCTACAGAACTAAAAATTCTGTGTATTTAAATGTTAATATTCAAAACAATATGAGTCACGCACACACGTAGATAAACATGTGAATTCTTGCAATATGTATCTAACGTCAATACCATTTTTGTCGCCTGTTCTCAACTGAATCAAAAGCTGTATATTCATACTACAGTAAACACCACTGTAAAGGTCACCGAAATATATACGATAGTGAGGCACACACGAACTCCATGAATCAGAGACTTGTAAATTAAATTTTAAATTGTTATTGCTTTTTTAACTGATTACAATTCATCTGGTGTGGCGGTTATTTGGGAAATTGGGGAAAATTTGTGATAAGAATTGAGATTTATTCAAACCCTGGTAGTTTAATAGTAGGCGCCATAAGGAAATTAGTGGAATGACTGGCGAGGTGTCAATAGTTATGAATGGTAGAATTTGGAGTGAGAGAGTGACAGAAGTGACAGTCGACGTCTCGTGTTTCCAGTGTTCATAGCAGTAAAACTGAATGTAGACTACTGCGATAGAGAAAAGAAACGTTTGTGTGATCGGACTATAGAAAATTAAACGATGCTCACTGCAAGCCAAAGTGTGGGCTTCATTGTCATTTTATGTAAACAATCATAGTAACATAGAAACCTAATATCAATAATCGGCGATTCTATTTCAACATTTAAACCGACGAGCTTCTTCTATTATACCGCAACATGGTGATAACATAGGAACTTCCCAGCAAGCAGATTGACGTACTTTGAAAATAGCTGTGACTGAAGGAAAGAATAGTAATTTTATACCTCGTATTGTCAACAAGTACTCGTGGTTTGCAGAAAATGAACAGAAAAGCTGCTTCAAATCTTTCTGTTACTAGGATGTGATGGATTTAAAAAGCGACAGATAACAAAAAAAATCCACACACAATAAATTGGCGTAATCTTATTATGTGCAATAGCTTAGATTTTCAATAGTTTGGCTAAGACCTTATACTCTTGCCATGTGCGTCTCAGATTATGTAAACTTTTTACAGAACTGGGGAGATTATTCAGACATGACTCAAGGTGTGGCGATTTATTTAATATTCTCCAGTGACGCGCTTCTGATCTGCTGGTTTGGAACTCAGCTGACACAACATGTAAGGAAACATGTATTGTTACGGTTCTTGATGACTTTCTTACAACTTCAGTTTCATAAAATTGATGAAGCCTCAAACAAATCAAGGAATTATACCCCGGTCTGAGCAGTCAATATTTTCTGCTGTAGATTTTATTTGGCACAAAACTGAAACAGGAATTTTTGTATTTCACGAATTCCTAGGTGTTAATCCTACACAATATTCAAATTCCTTACAGTTTCTCAGCTAAACAAGCCCTCGTTTTTGAACAGTTTCCATAACTTTGTTTTTCCAGAAATAAACAAATATTTTAAAAAATTTATGATTCACAAAAAATCGTCATTCAGAATACAGATATCAAAATCCACTTCGAACGATTAATACGAATTTAATTTCGAATATTTTTAAATTCAGAGACAAAATTTGTAATTATAATTCTAATTACGAATCCACAGATTATAACATTAAGAACACTTTTAACACTTCTTCTTTTTCAAATTTGAATAATTGTGAGAGCAATATTACATCTTTAGATTATTAAATATGATGGATCAAAATCTGAAAGACGTGGAGGCCACAAATTAAAGTGTTCATTCCTATGTCACAAAAACTACAAACGTAAAAGGAAAGTCACACAAAGAAGTAGCCTTGCGTCAGCACGACACTGCCTGATACAACCGGATGTCAGTTTCCCTAAATAACACAATCAACAGCAACAGCACACTGTCAGTCTCCACAACTCAAAAGGGGACGCTCAATGGATGGATGGTATATAAATGTCTGACATGTTATAATTCCTTTTGTGTAATCCGCCGTATTTAAACATATAGAATTTATAACTCATTTTAAGTAAAGGTTAGTGAAATTCAATCTCTTTCGGTGACATAAATTTCTGAAATATCATTTTCATATTTTGACAAAAAAAATTGTACAAACCTGGATTAAAATGTAATACACCTTGTAAGTTAAAGGCCCAATAATATTCCCATTACATATGAGCAACAACTTCACATCACAAAACTATTAAACGCCAGGTGTTTAATTTGGGGAGAAAAATTGTACTGCTTTAACAAAAACGGAAGTGTCGTCAGCAACGAAAAATTAAATAATCTTTTTGCTTGCTAACAGATAGTATATAATAACATGTTTACTTAAACATAAAGGCGGACATTACGCACAGGATGGACGCAGCTCCATAACCTCCAGAAAAAATATGAGAATACAATTTTACTGAAACAAGGAACATATAACTTTTATTTCCATAACTCCTTCAATATTGCTACCAAATGCTCTTCATATATTACTACATATATTATCTTTTACCATATATATCTTATATTTTTCGGTGTGTTATACACTGTCCTCAGGAAGAATTTAGAATACTTACTCAAACTGTCAGGTTTTAACAATTTCTTTATATAAGACGTGAAATTAAACATAAAAGTGCGTATATTTTTACATGTTGTTAGTTTATTTTGGTTCCATAACACATGTTACGTAACAACCATTAAAAGTTGACAGTTTTCAGGAAGTATACGAAGTTCTTCTTCTGAGGATGTAGTATAACCCACCGAAATATGTAGGAGAGATTTGGTAAAAAATTATACGCTCAAATACGAGAATGCACGGAATGGAATACTTCACAATCACAAATGTGTGATCATTCAATTATCAATCACACACAATAAGCTAATTGTAAACATTTTTTGACGACTAGTTTCGGTTATAAATTGCAGACATCGTCAGGCAACTACAAAGAAATAGAAAATTGAAAATCTTATTTCAGTAGAATGGATATCATTCTTTGTACACTAAATGATTCATTGTAAATAAATAAATATATATAAAATATATTAAGGTAACTTAGACAAGACGCCTAAGCAAAACATTATGTAGTGTATAAGTGTATAGTAGCTATTTAAAAAGTTGACAAAGTACAAATAGTTAATATTTACTACAAAGTAACGCACTTCCGAATATTTTACTTAGGATTCATGTATAGAGAGACTGCACATGTTTGGTATATATTTACAGTGTACCGTTTAAACTAAATTGGAAAAATCCCTCTTAATGATAAGAAGTTTAACTTTTAAGGAGCGTCATCCCCGTTGTGTTGTTAGAACATAAGGTAATAATTTTGTTAGGATATAGCAGTCATGACACAACTATATTTTCAAGTTTATATAACTTATCAACTAAATTTTTCGACCATTGTTGCTGTGGCCATCATCAGGATGGATACAATTTATCAAAGAAGCTATATAGATATAAAATAACACGGAACAATTATCAGTATTAGTGTAGGTAAGGAGGCGAGATCTCGTTTACACAAAGTTGGTGGGCGTGTGTGTGTGTGTCCAGATGGTAAAGAACCATGTATATAACATGCGGTTTCCTGTTTGTCTATGAAAATTTGGTGTGCGTGGTGAGTTGGTTCATGCCAGTGGGGTGCAGTTGGCCTGGGCACGTGTTCAGTCCTTCGGTGCTGTATTTTCTTACCGGTAGTGGGGGCTGTGTGTCACACCAGTCTGTTGTTGTGGCTTTGTAGACATGCTAAGTTGCCTACGGTATGGTTGGCAGTTGCTGGTGTACCGTAGTGGGGGGAAGGATTTCTTAGTGCAGTGCTCGAATAACAAATTAGCTAAGATGGACAATCAGGCAGAGCTGGGAAGCTGTGAAAAGCTGCGACAAATATAAATGCAAGGCTGTAGAAAGCAGGATACTGCTTAGAGGTATTATAGTTCCTTGTTTTGAGCCGGTGTCAGTGGGTGCGATCCTGTACTGGATAGGTGAGGAAGAATGCGAAGACATCTTCGTCGCTATAGACGTTATTACGTGTAACACAAACAAAAATGCTGTATCGCAGTAACATGCGGTTGTGTGATGGAATACTTCTGTATCACTGTTTTATCACTTTCTGAGTTTTCCCTGTATGTCACCGTTACATGTATAATTACATGTGTCTTTTATATTGCATTATTCACTCGCGTTCGTGGCTGTTATTTACGCAGTAAGGCGATATTAAATGTACTGAATGAACGTGAAGTATTGAATGATGAATTGTCTGCTGCTTTCTAGTGGGCTGGCTTGTTACAGTAGTGAGTAATGTAGAGAGTGTTCGGGTCAGGGCCCCTTAGGGTGTAAGGTGGGTGGGGGTTATTTGGTTCTTGACGTGGGAGTCAAGGTTTTTGTTGGGAAAGTACACATTTTACAGTCAACCATACTGTAGACAACTTAGGATGTCAACACAGCCACAGCAGCAGACCGGTTTAACACTCAGCCCCTCCACATTCAAGAAAATACAGCACCGCAGGACTAAACACAGGCCCAGGCCAACCGCACCCCACTGGCATGAACCGACTCAGCATGTAAACTATACTGTCATGAATATGTAAACACATGTTATATAGATGGTTCTTTACCATCTGCATACACACACACACCAACTTTGTGTAAAAGAGATCTAGTCCCCTTACCTACACCAATACTGATAAATGTTCTGTGTTATATCTATAGAGTTTCTCCGATAAATTGTATCCAACCTGATAATGGCCACAGCAGCAATGGCCGAAACATGCAGTTGATAAGTTATATACACTTGATAATATAGTTGTGTCATGACTGCTATATCCTTAAAGAATTATTACTATATGACGTTTAAACTTTCACGGTTTTTGTATATTGCCTTTCTAAATTGCCTGAGGCGTGTAACGATGCCATCATTGTACCTATTTATATTAAGGATGTTAAAACATATTATAGTACTTACAGAAGCATAACACTTTAGTCAACTACATACATAATTTTATCCAATATCCTGCTGTGAAGTTTATTTCCATACCCAGAAGGAATTATTCGGAATCTTCAATGTGGATTTCAACGCAACGATCAACTACTGATCATATATTCAGCATTTGTCGTATACTTGTGAAAAATCGGAATAAAAAAAGCACTGCATCGGCAATTTACATACTTAGAGAAAGATTATGATTCAGTTAGGAGTGACGTCTTGTGTAATATTCTCGTTGAGTTATGTATTCACCATTAAAACGGCAAGGCTAATAAAAATGTGTCGGAATGAATAATATAGCTCAGACCGGGTAGGAAAATGATTTGACAAAATGGGATTATTTATCACTATTGCTTTAAACTTTGACTTAGAGCATGATATTAGGAGGGTTCATGTAAATCAGTATTGCTAGAAATTAAATGGCACAAATCAGCTTGTGGTTTGAGCTGACGATGTTAATGTACTGGGCGAAAAATAAATCGTTTAAAGAAAAATTCGGAAGCTTTATTAGTTGCTAGTAAAGAGATTCGAGAAGAATTAAATGCTGATATAACTAAGTATACCGTCAAGTCTCGGGATCAGAATGTAGGACGAAATCACAATAATAATCGTTTCTCTGGAAGGGCGGAAGAGTTTAAATAACTGGGAAAAACACTAAAGAACCAAAATTATATTCAAAATCTCCTTAAGAGCAGACTTAAGTCAGGGAATGCTTGCTATCATTCTATGCAGAATCATTTGTCTTCCACTTTGCTGTCCAAAAATATAAACATTGTCATATACACAATTATAATTTTGTGTAGTTTTTTATGGGTGTGAACTTTGATCCTCATATTGAGAGAGGGACGTAGGCTGAAAGTTTTTGAGAAAAGGGATTTGAGGAAAATATTTGGGCTTAAGAGAGATGAGGTAAAAGGTGTACGAAGAAAACTACGTAATGAGAAGTTTAATGATCTGTAAAACTCACCAAATATTATTCTGGTAATCAAATCGAGAATAATAAGTTAGGCAGGGCAAGTAGCACGTTATGGGGAGAACAGATGTGAATACAGATATCTGTGGGGAAATCTGAGGGAAAGAGACCACATGTGAGACCAAGGCTTATAAGAGAGGATAATATTAAGAGGGATCTTCACGAATTTCGGTGAGAGGTATGGAATGGATTGATTTGGTTCAGGGTACGGACAGGTGGCGTGCCATTGTAAACGCGGTAAAAAAAATCGTGTTCCATAAAATAAGGAGATTTCCTTGACTAGCTGAAAAATATGAACTTCTCAAGCAGGAATTTGCTACATTGTGTAATTAAGTAAGTAAGTAAGTAAGCAAGTAAGTATTTAAATAGGCGTAGCGGCCTGTCGATGTTTCGACCTGAGCCGAAACTATTCGACAGGAATACGTTACGAAAAAGTTCGTTGCATGCGATGGATAACTGAATAAAAATATATATTTGTTATCTGCTACACCAACAGCGATATCTACATCAAAAATAATATCTTTTGAAGGCATCTCTGGTCAAAAGAAAAATTTCTACAAGTTCGGAAGCATGGCTCAGAGTGTGAAATGTTTCAGGTGGAGGGAGTGAAGGACGCGGCATTCGGGTGCGACTGGGTGGGAACTGGTATCCCATTTCAGCGATGTCTGATGTTCATCATTGCTACAGCTAACAAGGGTTTCCATCTGACAGCTGGAAAGTTTGTTCCGGTGTCAAACGTGACCACGATGAATGTATGTATTTAAAATTGAGGTAAAGTGAGAGGATAAGTCAGGAATAATATGATTTTATATAGTACTATACACGGAGGAAACGAAATTACCTCGCATACATAGTATAACAGCAGCTACAGACTGCACAAAAATGCCTAGGTTAGTGGCGACTTGAAGAAGTTTTATGGAACTTCCTCCGAAACCCACAAATTGAAGAGTCATAAAAAATTATGTTGAATGGAATTCGAGGGCACTGATTTTTCCTTTGTTGAGTCGTAATTTTATTGTCATACCTGCAATTCAACAGTTGCTCTCGGAGTGCAGGTGTAGGAGTTATCTACATGATTTCTCTCAAGGGCCGCATAAGGGTTTCTGTAGTGTCCATCTAATATTGGGCGTTTGAATTACGAAAGCAAAAAGCAAACAAGAGTTATAAGTTGTGAGTATCATCAACGTAATTATTCCGCTTGACTGTAGCACAAACATTTCTTTGATTCTCTCTGTGCAATAAAGCCTGTTAGGTGTAGGACTAAACAGATCAAAGAGCTTTTAGTACGTTAAGGCTCCCAGATGTCAATACAATCGGTAGATTAAACTTGTCGTTTTGTCAGCCATACGCGCCGGCCGTCTTTACTCTCTCCCCAAGTAAATATTCCAGGTATTCACTTCTGTTAGAGGCCGAGTCGATTCCAGGTCCATAGTGCGGTCGGGAGATTATTTCAATAAAAAATTCCCATGAAAACATGAGGTACCAAACACGCGACCTTCACAATTGTGTCGCAGAGACACGGAAAATTGCACCACCATGTCCAGGGATGATATCGCATTCTAAACCTTCTCCACTAATTGTTTGAAAAAAAATCAATTTTATTTTTTCAGCCACCACCAGATATAGAATTACAACTAAGTTATTATTGAAGAACGTCCAGACTCTCATTTCCTAAATATCCTTAAGGAGTATTTACAAACAACTTACATAATGGGGGGAGAGGTTATATTTAAATGTGGTAAAGAAACATCTGCAAAATATAACCCTTTATTTACAAGAATTAAGAAATAATCATGTCAAATCAATCAAGTTAATTTTACGACATTAATTACAAACAACTACATAAGGTGCAGACTGTACTTACATAAACTACTTGTGAAATTTTCAAGAACATTTTATATACGGCACCTATTTCGTGAAATATAAAGAACATAAAATTATGCCAACCTAAAGAACAAATTTTACACAACTGATCTTCAATAATATCCGGTAAAACAGCCATAATTACCCGGAACAGTCACACAATTACTGACCCTGAAGGTTCAAACGTTACGTCATACTGCGGAGCTCTTAATTGAACAATCAGGATTGTAGGTTTTTAATTTCACTCACACGAGTCCTATGATTTCTTACATCCTATATCTGTACATCGCTAAACTAAATATTTGTCTGCTGCAGATAATGCAAGAGACGCTGTCCTTCTTCATGTTTCTGCTCCAAGTGAAAGACAAGAATGAAGAAACGAAACGGGTGCAATGAAGAATAAAACAGAACGCCATATCTTAACACAGCGACACGTGTGGTCCTTCTGTCTTGTGCTTTTATACAATAGAGCATTTCGTAGTGCAAGTTACATAACACATTACGTCACACACGTTATTATTATAATATTAGAGTTACATTTTATTTGCTGCCGGAACACCATATCGAAACTAGAACAATGTCCTCACTGGAACTCTATACTTTCATTTCATAAAAATACTTTACATTGGCTATTAGTTAAAAAACATCTGTTTAATCGTAATTCTATTCATAATGTCATGAAGTCTGTATACTATATCTATACAAGAAATATAAGTCTCTCGGTATACCAGCACAATTTTAAGGAAAGCGTTTATTTAAGTAAATAAAACCAGATGAGGATATTAGACCTTATCACTTGTAAAAATGTATAAAGTTCTGAAAGAATCGTAATTCAAAAGTCTTGATATAATAAATTTAGTGAGTAATATTAGAACACTGAAGTGTAATTTACATGGTTTCAAAAAGAAAATACATTTTCAAACATTTGAATACTTTTAATACACACAGCCTGAATAAATTCCATGTTGCATGTTTGCTTCACACTGTGGAGGGACATCATAGGGCTTGATTATACTTCCAGTTTCTTAAAAAACATTGAACAGTCATGCAAAACCCATGATATGAATCAAGTACAGACACACCGATCGTAGTCTGTTCTGTTTGGTTTCAGATCGGACTTCTTCGAGGGTATTTTGATTTACAAGATTTGACGAAGGCAAAACAGACAGAACGTACTTACTTACTCCATGGTGCACAATCCTTCTTGATAAGCTAATTGGGTAGCAGCTAGTCAAGAAATTCCCCGCATTTCACGGAACCCGAAGGTTCATTACCACACTCACAATCGTCCGGCAATTGTCTATATTCTGAGCCAACCCAATCCAGTTCATATACCCGCATCACACCTCCTGGAGATCCATCCTAATATTATCAACCCATCTATGCCTAGGCCTCCCAAGTGGTCTCTTTACCTCCGGTTTCCCCACCAAGACCCTATACACACCCTCCCCTCACTCATACGCGCCACATGCCCAGCCCATCTCATTCTTCTCGATTTTATCACCCGCACAATATTGGGTGAGGAGTACATATCATTTAGCTCC
>Ga0136643_10009133_pt1 | contig 14560 bp, 8 predicted proteins | sample TergutLab28metaG_FD_96883 | JGI IMG/M metagenome (GOLD analysis project Ga0136643, IMG submission 96883) | Labiotermes labralis P1 segment gut microbial communities from Petit-Saut dam, French Guiana - Lab288 P1 (version 3) (version 3) | ecosystem: Host-associated > Arthropoda: Insects >... | reverse complement strand
TTTCTTGATTGGTTTACCCAAATACTCTCTGTTGAGGAGTACAGGTCTTGAAGCTTCTCATTATGTAGTCTCCTCCAGTCCACTGAAACCCCTGTCCCTCTTAGGCCCAAATATTTTCATCAGCACCTTATTATCGAAACACCCTCAGCCTTTGTTCCTCAAGAATGTGGAAGTAACACAAATGCCAGTAGTTTTCATGGCTGTGGATAGATTAGGAAGTTTGTGCATAGTCTAACAAATGTGGTGCATTCACTTTGGACACATGTGTAGACCTGCATTATCATAATTGCTTTTCATCACCATCATTATCTTGTTTCATGACTCAGTAGCCATTGTACTAATAAAAGGAAATCTGCTGCTTCAGATAGTTGGTGTTTTCCTCCTGTTGTGGCCACATCACTACAGTTGAGCATGATAATTTTCCAGTTACTGTAGGGGAAAGGCATTAATTTGGGTTGTCTGTGAGCTTGGTTGGAATTAGCTGTGTGAGTTTTATTAGCAATGCTTAATGTATTGGTGTAAGATGTGTGCATGTCCAACAGTCATTAAATTTGGCTGCTCTGAATTTCAAGCAGTCAGTATTTGACAATAGTTTGTATATACACAATTGCTGATTTTTTCTGTGCATTACTGAACTAACTTTGCCTACTTTCCCTGCAGATATGACATTCCATATCATGTATAAGAACTGCTAGTCCATGATGTGGTTGTTGTCTATCTAGTGTTACAGTAATTGTTCACATGGATTTTTCTCCATTATCACACCACAAAATAAAATTGCTGTACAATAATGGAAGATCTTACTGTCTCTTTCTGTTGTACTTCTTTATGGTCTTCCAGTTTCGTTTTGTACACCCTGAACACAATTGGGATTTTCTTGCCACACATGATTATCCCTTTTAAAATTAGTAGTGCTCCAGAAAAGGTTCTTTGTGTGGGCATGTAAAATGCTTTTTGTTTTGAGCTTCCAATTTGTATTCTGAAATTCACAGAAAGTATTTTAAGAAACAGAAGATAAATCTTTGTGGACCTACATTTCAAAATAAAATTTTTGGTATTTCTGAGATGTATAAGTCTTTCTTCCAGTGAGCAGGATCTCCCCTTTGTCATACCCTATGCACAACATCTTTGTCCCATAGAAACCCTGAACCCACCAGAATGTCCTGAGACAGCTGCTGTGCTCATAGTAATGATAAAAAGCACACCCTGTAGAATTGCCAAATGTAGAAAATGGTGCTAGCATATGAAGAAAGTCACTTGTGCTTACAAATCTAAAAGGATGTAGAATGTGCATTTGTGCAAGATTTGCATGTAATGTTCTTGGATGGTGTTATTGCAGACATAGCTGTATATATAAAGCTTAATGAGTGGTGTGACCTTCAAAGAACTGCTTGAGCAATGCAGCCATTGTTAGAACCATGTATGGAACTGCCCTTTTGGAGTAGCCTTGAGCACATTTTTCTGCACATCTTTGATGGCGTGATATGTTCATTCCTTGAAGGTGGACTTCAACTGGGGCAAAGTGGGTGAATAAGGTGGAGTGTTGAAGTCCAACAATAGGTTTTCCTGCCATAAACTTCTTGACAGTGCCTGGTGAACTGGAATGTTGTTATGATGATGTCTTTTAAACACAGTTTTGTATAGCCTTGTCGAAGTTTCTACATGATAAGCCAAGTTGACTGATTTGCCTTTTTGGAATAAACAAGATCCCCTACCTCTAAGTAATAAGAACCAACAAAACGCACACTTTTTACATTAATGTTTTAATTTAATTGTAGTGTACTTGACATGTTTGAAACATCCAAGTGTTCATCCTGAGGAAGACTTGTACACATGACTTTATGGCATTTGTTTCATGCATTCAATGCCATTGACCAGACTGCTTATATGGCTGCATTAAAGAAACACCATAAAGCTGCCTGTACTAGTCTTCAGACGATGAAGACTTGGATGTTCAAAACTTGTCGAAGACACTATAATTGAATTAAAACATTAATGTGAAAAGCATGCATTTTGTTTGTTCTTATTTCTTAAGTATGTCATGATGCATAGTTCAATAAATGGAAAATCCACTACATCATTTTCATTGGGTCTCTGCATTTCAGACAACCATTTCTTTCAGTATCTTCCACGTTTTCTCAACCCTCTGAACTGTTTAATCTGCTCAAAACACTTTATTTCTTCACAGAATCTGTGCCATACCTTTCAGAGAACAGTGCACTTATCATTTTCGCTCTTAGTTTCACACAACATGTAACACACTTTGCTCTGTATTCCAGTCGCCCATTTTTCGTGAGAGGTACGTGCCACTTCTTTCTGCCACACCTTTGACACAGCTGATGTTAGCATAAAATGGCAGCCTGTGCCAATTCAATATATGCACAGACAGGGTTTTTACATAATGTGCTGCTCACAGAAATTATTATTTGATCTTCATGGCAGCAATTTGTATTTGTACAACTAACGTTTCTTGTATTCACAAAATGTAACGCTACAGATATTCACTGTAGCTGTGATCCTGCAGTGTCTTCTTCATACCATACTGCATGTAACACACAGTCTCATTCACTGTTTTCATGTTAATTTGCATGGTATTTTTCTGCATATTGCTGTTGACATTGCCCTAAACATCACTGTATGAAATCAAAACATAATTCTGTGATGAGGCAACAAAAAGTTGTAATGTTATGACATTACCTGAGAAGATCAAGATTCTGCGTATGTTGCTCCTGGACCATTGACATATGCTTCCATTATGAACGAATTTGAAGCCAAATTTTGTACTGATATCTTATTTTAATACCTAATAGTATGTTGATTCCTTTTCTATTGATACTTTACATTGATACTTAACTTTCTTATGATACTTTAGTACCCAGTTTCTTCATTGAATTTATCATAAGTAAAATTCAGTATATTTATCAGCATATTTGTGAATTTATTGTCATTTACTTAGACTTTGCGCACTTGTGTTCCTGTATCTCCCTTAATCCCAGGCATGCAAGTTTTGTCTAACGCAGATACTTAGAAAATGATGATTTTGACTCATATCCACCACGTTGGTTGAGGTTTACTGTGTACTTTTTGAACTTGATAATGTCAAGTATGATGCAGGTCTGTAAAAGCAGTAGTTTTGAACCATGGAGTACATGAGATGTATTCCGTACACTCTCAGGCAAAGACTAAAATTGCTTACAACATCTTCACAAATTCATTTTATGTAGCTGTGCATTGGATATATGTCCACTGAGGGACGAACATGAATTTCCATTCTGATGCCACTGGGTATATTAGCTGAGTGTGAAAGGATTCAGAAACTCTTACCTTTAAAGTGCAGACGTGTTTAATATTTGATGTAAACAATTTTTTTCACCTAATTTACTACACATGTCTTCTGTGTGTGAACTGTACATTGCCCCCTCCCCCCACCCTTGCCAGAAAATATGTATTATAAAAGAGAGTCCTTATTAATAGTGACTGCAGGACATAGAAAAAGTGCAATCATCAACCTGCAGAAGGTTGCAGGTTACTTCATTATTCTCTTATTAACACTGGCTGATTATTCCAGAAACTGGCTCTTTGGGTCACCTGAATGAATAGTTTTAATGATGCTGACAACTTCGTTGTCCATACACAGGTGTGGGTTCCGATGTGTGCTAGGCGTCATGACCATCTTTTTTCCCGACTCAAGGAATGAACTTTTGCACATAGGTTATTCTAACAGATGAAAGCAATGAACACCATTCTCAATCAGATAGTCAGTTTGCACATAAGTTCATTTTAACAGTTCTTACAGCTTTGTATGTGAAATCCATACATACAGCTCGAAATAGCCAGTGCCCTTCCTCTTTTCTTTCTGCCTTTTTTCATTTACTGTATGATGTAGAATTTAAAATTCCTTTCTTTCTGTGTGATGTGTTCCATATTCTGGGCATTAATTAGGTGCATAAAATGTATTCAAGACCCAACATGTTTCAGCCACTCATGTCACGTTCTTCAAGGTGATTTCTTGGAGAACAAGAAAACAGTTATAATCAAGTTGTGTCTGAATCACTCCACCGCATTAACAAAGTGTGTAATTTCTGACTAAAATTCTCTGTTGTAGTATATGGTTTGTCCAGAAACAGTTAACTGCTCCTGGTACATTTGGTAACATTTGTGTATCCATTTACCAAATTATATGGTATCATAGCTCATCATTGAGGACCTCTCATATTTTTCTCTATTATATTTGATTTAGCCTCAGTCAGATCTGTTAATGTGGTGCTTAGGCCCTGTCAGCTGTATGCATTGATACACTGGCTGTGTTGAAGTGTGGTTGTTCCATTATGTGCTGCATTTAAGGAAACCATATTTTACTTCACCCGCTGAGTTTTGTTGTATTTCTTTTGATATTCATTCTATTGTCTGTCTTGCGATAGGTCCATAGCGTCTTCCAAGGTGAGTTCACCACAGAGTGCAATTAAATGCATCCTCTTTAAGTTTGTTTTAACAGACATGATAGTATGTATAGGTATGAAGAATAATGGGTAAGGGTTTTCTGAGTAGTAATTGCTGACATGAGGTTATCACATTCATGAGTGAAGATAAGTTCTGGGGTGTGATTATAGTTTGGTACCAACATTTCAGAGGGACTTGCTACTTCCCTTAATTGTGGCTGATTAAATAACTACCCAGATGGAGCCAGCAGGTGTTGGCACATGTCTAGTGGACTACATGGCAGCACATCTCAGAGGACAGTTGTCTTCATATTCCATTTTAATGTAGTAGAGAAATTACAGTGTTTTGTTTGCCATACAGGCTGCATACATTTTTATTTTTTAAATACATGTGCTTAATGCTGCTTAGCCATGAAATGATTAATTTTGATTATTATGTGGTGAGTCTTGTCTATCAATAAACAGTCCAGAAGAGTGGTATTTGAAGTATAGGGAAATGGTACACAGATTCATTTGAATAAATGTGATACTTTGATATGAAGTGAGCAGTAATTGATTTTAGAGTGACTGTCTAAGCTGTGCAAGCACTTCACTTTACACCAGTCACTGTGCTAGTAAATGAGACTTTGTTGTGGAAAAATTATGGTTTAACATTATTTGGCTCATTGATTTAAATGCAGTTTCATATTGAGAATGTTATGTGTGTGTACAGCAGCAGTGTGGCATGACATGACTGTTAAATGTGAATGAATAGTGCATATTTATTACATCGTAATTCATTGAATTTTGCCATAGGTGATTAACCTTTAAGCAGCCTATGTTTGCATATGCAAATGCATGTAATACAACACCCCCTTGAAATTCATTTGTTATATTTAGCCAAGAACGAAATTTACTGCTTTTGTAAGACATCCAGCATAATCTCTTTTATTTCCCATAATATACTGTTTATTTCATAATTTTATCTTTTTCTCTTCAAATAATAGTCACTTTCATAAATCATGTTCATAAATGTAAATACCAACCTGGTTCTTTAAAGGTTAAATTAATGTGTGAGTAAATGAAGAGATCCATTTATAAATGCATTACATCAATTAGTGGTGTGTGTAATAGATTACTGTAAAGCATTTGATGTTTTGTTTGTTCATCTTAGTTCTAAGACTTAGTAATACAAGATAATGTTTTATAAATTTTTTAGGATTTGTTACATGTTGATTTGATGCAATTTTTATTTGTGGTTTCATATTTCATATTGTGGAGTTATCAGAGAAATAAGGATAAATTTACACAAAAATTATTTAATTTCTAGTTGGTAATGAAACTGTGTTTTACCCAACTCATCTGGTTGAATGTTAATTTTAAAATGTTTGAGGGGGTGCATTGCAGCCTAAAACATGAGAGAAAATGTATAAGAGCATCACACTTTCATGTCACAGATGTATATAAGTTGTACATTGAATATAAAGGCCCAGGACATGTGCCATTGAGGTACTGGATGTATCATGTTGACATACTTGTTGGTATGTGATGGTATGCAAGTGCAGTAGCTCATCCCCCCCCCCCAAATCCTTTGACTATCCTTAAATGCACATGAAAAGTGAATGAGGTGTAACAGTGTTATAAGGGGATACATTTGTGTATTCAAGAAAGTTGCTATCACATGCTTTCTGAATTAATTTACAATTCGGGGATTGGGGATTTGGACGTTGGAAAGGTGTGTGTCTGATAAAAATACTGGAACCGAACTGTTGCCCTTTACACATTAAACAACAAATTAGGAATTTGGAAATACAGTATTACCTGAAGAAGAAATTTTTTAATAGACCAGTGAAAAAGGAATATTACTAACGTATAGTGTCTGGTCTCTGGTCAATTTGGAGGTACAGTTTGTTAGTTCTGAATGAAAATTCATAAAACAAAATATTATGGGCCACCTAAAAATATAAGCCCAGTTATTTTAACACTTGCACCACCGCATCTTTTATTATTTTGTACAATGAACCAACAAATGCACAATTAATTGACAAATTATTATACTGCTCCTACATGTTTTTGACACTACCGTGTCATCTTCAGGGAGCTCGTAGTTAGTACCTTGCTAAGTTACATAAGTATGTCAATGCAATCATTGGTAATACAATTTAAAATTGTGAAATTTTAAATTGTATTAGCTCCCTGAAGATGACACGGTAGTGTCAAAACATTTAGGAGCAGTATAATCATTTGTCAACTAATTGGGCATTTGTTGGTTCATTGTACAAAATATATATATATATATAAGCCCAGCTATTTGTTGTCAACACAGGTGCAATTGACCCTTCATTTACCTCACTTGTGTCATCCACCTCAGGGCTGTAATTATACAGGTCTTCAGTTCTCATTGAGCCACACCATGTTTTTCATCTGTTACAAGTACATTTTTAACTACATTTGAAGTTCAAATACCTTCCTGCAACATCTTCGCGTTAAACCTTCAGTTAGTGAAAAATGAATAATGTGTTGTGGAAATGGGAATGAACAGCCAACAGGTGATGCACAAGCAGTGAACTGTTCCACAGTTATTATGGACTGAGGTGCGGTTAAGTCATAAAAAATTATTGTTGTAAAGCCCTTTGAACATACTGAATGTGAAATTTTTGTATAAGAGTCCTACAAAAATTGGCTTCAACAACAGGAAAACGTTTTTACATGAGTACTTTGTATGTGGGAAAATTTGATATTATTCTCATGGGAGTTTTGGTGGGACTCCTGATATCCTGGCTACTTACTTGGGAAAAACCTTGTGTCTGGGAACTTCTTATCCATTAAACACTATGGAAGTTCATCATGCTATGTTGAATGAAGAATGAGTTTCCACATCATTATGTATGAACATTTCCAAAAAAAAAATCCTTTTTGCAGAGGTATTGATACAATTATATGTTTTCCTTGTAATTTAAATTTAGTATATTGTTAACATTATGTTACCAGAGTGATAATAGCCTCATATGTTGACAATGAGAATTATAAGTTCTTGTCTTGTGAGCAGTGTGCATATGTGCGTGCACACAGATGTTCCTTGTTGTACGGGCCAGATTTATGAGCATGTTATACAGGTAATTTCCAATCGAATAATTAGAATAAAGTGTAGTTTATTTTGATGCCATATTGAGTCGATTCCTACTGAAGCATTTTGAACGCATTTTGCAATAATCTCGATACTTAAGTATTTGTTGTAAACATTGAAAATGATAACATGGGTGAGTCTAAAAAACATTTTTTGTTTAGTGCCACGATAAGCTCGTGGATAATTCATTAATTATGCCCAAATGAACTACAGTTTTTTTTAGAGCTTTTTGCTCTGAATGCATGTAAAACATGCTCCTGAAGCTTAGCTGCTACTTCATGGAATGTTGTGTACACATACACAGTGAGAGAGATGTTGTACGTTTACAATACTCGATATAATTGCTAAGGCATGTCCAGTCCATGGTGTGTTTCAGTACAATGTTATTGTTTCAGTGTGATTGTGGTATGTTGCATACTAGCCCTAAGTTCTGTCAACAACTTTAAACAGGTTCTGATTTCATATTTCAGGTTTTAATTATGACAGTTCTATGATGAATTGTGCACAATAAAAGTCTGTCACTGTGAATGTTAAAAGTTTACCAAATATTTACCACTTTGTTCACTCACCTAGAGTTAAGTAGTAGAGATATTCTTGAGGTATTGAAATTCTTTCATTCATGTTTCTTTGCATGTATAAATTAAGAAAGTTTATTGTATACTGGTGATTTAAAACATTTATTTTTGATTCTGCCTTGTAAACCTGAGTGAAGGTCATGGTGTTTAACAGAGTTCTATTGTATGACTTGTGTTGGTATTTCCATTTAAGAAAGCATCTTTTTCAGACAGTACATAAACTGCAAGATTAATTTTCACAGGACACATAAGGTAAGGTGTTCAAGTGGCATAGTTTTTCCAAAATAAACAAGTAACAGTATTTAGAATGAACTACATCATCGGGTGTGCTTATGTACAGTTCTGCCATTGTGTACTGCTAAGCCATGGGCAGTAAAAAACACTAACCAGTTACTTGTGTGGTTTTTGGTGTGTTCATAATTGATGGAGTTACCAATTTCCCCCAGTTCCAGCAATTATTGGGATGATTATTTTGTCAATACAGCCCAGGTATGAGATTAACTGTTGTTGATTTTGCCAGTGAATGGCAGGGAAGTACTGTGTGCATTCACACATGATTTATATTCAGAAATGGACCTTATTCAGAAATGTCTAGTTCATACACACAGTAGGGAATGCGATTCCACTTAAAGAGTTGAAGGAGATGTGTAAATGAAGATTGTATAATGCATTGAAATTGCTGTGCACTCTTACAATTCATTCTATATTTGTTGTACAGTGCTCCCTTTTTATACCATAGTTGCATTCTGAGAGTGGTTGGTCTTTGCGCCACGGAGATGAAGGCCTCAGAGGTCACACCCCACACCCCTCCCTTTCCTCCTACTTTGGCCAGCAAGAAACGTAAGTCATAGAGGGGTGTACATGATTGTAGTGCATTTCATATCATATTTTCATGGTGATTGTTATGGACCAGTATATTTAGGGAGCACTGCTGAAATACAGTCTCAGATTAATAACATATGTTAAAAGCTTACCTGTGTAATAATTTTGCACACTGATATTAGCACTCTTTTAATTGCCAAGTGGCAACATAACATGTTTGAGTGTTGCCAAGATCATGCCAGATTTAGTGCAGTGTTTGGTTTGTAGTTGAAAGAAGAAAAAAGGATCATGTTGAGGATTCATACACAAATGTGGAATAAAAGTCTTGTGTTTGTAGTGACTAGTTGAATTTTCTTTCACATGTTCTTTCTTTGGCCTAGGGTTACTGTATATCATATTTAATTAAGTTTTGAGTATCCCTAACAGAAGACTGTAGAAGGATTAATAATAATGAGGAACTGACAAGGTGTCACAGTTCCCAGAATGCCCATGCAATTGTTATTTCATTGAGTGAGTGAGCACTAAATAAACAGTATAGTGTGTAGTGAGATGTCTGTACTTGGGCCTTGTCGCTGTAGCACACACAGCAGAAGTATGTTATGCACTGGCAGTGTTTATACTTGTACATTGGTGAGTCAGTGGTAGGTGGTTAGATCAAGGCAAGTTTTATGCAAAGTTAGAAGAAACTCTTCAAATATTAACTGAGATGTTCGGTACATTTGCTATGAAAAGCCAGAATGTGCAGTCTAACACAGCATAGCTAAGACCAAAAAGCATGCAATTCACAAGTCCAAGTGGGGACTGTTTTGTTAAATCCCAAGGTCACTGTAAACTTGAGTTTTTGGTACAAGGTCAAACAGTAAACATTTTTTATTACTGGATATGTTGGCAAGGTTGTATGAGGCTGGTTTTTTTTTTTATCAGAAATGACCTGAACCTAAACCATATGCTTGAAAGTGTCCTGCTCATGATGCTGTCACTCTTCAGAAGTATTTTTTTTTTATTTGTCCCAAAAAATTATAGTGAAATTGGACCATCCACATTATTTACCAGACTGGTTCTTTACAAATTTTGGCTATTTCCAATACTGAAGACCACATTGAAGGGCCACAGGTTATTAGATGCTGTTAAAATTCAGGGACATGTGGCAACCATCCAAAAGGGCATTGCAGGACAGTGGTTCCAGCAGTGTTTTGAACACTGAAAATACTGACTCATGCAGTGTGCTTGTGCACAAGCAGACTACTACAAAGTTGAGAGGAACTATTAATGTCTAATTACATATAATTTTTATGGGGGCCATTCTGGGAACTTGTGACACCATGTATAATTTGTTTTCAGCACTAAAAATATTAGGATTATCAACTGAAGGAGATGAAGATGGGTGTGACATGTTGCATGCGTGTGAGATTCATGAAGATTTTGGTTAGCGAAATGCAGTGGACAGAACAGTTCAGAGGACCTATTCAGAGAATGGATCTTGCAACAGTGGTTCATGGGAGAATGGACTGGATTAAGTTGGTTCAGAATGGGGACCAGTGGTAGATGCTTGTGAACATGGTAATACACCTTTGGGTTCCATAAAAGTGGAGACTTCTTAATCAGCTGACTAATTGGTAACTCACTGAACTCTCTTCTGTGGAGTTAGCATATCCAGAACATCTATAATGTGTAGGCAATGGGTTTCTACTACTGTATGTTCCTTTATTCACAATGGGCTGAGAACATAAGAGACTTTATCACCATTTTTATAAAATTAGCCTACAGCATGCCTTGAAGGAAATCTGAAATCGAAAGATTGGATTGATGTTCTCACTTTTATCAATGCGATAGATAGGAATACATGTAAATATAAGTATACCAAAATTTATCTAGTACTGCAGCTAAGAATGCCTGGAACTATGTCTTCCCTCTGTGCCTTCATGGCATACAAAGGGACATATCAGTCCCTTAGCTTTATGTTTATGTTCAATGTACTTGCAGAGAAATTATGCTGGAAGTAGACAGAAAAGGCTAAACATGAGGGCTATATCATGCAGTCACATAGATAGCGTGTACATGGGTGTAAGTTCTGAAGATGTTCGAACAACCAACCACAATAAGGTCCAAAATGTTTCGGGTTTAAGGAAGTTTTGAAGTCATTTGAGAATGAAATATCGTGGATTATCCATCTTTTCAATATTTGCATCATTTCCCCTTCTGTAGCGTGGGTAAGGTTATCGTATCAGGTATTGAAAAATGTTTCATAAGAATGGGCAGAGGATAGATTTGGGAAGTGTTGTATAATTTTGCCAGTTTTTTTTATACTCATGTTTTGAGTATGGTGATTTAAATGCAGTGTTCCATTGCTGTGATTTAAAACATGTATTTTGGTTATTCTGAGTTTACAAAACAAATAGGATGGAAAGACAGCCACTGCTTTCCTCTGCCTTTTGTCAGTTCTTTCTTATTAAACTACACTTTGTGTAAGTTATCAGTAATCCCCTTTTGTTCGTATTATGTGATTTAGGTAAATGGAGAGGCTAGGATCACAGTTTTGCAGTGTGCGTCGAGTGTCTCCTTCTGGCTTATATTTGCGAGGTTTGCAGTCCATATCTTGGCCAAGGTTTTTTTTTTTTAATATATTAATATTGCTCAGTCCCTCCTGACCTTTAAAAAGGCAGCTACTTCTTTTCTGTTCAACCTGTCAGATTTATTAGTCACCCTACCATATGACACAGGTCTGAAATGCCGATGGCAATGTTAAATAATAAATAGCCATGCTTTTCTCACTGTGTCCAAAACAAATTGTGTTTTTGAATCGTGTTAGAACTCGCATAAATTCTTACCATTTTACTCTTATCATGGACACTTCTGCTGCTGATATCATATGGATTATGTTGTTAATGCTGTCCCAGTTCTCCAGGTACATTTATCAAGTATGTATGAGAACATGCCTAAGAAAGCAATTAGGATACTGATTTCCCTTCTCTGCAGTATGCATGTGTGAATCTGTATTTTTGTCTTAAGAATGAGCTTAATGGGGACAAAAAATTGTTATCAGAAATTGCGTGTAAAACCAGACGTAAAATTGAAACTTTTTATGGAAAGGGCCATTGATGACTTGATGTCATGGGCAATGTTCACATTCATCTCAGTAACTATTATGTGATGTATGTAAAGTTCATTTACATAGATATGTATGTATGGGGGTGGGTGTTTTTAGGTGTGTTCACATAATCGTGAAAAGCATCTGTTAGCTTCTTTATGCCCATCTGTCTGCACATTTAAGTGTGACTCACTGGACAGTTCCATGAAATTTTAAATTGGAGAATTTTGTTGAAACACTTCACATATGTTGGAAATCAGACAAAATTGCTGTGCACTTTACATGAAAGCCTGAGTGCATTTATTGTTGCTGGCAACATAAATTTGCCATAAAATCATTTGTTACAACACTTATCTTTATATTGTTGTCAGTGACATGTACCTCAATAGTATGCAGTACAGTGCTGCATTTCCATTGCAGTAGTGGTAACATGAATGCACCACAGTGTCACGTTATACATATGTTGCCTGTCTTGTATATGGTTCAGACTTTGCTATTTTCATCCATGCACAGTTTTCTAATGAGGGACTACATTTGATTGAGTTCATAGGTTCTGTGGCCAGAAACATTGTGTAAACCATACTTCAGCATATGAATAATCATTTTCCATGCTGTGATCTGAATACCGCCTCCCATGTTGAAATTCTGGTGTAGGTTGTTTTCAGTTACTATGCGACTTTGTGTAGTAGTATTCTTTCACTACCACTGTCATGTTAGAGCAATGGTGTGAATTCTAGATGTTGAGGTAAGCTTACAGTGCCTTCTGTTCTGCTTCGTGTGCACTGTTCTGCATCGTGGATGGCTCTGCATTCATACAAAATCCTGCATATTTGGCAGTTAATTGTCCTTGGCCCAGCTGAGAACAGTATGTGCCTAAGTGGTGGGAGATTTGATGTGCAGTTCCAGTATTGTCCTTGTACAGTTTGAATCTGGACATGCGGCTGAAAGAAAATGCTTGTGTGTTGTATTTTTCATGTTATCTTGCTGATTCTTATAGAGTGCAATACTCCTCAACCCTGGGAGAATACTCTTTTTCTCGGATCTGTCTTGAGTTGTATTGGTTGAGTTTGGGAGGCTAGTACTATTTAGAAATAGTTTGTGAAGTGTGTTCAGAAAGAATGTGATCAGACTTATGAGCCAGGTTATTTTGGTCACCATGTGTCAGCTTTCTGTACCAACTGATGAACTCTGGGAATCATCGCCTGTGTTGTGTTTACATAAGAAGAAATCTCACAAGAAGAATTTAAATTATGAGCGTATACTTGGTCAGTTTGTCTTGGCCCAAAGAAGCAGTATAATTAGGGAATGCATTGTGTGAGCAGTTTAAACATTACTCACAGAGCTACCTGAAACCAGTTGTATTCTTTTTGGGCATAGATTCTATGCCGTGCTCGTAAATGTAGAACTGCAAGTTATTGCTGTTGGGATGTTTGGTGGTGCACAAAACTAAACACCAATCCTATACAGTGGCCAGAAGGAGTTGTAAATCTTGTGGAAAGTGGATATTGGAATATATGTAATGAAGGTAAATGTTCATGTTTCAGCTTCTCTATGTGTAGTGATTTTATATGATTGTTTCTGTCAACAAGTGCATTAGAAGGCACAAACAGCCTAAGGTACACATTCACATACAGTGTTTGCCATAGTAAGTTCCATGAAGTTTGTATTGCAAAGGGATATGTACTTCCCCCCCATATTTTAAGTTACATGATGCACTGGGTTGAAGAGTTTACTCTTAAGAAATGTTGGCACATGATTGCTGGGAAGTGGAAATGCAACACTGCAAGCAGATGATTCTGAGTGTGGTCTTTGTAATGTTAATGACCTGGCATACTGTGGTGTTTCATGTGCAAAATTTACACTGTTAGTGAAAATTGTTTTTTATCAGACAGAAATTCAAGGTTAAGTATGTCTGGCATTGATCAGCCTTGTGTTGCTAATAATGTGCAAGAAATTTTTTTCATGGGTTACGAATATGTTGTTTGAGGTATGTGACAAACTGACAATGACATCTTAACTTAGGCTGAATTCATTGCCTGAGGTTGGTTCTAAAATTTCAGAATAATTACAATGATGGTTGCAGTGGCAAAAAACAAATGCTTTCATTTAAAGAGTCAAGAATGTTGATTTTATTTCATACATGGATTTTATTTGCATATTGCACGCTTATTTCTGACATCCATACATGTTTTTATCAAAGAGCTGGGGTAGCATAGTTGGTTCAGCAAATAGGCTATGGACTGAATGGTCCAGGGTTTGAATCAGATGGAGATGAGATATTTTCTTTTCCATGGCCCACCAAGCGTCTTATTCATTGGGTACCTTGTTTCTTTTCTGAGGTTAGAGCAGCCAGAATGCAGTGTTGATGAGTTGCATCTGTGTAGTGCTGGGACTAAGAATGAGTGAAGCTATACCTCTGCCCCCCCCCCCCCCCCCCCCACACTTTTTTTGGGGTGGAGCGCCACGCTCTCCTCCCCCCCCTTTGATGGCGAACAGCAAATAAAATATTTAAAAAAACAGATAAACAATA
>Ga0136643_10009131_pt1 | contig 14561 bp, 15 predicted proteins | sample TergutLab28metaG_FD_96883 | JGI IMG/M metagenome (GOLD analysis project Ga0136643, IMG submission 96883) | Labiotermes labralis P1 segment gut microbial communities from Petit-Saut dam, French Guiana - Lab288 P1 (version 3) (version 3) | ecosystem: Host-associated > Arthropoda: Insects >... | reverse complement strand
TATTTATGATGACAACCAATTTATTTGTCATTGCTAATGTAAAACAATTGCGAACTTAGGTAGTTTTAGAATTTTACTGCCTTTTTTCCGAACATCTTGGGGTGTTGGCGTCCTAAATTCAGCAATTTTTAACAGTTTTCACAACCAGGTTGAGTTTGGCACGATTTTTGAGGGCCTTCGGAATTTTTTTTTGGGGGGGGGGTTGAACACCCCCAAACCCCCTCCCCCCAGTATGCCACTGCTTCTAATCTAAGATGACCCCCTAAAATAAAACATCTGCTTAGAAAAAAATATTTTACTATTTATTTATTACACTTATACACGAAGCATGTCAGATTCTATCTGCCTTTACCAGTGCCACTGTCTCCATCTTCACAGTCAGTGCCTTAATATTCCTCACACTCACTAACATTCCCATCCTCGTCACTACCATTCTACAACATTCATCAGTCCCACCCATTTCATTGGATATACAGCACTTCATAAAACCCTTCACAGTAACTTTTGGTCAGATGCTCTGCCATGCCATTGTGATCCATATTTGACTACTTAATACATTTATATTTCCTGGTCTACTTTAACCCACAAAGAAAATTCACAGTTTTCTTGACAGATGTTGTTGCTGGTATTAAGAATTTTAAATGGACATGTTCTGGACTTCTCTATTGCATCTGAGGTCTGATCAGTGAGAGTTCATGACTGGTCTTATGTTTTTGAATTTGCGGATTGGTCCATTTTTTTAGTCAGTTTTCAGTTTTTCAATAGACATTTTCCTGTTACTACCTTTGGATTAATTCTATTCTCAGGGTCATATGCTAACAAATTTAGTGTTTCTGTGGTGCCTGATGACTGAGAATAGATCTGTCTATGGGGTTTACCAGGTTAGGTGCTTCCTTGCCTAAGATGGAAGCAGAGCCCGTTTCTTTAACGTAGCGCTTCTTTAAAAACTTAGAAGATGGACAAAGTGCAAAAAAAATAAAATTGTTAGTTAACTTTAGTCATGCTGTTCTCTCTTTTGTCTGCATATGACAATTTGGCGATACAGGCCCTGGTGTGGCTCCATATGGTCCAGTTCGGCACGTCATATGCAAATTTAAGATGAATCCACATATTTAAGCACCAAGTTTAAGGATAAAATCTCATCTTGCATTCAGGTAAATGTAGTACAAGAGCATTTATCACCACAACCACTTTTAAATAGTTTTTAAAGGCACTGATTGCCTCCATGCATATGTGAGGTACATAATTTCTAAGGAACATGAAAGTTTCACATTATCCATCAAACTGCACAAGTGTATTACAACCTCTTGGTTTTGGCATTATAAAATGTTTCAAACACTTACGCAGGAAGTGTCTGTTACTAAAAGCTGTGCACATAATGGACTCAACAAAGGACATCAAACTGAAAGTCAGTAATCTTATTGAAAGTCAGTGTATTGTAAGTAGTACATCTCACACTAGCAGCTTCAACAGGTCATGCTGTTGTCATCAGCTTTGAATCATTTTCATCAAAGCATATATTGTTGTATGCTTTCTTCTGGGTAGTTCCCCGGCGTCTGAATTTTATATGCCTTTGTTTTGGAACACTGTCTGTTCCATCTTCATAGGCAGGTAGGTATGAAGTATGACTAGATTTGAGGAAAGTTGGGGTATTTATACAGGAAAAGGTTTGGCTCAAAAATAGCCTGAGCCAATAGGAAGGAGGGTGACCAGTTAGGGGCAGTTCAGAGTACAGAAATAGGCAGTGGAGGGGTGAGGGAGATAGGGCATGTGTCGGGGTGAGGTCAAACTATTGTGTTTCAGGTGGCTGTCTCTTTTCCTTAAGCTTGTGTAGAAGTGGTTTCAAAGATTTGCTTAGTGTCAGGCCATCTTCTCTGTTGATGTTGTGTGGGTGCATTTCAATTTCAATAGCTTCCCTGATGAGCCGATCCATGTATCCACTCTTAGCAGAAAGGAATTTCGTATCCTGTAGTTTGATGATGTCATGGTTATTGCTGTGTTGCACTACTGCTGATTTGTCGGGTTGAGCCAGTCTTATATGTCCATTGTGCTCTTTAATTCGGAGATGGATGGGTCGACCGCTTTGTCCAATATAAACCTTGCCGCATTCACAAGGGATCCTGTATATGGCCAGTGTTCTTAATCCCAGTGCATCTTTGACTGGTGGAAGGTAGCTGAATACTTTTCTAGGTGGTAGGGCGACGCTTTTGATGTGTTTGGCCAACGTTCTGCTGAGTCGAAAGTTTGAAATCAGAAATGCATATATTGGTATTAACTTAGAAGCCACCTTGGAATCAGACGTCAGTACTGAAGAAGAGAATGGTGCCTACCACAATAGATTCTGCCACGTACTGAGGATGTTAACTTCACTTCTGGTGTGTCTGTAGACAAGCTTGTTACAGGTGGCATTTCCAGCGTAAGTGAGTTTCATGATTATGAGAATTTTGGTAGCAGTGGAGAAGAGAATGTGAGGGCACACATGACTCTGCACCTGTGCTGAGTTTTACTGATACCAATGCTGCCTATGAAAGTGTTTACAGCATTGTTTTATGTGCACACCATTGGCAAGCATGATGAACAGAACAGTCTGAACTTGGGACTGGTGCTGTTTCATATGAAACACAAAGTTTCAACTAAACAGATGTTACAGATTTCTTTGAAAAGAAGAATGACTCTCACAGGTATTCAAGTAACATTTTATTTATTATTTTTAGAGGTCTACGTGCAAAATATATAATTTTTTTTTTTACACATTTAATGCTTTCCTTCAGCTGTCATTTCCTTACTTATAAGTTTTCCATACCGTCCCTTCAGCAATGATGGATAGAGGTTTCATTGTACTTCAAACATTGACCCTTGCATCTTACATGTTTTTAGATTTTGATAGAACACATATACCATACATTTCCTCTCTATCCTAGCAACATGCTTAAAACTCAGCTTGCCCAGTTCTAGTAGGTTTGCTAGAATATGGAGAAAACAATGTGTACAATAGCAATGTGTACTTGTGCTTTGAAGTCGTATTTTAGTAGAGCATTACATTAAAGAATAGAACAAACCTATCTTAAGGACTTTATTTTGTTGTTGACACAGATGAAAGGTGATCTCAGCATATTGCACATACAAGTAGCAATATTGTAGGTCTTTAAGTAAACATCCATTATGTTTGTTTAATCTTAACCAAAATTAAAACAGCTCACATTTTCATGTAAAATTCTGCTCTAACACTGATAATTGTTCAGTGATTCTTGAGTAGTTGTGTGAGTACAGGCAGGTGGACAGTGATTTTAATAGGCACTCTACAAGAATATAAATGCATCTAAAGGTACCTTCAGAGTGTCATTTGCAGAGCAAAGTGCACAAGGCAAACTCTACTTATCATAAGAGAGAAAACACTGCATTTGGACACTGTACCATTTAAGAAGAACCCATGTGCTCTTGAGTGGTTATCATTACTGTCATCAGAATACTTTCCTTCCATTGCAGATATTGTCAGTGACAATGCCGGATATGAGATGTTTGCAGATCTCTGTCTCGCAGATGTGCTGTGCACATCATCTTTGGCAGATAAAGTGCGTTTTCATGTAAAAGCTCTGCCATGGTTCATATCAGATACTACAAAGTATGATTTCTATTGGGTTCTCCAAATGCTGGCTGAACTTTCTGAGAAATCTTCAAGTTTGCCAGCACTGGCCACCAAGTGGGAGCAGTATTTACAGTCGGGGAGATGGACAGTAGAAGCAGAAAACTTCTGGACCTTGCCTTATCCTTACAACAGGATGAAAGCAACAGACCACGACCTATACATTAAACTTTCTGAAGCTACACTGGTGATTTTCAAGGGTGATCTAAATTATCGAAAACTTGTAGGTGAAACAAACTGGATACCCACAGAAAGTTTTGCAAATGCTCTCCAGGGCTTTCATCCAGCCCCTTTAGTGGCTCTGCGAACCTTAAAAGCAGATCTTATTTGTGGTCTCCAGCCTGGACAAGCAGACTTGATTGCTTCCAAGTCACATGACTGGATGATAAGTGGAAACTATGCTGTTATTCAGTTCGATGGCTAATGAATATTGTTCCTGGGGAGCAGATGGTTAATATGACTGTAATGTTATAAACTTTGTTACTGTTTCATGTGTTATGTTATATGGGTGTCAAACTTGGTCTCTTACTTGGGGATGTTTAAGAATAAAGTGCTGAGGAGAATATGTGGACCTAAGAAGGAATAAGTAATGGAAGAATAGGAAAAATGACATGCTGGAAAGTGTCAAGAGTTTTAACTGTTTGCCCAGTATAGTTTAGTAATTACATCAAGAGATGTAAGATGTGATGAGCGTGTGTGTATATACACATGTATATTTTACAAGTTTTATTTAACAATGCTGTTGTTTCCTACAACACTTTGAGGCTGCTAGCTGAAAGAAATATGGGTGTGGAACATAGGTGGAATGGTAGTGACAGGGGGCAGCCCAACTATTTGTAGCAATACCATTGCCAATGCTAGTTTGTGCACCAGAAATCCCATATGGACTGCCCTGGGACTGAACTCAGGCCCCCATGGTGACAGGCTGGCACTAATTTCCTGAGCCACAATAGCATATATCGTATCTTAGACAAAGTATTCATTATAGTGAAGATTTAATATTGCTATCAGCTGAGTTGTGACAAACTACATAGATAACATTTCAGAGGAACATTATACCTCCATCTTCAGGATTGAAGGTAGACGGTTCCTCTGAAATGCTGGAAGGCACCGTCCAAACTACAACATGGTGTCATAACCAGCATCAAGAGTCATACATAACTGCCTTCCTTCACTTGTCATCATGTAAAAAAAAAGTGTTACAAAATGTAGCACTGTACTCCAAAGCTGAGAGGCTAACAGCTAATGATTTTGGTGTATATCTGGCTTAATCCTCTTGTGCCAATTGTTCATTAAGCATGGCATCATGCTCAGAATGGCAAGCATCATATTAACATATTTGCTGTTATGGAGTTCCCACTTAAATTCCAGCCCTCTGCAGATCACTACCAGCATTTAATTCCAGTGCCAAAGGGTTAATTATAATAGTGCATGATCTGCAAAAGACTTTCTGGCTCTCATCAGTTTCCACAACACATAAGACAATTTTTTTTTATTATACAGAGGAGTTCACATATCTTGTAATTTGACATGCAGTGTCTATTATCCCATTACAATATAATGAATTATGCTAACCATACAATTACTTTTTGTGTTCCCTGTGACCATAAGCAAAAACACTTTCCACTCATTTGCAGAAAATATAATAGCTGTGCTTTAAATCTAGTGTAATTATATATGGTACTTACAGGTTCGAAGGGAATGTGCTGTCACTTCCACCAACAGGAAAATGAATGGCATGTTAAATCCATCCTTTTTATTTACTTATACATGTAGAAAGAAAGTAAGAAGGTACCAATATGATTAGACAATTTATGCTAATTAAGTTCAGTACACACAAAACTTGATGTCTTGAGTGATAAATTTTCCATATTTCTCCTCTTGTGTTTTTCCAAATTGCTTGGCATCATTTAATAAAATGCATAAATACTGCTAACAGAAAGATAATGAATACAACAGACTTCAGGATACAGCAGATGTTAAATAACACATCAGACTTAATAGCCTGGGTTCAAACTGTACCACCACAGCCAGGCAAAGACCCTGTAAATGCAAGTGTCCTTTACAACTTCAGAATCAGTATTTGCCAGAACTTCTGGAAACTGGTATGTTTCAACTTTTCTCACCGTGTAACAGTTCGACAAATTAACACCTATTAAGGTTTCACTATTTGCCGAGGCTCACATTCATGTAGATACAAACAAATAAAAACCTAAACAACTTGCCTTTGGTATGTTAGTAAGATTATGACAAGTACAAATGTATTGCATACTGCATAAGTAAGATTTTTATCAGCTTACCTGAATATTTGTGTTATATTAGTAGAAGTCTGACATGTACAAAGATTTGCATACTGCATAAATAAGACTTTAAGTGTACCTTGGTCTGAAATGTCCATTACCATTATGCCCCATAAATCCAGGCCAGCCCTGCTGATCAAATGGCAGAACGGCTGAGCACCTTTCCCCAGTACCAACACTCCTACATCTGCAACCAATCCTCAGCCTGTACACTGTAGCTTGGCCCATATTCAGGCTGAATTGGTCGAAGTCAGGTTCAGCTGTATTTTCTTCCCATTTGTAGTCCAGGCAGTCCTTTTCAACCAACTCATGTTCAAAGTTGTGATATTTGCCTGAAAATAAGTATTCTCAGTCTTGACCAGGTAACTCGCATAAGCTGTGTGTTGGTCAGAGTGCAAAAGTGCATTTCTTATTCTACAGACAGTACTTCATGGGCAAAAGTAAAGCAAACAAATAAAATCAATTATGGAATTTGTGATGAGTTCACATACAACAAGACACAAACAAGAAATATCCTTTTTACATCAAATATATCAACATTCAAAATGTATTAACCACTAACCATAAACTAATGCCCATGAGCACAATTTGTCCTCGAATATCACTGTAGCATATGCATACAATAGTCACCCCATTATGAAATTGGCCATTTTTTTTGTCATACTTTAGTTTCTTAAGGATCAAAAGCTTATATAAAATCACCCTGATGTCTGTCTCATTCCTCTGTTCAAATCTTCAACCAGCTGACTGATTTTCAGGACACTCAAAATGACGCTGCAATCCACCCTTGTCATTCCTTTTATTCTCCTACAATCAGTCATAATAACACGGCAGACATACCACAGCCTTGACATATCTTTTGTTCAAGTAATTCTTTCATAAGTGTAAAATTAATTACATGGCAGCTGTGCAAAATTTTCATAGATTTCAGCTTGACTGTATATAAGTAATCGACCATTAAAGCTTGGCATGGGAATGGACCATAAATGTATGAGCACACAATGCCTTTACAAACATGTTGAAAGCACAAAATCTGAAATTATATCTGACAGATCTAACAAAGACACACTCTGTACTTAAAAATGCACTTGCAACAAACATAAAATGATAACAACATGAAACTGAAACAATGACAACATCAATAATAGCAGAAACAGATCTGTTGTTGTTGTTGCTATGGCATATAGTGGAGAAGTTATCTCATCGCTGTGGCATCCCAGTAGAGTCTGGTGTTCTTGAGCACTTGTTGGTCCGTATCGAGTTTAAGGCAATACAGCAGATGTCCTTCCTCATCCATGATGGAGTTTGGCATTTGGCAAATCGTGCACTCAATAGATTCATATATGCCAATTTTTCTTAAGTGAGCTGCTAGGCAGTCATGTCCTGTCTGAGTCTAAAATTTGCTACCGCTTCCTTCCTAGCTTTACCTTTGTATTCTGCCCAGATTTTGTGGATATCTCTCCATTTCTTTGTTGCAGCCAGCTCGTCGGCTCAATGTGTCGGCTTGTAAAGGTGTTTCTATAGTATGTAACGTAGTACCTTTTTGGCTAGTTTTTCTGCTATCTTGTTGCCTTCTAGTCCAACATGGGAGGGAACCCACTGGACTATGACTATTTTCTTGAGAACCTTGAGATGTTTGAGGGCCTGTGGGCTTCTTTTATGTCATTTATCTTCTTTGATTTTGGCTGTTGGAAGAAACTGCTTGAATAGCTGCTGTACAGCCAGGCAGATAGCCCCTAATTCTCCATCAAAGTTTCATTAATTTATACCAACAGTAGCATACTGCAAGAAGAGCTGGCAGGGTATTCCTGCTCCAGCTGTATTTGCTTTATCTACCTGAGATCCATCAGTGTAGGCTCTGAGCCAGTCCTTCTCAGGATAATGAAGGTCTGTCATTTCTAATGTAATTTTATGACCAATGGGGATGTATCTTCCTTCCTTAGGTCTTTTGTTAGTGATAAATTTGTTGTAACTGTCATGAATTCTAATGGGTTGGTGTCAATGTCACGTCCACAGCATTCCTTAAGTTGTACATGCCTACTGGGTGGTACTAAATGATTGATAATGCAGGCGATACTGGTATCCCCAGGAAGAAAGCAAGAAACAGATCTGTACAACTGTAAATCTGCAGTAGGGAAGCAGGCTTACAAATTGTATTATGGACTGCCTCCCCCCCCCCAGCCACAAACCCTATGAGCAGGAGTCACTAACTTACTTCCTTACTCCACGGAGCAGAGCCTTTCTTGAGAAGCTAACCGGTTTTCAGCTAGTCAAAAAAATCTCCGCATTTTACAGAACCCACAGGTTCATTACCACATTCACAAGCACCCGTTACTTGTCCCTGTGCTAAGCCAGCCTGATCCAGTCCATGCCCCCACTTCCTAAAGAGCCATCTTAATATCTTCCGTCTATGCCTGGGTCTTCCAAGTGGTGTCTTTCCCTCAGGTTTCCCCACCAAAACCCTGTATATGCCTCTCCTTTCTCCCATACGTGCTGTATGTCCCGCCCATCTCATTCTTATCGATTTGATCACCCAAACAATATTGAGTGAGGAGTACAGATCATTCAGCTCATTATGTAGTTTTCTCCACTCCCCTGTTACATCATTCCTATTAGACCTGAATATTCTCAACACCAAATTCTCAAAGCGCCCTTAGCATATGTTCGTCCATCAATGTTAACGACCAAGTTTTGCAGCCATACCAAAAAACAGGCAAAATTATAGATCTGTATACTGTAATCATCAAATTTTTGGATAGTACACTGGAAGGCAAAATATTCTGCACCAAATGACTGTCAGCATCCCTGCCTTCAGTCTGCTCTTAATGTCTTCCTGAATTGAATTTCGAATTGGTAAGGCTGTTCTCAAATATCTGAATTCTTCCACCCTTTCCAAGGAACTATTATCAGTCTTTATACTTTGACTTTGCCCTGCATTCTTATCTCAAGATATGACCATGTACTTAGTCTTATCAGCATTTACTTCTAGTACAGTCTCCTTACTAGCAACTAATAAACCTTCTACATTTTTCTTTGTAGTATGTATTCTTCTGCCCAGTATATTGTTAATATTGTTTTTAAGACAATCACTTGTGCATTCTTTGGTGAATGAATAACTTTGATGATATCAAGATGCACGGTATGAATGTGAAAAAAAAAATGTAAAGACATATGCTTACGTACCTGGACTCTGATATAGGTTGCATTCAGACACATTTTTATTATCCTTACCAGTTTCATGGGGATACTAAACTCAATGAGAATATTATACAAGAACTCCCTCCTAACTGAATCATAAGCTTTCTTGAAGTCTATAAAAAGCTGATGCACTGCTTCATTGTATTCCTATTTTTTCTCAAGTATATGACAAATGCAGAATGTATGTGATCAGTAGTTGACCTGTTGCATCAAAATCCACATTGATGATCCCCAATCATTTACTCTGCATATGGGGTTCATCTTGACAGCAGGATGTTGGATAAAATTTTGTACATAGTTGGCAAAAGTGATAAGCCTCTATAATTACTACAATCTGCTGTATCACCCTTCTTATAGATAGGTAAAATGATTGACTCCTTCCACTTTTTAGGCAATTTCTCCTTATCCTAAATAGAATTAATAAGTTTGTGGATCTCATAGCGAATTATACTACCCCCTGCCTTAATGAATTCTGCTGGGATCTGATCAATACCTGGTGATTTGTGACTTTTTAGCTTTTCAATAGCCAACTCAAAGGCACTCAGCTTAGGCAATAGTGGTTGTGCTGTGAGTAATTCTGTCTGCCTAACATCCTTAACCCCATGTACATTGAATAACTGAGAGAAATGGTTCCTCCACCTATCCAAAATACTGTGGCAGTCTGTAACCAAATCACCCCTCTCACTATATTAGTTCTAGGCTGGTAACCCTTCTGAAAAGTCATTGATGCCCCTACACAAGTCCATGATATTTTTTATCTTACTGGTAGATTCAAGTTCATCAATTTTAGCTTTCAAATATCCTTCTTTTTGTTCCTGAAATGTCAGATTTCCCCATCAAACTTCTGTGCTTCTTGTCTACTTACTGCCAATCTTTCCCTAACTTTTGCAACCACCATATAGTGATAAGTATCACAGTCAGCTCCCCTGACAGATCCTACTTTGAATATACTCAAGTGTCACCTATCTATCAATATGTGATCAATCTGGTTGTGAGTCTTCCCATCAGGAGAGGTCCAGGTGTCCTTATGAATGTTTCAATGTGGTAACATCGTGCTCTTAACAACCATATTTTTTGATGTGGCAAAGTTTACTATTCTAACACCATTATTATTACTATTGTGATGGAGACTGCCATTCCCAATTTCTGGTTTGAAAATATTCTCCCTCCCCACATTTGCATTTAAATTTCCAAATAGAATTTGCATATGGGACTTAGGAAAATGATAAAAAAAACCTGTTCTAATTACTCTAAAAACTGTCTTTTGAAACATCACTTTTCTCCTCACTTGGTGCATGCACATTCAGAACTACATATGGCACCCTATCGCTAACAAACTCTACTCTCTTAACTGCTGATACCATTCTGTGGTGTACAAAAATCCTATTCCCAATTGATGATTTTCTTTTCCTTTTCCATAGAAAAAATTATAATCCTCAGATATTACCGTGTCTCCCTTGTCCCACCTAACCTCCTGTACACCCACTACATCTAATTTATATCTTGTTAATTCCCTGGCTGCTACTTTAAGTAAACCTGCCCTATACAGGCTCTTAACTATGAATAATGGGCATGCTTGTTTTAATGTATCCATTAGCTGACATAAGACTTCCAACACTTAATGAGGTATCCTCTGATATGTAGGTTAAAACTTTAATCTCAGAAGCCCAAATAGGGTACTGATTGCTCTCCTCTTATAATGATGATGATTATGCAGCACATTAAAGTGAGTCTATAGGTCTCAACTGATGGGGAAGAAAACCCACTACAGTGGATCCATGTACAGGCATCTTTTAGCTTTAGAATGAAGCCTCTAGGGAACACAATGACCTCTGGTGTGAAATTACGAAAATTTACAGGCTTTCTTTCCAGTTCTGATGTGCATACCATCTGTACATAAAAACCAGAATTATTTCAAAACACAAAGTGCTCTTCCCTGTCTCAAATGTCCAAGTGCATATTTTACCTTTACAGTAAATACATTTAACAGGTTTTGTACAAATTTACCATTTGTATTGGCAGTTTGTGCTAGTTTCTTTTCTAGGCATTCCTTCTCCTTTCCAAGTACCAACTGAGCCTCTGTCATTGGTGTTATCCAGTATGTTACAAACACTAAGTCAGTAGTGTCATTCTTGCTAGAAGCCCAGACTGGTGGAGCCAATGTTCCTAGACAAAAGAAAGAAATTAATTACCAAAAAATAAACAGGCTGCACATGCCAGCAGTATTAACCATGACTCAGGCTATGCCCAAAGTAAACTGAGAAACTAAATATCATATCAACCCAAACATAGGATAAGTTCCATTTACAGTCCTCAGTTGTCAGGAAAATTCCTAATAGTGTGTATGTAACTTTGTGTGTGACTATAACAAAAACCCCATTTTGGAGGTGGTGACCAGGAAAAAAATTATCATCTCAGATTCAGATAAATACACTAACTCCACATTGCACAGCCTTCCTTGAGCAATTACTCAGCTGCTTAAGAAGTTCCCTTGCAGAATGTAAAGATTATAACTGTGATCGCAAAAAACCATACAGGAATCCTATGTATGTCCATTCCAACACACATTTATATATGTGTGTCCTATTCTTGGTAAGTTTCTCACCTCTACTGGCTAGAAACTAAATTATAATCTTCCCCCATAACTGGTACAATTATTAAATCAGAGGTTAAGATGTGCTGAACGTTGGAAAGCCAAAACATGGACAGAAAAATATAATTAAAATTCTTGTTAATGAAACACCTTGTTAACAGGAGTGAAACTGCACAGGATAGGATCCACTGCGACACACCTTTGGGTTCTATAATGCTGCATGGTAGATTTCCACTTTTTAGGTTTGCAAAGGGACAGACTTCTTTCTTGCTAATCTTTTTGGTAAGCAGCAGCTGTCTGTCTTCTGATTCAATAGACATGAAGGCAGATTTTCATGCCACTGAACACAATCCCCATCACACTAAATACCTGTATGGATACTGCAAGATGGCAGTAACACATGTACTGCAGCTATTGCAACAGTAAGAAAGACTATGAGCCTTGTGGGCTTTCATGCCAAACACCAGAGTTTATAAGAAATCAGATTTTCTGTGTGTGCTATCTCATACTGGAATGTGCATTTACATTTCTTCTAAAACACAGTACAGAGAGCAATTCATAATTTAATAATGTGGATAGAAGTTCTACATTTGGCTTTAAAAATAATACATCCAATTTTTATCTGTTTTCCTTCCTTGAGGAATACAAGATTGGAAAGGGTGTACTCCTTAACGTAATACCACAATTACCAGTGGCATTAATTGAAGCTCATGGAATACTTAACATGAGACAGTCAAAGTCTCACAATGAATTTGAACAAAATCTGTAGAAGGTTTCTGGGTTACACCTACCAGTAGATCTACTTATGGCCTTACACAAACCACACTATATCACAAATCAAAATGACTATAAATAACAAATGCCTTACAACTTTTAGCATAAGTCTGTCATCCTGAATTTCAGCTGTGTGAAATGAGTTATGGCCTTCATGGAAAAAGTCAATTATAGTGTAGAGTACATCAGACTTCTCTTTATGGATCACTATGACTGAAAATTATAACTGTCCAGTAACTTAAAATGAAAGTCTCTGTGGTAAAATTTTGAACAAGAGAGGCAATGTACACGTAACAGAACAATGAGGCGTGTTTGTGCGACCACTGTTGCAGTGGAAAAGCAGTAACTATTACAGAACCTGAGGGTGTATGTGTAGCCCTAGGTATGCAGCATGCAACGCACATGCACCATCTTCGTCATCTGTAGCCTGCCCCACTCTACACTCTTTTTCCACAATATCTGATAAACAGCATGATTTTTTAAGAAAAGCTTTGACAAAATATATGTTTCAATTTTCTCTACAACTTTTGTCTGAAACATATTTCATTCTAGGAAGAACTAAGTGAGATATGATCAAAAATGTACATTTATCTTCATGTAAAGTACCTGTTATTCTTGTCCAATTTTAATGAAAATCAAATTTTCTTGACAGATTTTAAAAAAATACTCAAATATCAAATTTCAAGAATATCTGACCAATGAGAGCTGAGTTGTTCCAAGCAGACAGACATGACGAAGCAAATAGTTGCTCTCCACAATTTCGCGAAGGCGCCCAAAAACTTGTCAAGTGGTTTAGGCATTGATACTACTAGGTCATAAGACAAGAAAAAAAATGCATCCACATTAGGTGCTTTTCTTTTGCTTTGTAAAAACAAACTAAGACTATGTTTATGAGATCAGCACACACTGTCTCTATTGGTATCCTCAGTAACTTCAGAACATTACCAACTCTCACAACATTTGATATAAGTGTTACACCACCAGAAACTGCTCCAAGCATGTAATTTTTAATTTCCTGGTATCAGCAGTAACATTGTAGACATAGGTATTTACCTAATGAAGTGAGTCGCTGCAAGCCATGTACATGCTGTGCACCCCTCTTGACTCTGCCATATCCTCTTCTCTTGTCTTGCTCAGTACCTACTTGGAAGTCCTGCTCACTGCCAAGTGACTCTTGATTCATTGGTCCATACAGAAGATCATAATCAGAGTCCCTATTCGACCCTGTGTTACTGTCCATTGGGTTGCTGTAAGTCAGTGGAATACTGCTGTCATCTTCCTGCTGTTCCCATGTTTGCTCAAGAGGGCGTGTGCCACCATGTTTCCTCAAATTCAGATACTGGCTGTTTCCTGCACACAACACTCAAATTTCAAAACAATGGGCTTTCTTATCTATAACTAACCCTTTAAAGCTCAGTGTTTACACTGTGTATTACCAGATTTAACATTCAAGACTCTACATTCCACCTGCATACATACAGTGCATTTATATATTTTGTATGGTCCTCAGAACAAACGGCCATCATTTGCCCATAGAGCACTGAGTGATTTTTATAACCAAGATGGAGTGTGTTTACTGTATAATATGAGCTGCATTTTTAAATATAATTAAGGTTTATTTTTAAGAGTTACCTTGCAAGCAAACATCTCCTCCAATTTGGACTACAGTTTCCAAATTCAGTTGCTAAAATTTATTATGTAGCAGGTACCCAGATGTTCATTTACACTTCATATCTACTTTTATAGCAACACTCAGTGGCACATAGATATACAGGGTGATTCAGGAGGAATCTGCAATACTTTGGGAAATGACAGTATGTGTGATTCTAAGCAAAAAAGTTCATATGAACATGGGTCCGATTTTGAACGGTTACCGAGATATGGTAAAAAGAAAATACGGACCATCCTGCGAGCACGAACAGCAATTACATAATAAAAAACATCACAACTAACATCACATGCATCATAATACGAAGGGTGAATCACCATGTGTTGCTAATGTAAAGAAATGTGTCAGAAAGACTTTAGAATGTACGTAGTTCACAACTGTGGC
>Ga0136643_10009128_pt1 | contig 14561 bp, 12 predicted proteins | sample TergutLab28metaG_FD_96883 | JGI IMG/M metagenome (GOLD analysis project Ga0136643, IMG submission 96883) | Labiotermes labralis P1 segment gut microbial communities from Petit-Saut dam, French Guiana - Lab288 P1 (version 3) (version 3) | ecosystem: Host-associated > Arthropoda: Insects >... | reverse complement strand
GTACCGCAGGACAGGAACTGTGGCACTATGCCTGGTATCGCAGGACACGCACTGTGGCACTATGCCTGGTACCGCAGGACAAGAACTGTGGCACTATGCCTGGTACCGCAGGACACGAACTGTGGCACTATGCCTGGTACCGCAGGACACGAACTGTGGCACTATGCCTGGTACCGCAGGACACGAACTGTGGCACTATGCCTGGTACCGCAGGACAGGAACTGTTAACAACAGGGAATAGAAAAGTCCTTCACACGATACGATGAGTGGCTCAGTTTTGCCGGAACTATGTGGAAAAGTAGTGGAATTGCTGTCAGCTACGATTTTTGTTATTAGGCCTGAAAGTACGGAAATCAGAACATTTATATATGTTTTGTGAATTTATTTTGTGACGGATTGTTGTAGATCCATTGTGGACGATGTTAGTATATGTAAATATATTTGATAGTTTAGTCACGTACAGTACATATGGGTGTCGTCATCTGTGTTTGTTAAATGCATCAATTTTGATAGAATTAAATAACACTTTGCTGACAGTATATTTGTTCTCTTCCTCAGGCTTCCTTCAGAGGACATTATTTTTATAAGGTAAGAAAAAAATGTCTTGTATGATTTTGCTGCGAGATTTTCTCCAGTATAATCAAGACTAAGCTGGTGCTACGTGTATAAGCCTTTTATACGTTCTCCTGCAATCGGAACATCATAAGCACGGTGGAAAGAGAGCGATTTAATTGCTGCAGAATGAAACATATAAACCTCACAAAAGTACAAAAAGTACTCGAAATAAAAGCGAAAATAAACACGTTAAATGTGATCAAAGTGAATTGATATAAGTTTATAGCTTGTAAATCGTTATGTTTCTTGGAGTTGTTCAACTTTTTTATTCAGTCATTCAGGACTGCATTAATCATTGCCTCACGAATCCAGTTTAGTTCTCCCATAGATTAGTTAACTTCATTATGAATCATGTTACAGTAATTACGCTTCGTATGAAATTAAAAAAAATATAGTGAAATGCAAGCGGTGGTGCAGTTGGTTGAGGCACTACTCGACAAACCGGAAGGGTCGCGGGTTCGATTCCCAATGGGTCTTTGGAATTTTTTCATTGAAATTCCTTCCGTCCTCACTGTGGCCTCGGGATTGACTCAGCCTCCAACAGAAGTGGGTGGATTGATGGATTAATATTGGGTTCGAGCCCTTGCGGTCCCGATGCACCTAGGCTTTATAGACAGGCCATTTGTGCTCCATAATCTGATAAACTGCTCAGGAGGACCCTCTTCCTTTACTGCAGTTCAAGATGGCCCCCAGTCTTAAAATCGTAATGTCTTCTGGGTCCAAGAAAGGAACCCAGATATACTTTTTTCTTTTCTCCAAAAATCCTGGCAAACGAACTCCCTCCAGTTTCCCCAACAGGGTCCCTATGGACAGAGATACCCGTTTACAGGGCAGTTGCATCTCTCTCGAAAACCTCATGATAATTCCACCAAATAAGAAGGCCCTAACAGAAATGAGTACCAGGAATACCTCTTGGAAGGTGAAGGTGGCCGGTGCGTATGGCTGACAAACTTCCCACATTCATGTTCCAATTGCCATGAATCTGGGAGCCTGAAACTCCAGGAACCCTCAGGGCCTGTCCAGGTCTGTACAGAGATTGCTTTGCCTTTTTTTATTACCTTAGTACTGACCACAATTGGACGCTCATCTATGACCAGTTCTACCGATTTTGCACCTCACAACATTTCTATAAAAATTCATTGACTTTTCCTCTTTGTATTTCAAGTGCGCTCCACAGAACTCCGTGTTCTTCCTTGACCTCTACCTCCATAGCTACATGCCCGACACATATAAGCTTCTTATACGTCACGATCCTAACAAGATAAGTAGAACAGCAACAAATCACGAATTTCCTCGTTAAAGGCTTGAATAAATTCTCTGTAAGCCGTGGAACGATTTCCTTAAACCTTTAAATGTTGTGAATCAGTCGCTGTTGCGGGATATTGATCAATTCTCTGGGAGACTTCTGGAACTGAATCTAAATATTTAATTGCGTGATATATTGCAATGATTTTACTTTATTTGTTGTAGGTTAAGCGGCCAGTCGTTTTGGTTGGAGAAACTGGAACATCCAAAAGTGCCATTATTCTAGACTTTCTGAGACAGTTGAATCCAGACTTATTCGTAAGTGGTCATCAAAAAATAATCACAATGAGTGTCCGTTATTTTGCGTCCCTGAAAACCATATGCGATAGCTTGACGGTTGCTTTAAAGCAACATGAAATGACCTCAACTTAGAACAGTGGAGTTTAATTTGTAGAAGGGCGGAAGAGAAAACCTTGAAACTTAAAAACTGTGAGGACTAACTTTATGATGTGTCTTGTCCGTACCGGCTACGCGCCATGAAGAAAGATGGGAATGTGGAGGTATAACTCCGTTAATTCTTAGCTTCGATACTAGATGGATGGTAGTGATCAGTACCTGGGGAAGGAGCCCAGGTGTTCATTGAGCGGGAGGATTGTTGTGCCCCAGAGCCGATCTGCATACTATGGAGAAGAGACGCGTCTCCTTACCGGGAGTCGAACCACCCTTCCTCAGGCTTCCAACTCTCAGTCTAGTCGCGCTGTCGTCTAGACTGTGCCTCTTTATCTTTCATCTAGGACGGAGTAATTATGAATGTGTATAGAATAACATAGCATAGCATAGCATAGCACAGGCGTAACTTGGTTAATAGCCCGGGGGGTAGGGGGGAGTGCAAAATCGAACACAGGTGCTAGGCACTTTAATTGACGATGTAGTCAAGTTAGAAAGAGGGGAGGCATTGGTTTGAACTAGTCCTTAATATGCATACACACCTTTCCCCCCACTCTTCAAACTCAGTAGTAAAAACCCTATTCTTAGGTAAAAAAAATTTTGGAGGGGCATTTGCATACCCCTGCTCCCCCCCCCCCAATTACGCCTATGAAATATAGCAACGATTTACTCTACCAACCATTTATCATCTGTATAGTGGTATGAAAATCCTTTCTGCTGTGTTTACTTGTATCCGAATTTTCCATAACATCTCATTCCGACTGGGCTAGGGTGAGAAGTAGGTCTTGTGTTGCGTGACAGCATGGAGACCTTCTAAGGATTTTATAGTTTAGAAAAATGTTATAGAATATGAGGTGAAAAATTCTTATGTATATGAGGGTTACTGTTTTAAGCAGACTCAACCATCTGTACAATTTTACTCAAATAATAAATATTTGACGGGGGAAAACTACATAATGAGAAGCTTACTGATCTGTACTGCTCACCAAATATTATTCGGGTGATCAAATCGAGAGGAATGAGATGAGCGGAGCATATAGAACGTATGGGGTAGAGATGTGCATACAGGGTTTTGGTGGGGGAAACCCGAGGGAAAGAGACCACTTGGAATACCCAGGCGTAGATGGGAGGATAATACTAACATGGATCTTCAGGAAGTAGAATGTTGGGCGTATGGACTCGATTAACCTGGCTCATTATAGGGACACGTGGCAGGCTATTGCAAATGCTGTAGTGAACCTTCGGGTTCCATAAAATGTGGGGAATTTCTTGACTATCTGAAAACCGCCTAGCTTCTTAAGAAGGACTCTGCTCCAGGGAGTGAGTGAGTGAGTGAGTGAGTGAGTGAGTGTGTGAGCGAGCGAGTGAGTGAGTGAGTGAGTGAGCGAGCGAGCGAGTGAGTGAGCAATTAAGCAATTGAGCGAGTGAACAATTGGGCAAATAATTAATTAGGTAATTAAGTAATATTTGATTTGATGTGAGGATGAGCTGATGTACGTGCATGTCTGAAGAACAGTGTCCAACATCCAGAGCAGATGCTCGTAGAAATATGCAATTTTATTAATGTCAGTGACGAGAATGGTACCCAAAGAACACTGTTACTGCAAAAACGTCAAACACTGTGATCGAAAATTCCGGTTAGCTGTTGATATGTATCTAGTCTGCATGCCTCTTGCAGTACGTCAGCATATGGGATTTCATAAATATATTCCTTCGACAATTAATTACGTAATTGCGTGATTATTGTGACATTGTAAAAGTCACGTTTCTGTTAAACTATTTAGCGAAAGTAGGGTCTAATTGATTTTATCCTAGCTTTCATTTATGACTGTCAATTTTTAATTGTGGGTTTGCAGATGGCGCTGAACGTGAACTTCTGCTCCACAACTACGACGCTGGATTTTCAGCGCAGTTTGGAGTCTGTTTTAGAAAAACGAGCAAAAGATACATATGGTCCTGTAAGTGGAAAGAAGTTAGTTTGCTTTATTGATGATCTAAATATGCCCCAGGTAAGTTAGAAATGATATGGTCTTAGTATCAGTGTTATACCAACTTGAAGTATCAGAAATTTATATACAGCAGCAGTCCTGTTTATGTGGGACAACATAATATTACAATTCTTATAATGATACCAACTAGATGCACCAATTTCTCAAATTTATTTTTGGAATAAAACTCTACATGTTTCTGACAGTTCCTCTGTCCATCATCAGGATTTTTTCACTGTACACACAACAATGGTATATGTCATACATCTTGCGAGCAGGATCAGGACGGTCCGTCCTGATCCTGCTCGCAAGCCGTCAGCAAACCTGTATGACACATACCATTGCTGTGTGTACAGTGAAAAACTCCTGATGATGGACAGAGGAACTGCCCGAAACATATAGAGTTTTATCCCAAAAATACATTTGAGAAATTAGTGAATTTAGTTGGTTTTATGATAAGAATTTATCACGGTGCACGGTCACGTGAACGCCAAAATAATATTAAAACTTTTCCATAAAAACACACTTTCATGATTACGATCCTCTTAGACCGCATAAAAGTGCAATAGCATTGTACAAACAAGAAGTATATAAAAATGAACCCTAAATTAATTGTGAGGTTGTAGGTTCTGACGGCGGTGTATTTGAAGTCTTGAGCCTTTACTGTACTGAACTTGTATTAAACTGCTGGAGTGCTTATTTCTTTTATGTTACGACGCGGAGAACATTCATCTTGGGGTAGCTTAGTGATCTTGATTTATGGAAGTTAATTAATGCGGAGGACGTGGGACGACTTGACATTTATTTTCAAGCCTATGCCTTTACTTTCTACAGTTTTCCAAGGCATCAAAGGAGTTGTAGTGCTTCGTGGAAAGCGAAAGACACAATTGGTTTTCTACCGTAACAGAGAAGAAGGATAACACAGAATTACTTACTAAAAATGTATCACTTAGGACCCCTGACCCTGGTTCTGTCACCGTGCACGCTTCTTATCCGGGACGTCCAACAATTTTTTGTGTTAAGGGCCACCACAAAAGCTATTGTGTGCTGGTTGGCGGGTCGCATAAGTGACAGTGACCAAAAGTCAGACCCTATTAACCCGTAGCTCGCTGACAACGTGCTGCCCATGATAAGGTGTTAAGTTATCAGCTGGGACATTTGAAATAAGAAAACTTCTTTCAAACCTTTCCTTGTCGGAACCGAAATAGAACATGGCAGCAATTTTGAAAATTTATGAGCCCATTATTTATGGAGACATACATTGCACTGTTAATTTATTCTGTAAAAATGACCTAAATAGTAACACCCTAGCCTATGTTACGAACTGAATTTGTAAAAACATTTTCCCTCCATAGTTAATATACTTTTACTGCACACTATGTTTATAAAAATAAACTTTCACAATTATACATACATACGTGCATACATAAATACATACACACATACGTGCATACATATATACAAACGTGCATACATACATACATACACACACATGCATACATACATACGTGCATACATAATACATACATATATACACACATACATACATACATACACTAAATACATATATACATACATGCATACATACACACACATACATACATACGTGCATACATACATACATACATACCTACTTACGTGCATACATACATACACACACATACATACATACGTGCATACATACACACATACATACATACGTGCATACATACATAAATACATACGTGCATACATATATACATACATACATACACACACACATACATAATACACACACATACATACATACGTGCATACATACACACATACATACATACGTGCATACATACATAAATACATACGTGCATACATATATGCATACATAGATAATACACATAGACATATATACATACATACACACACACATACATAATACACACATACATATATACACACATACATACATACGTGCATACATACATACATACATAAATACATACGTGCGTACATATATACATACATACATACACATACACACACACACATACATAATACACACACATACATACGTTAATACATACATACATACGTGGATACGTACATATGTATACTTTATTCAGTCTTCATTCTGTATGGTGAACTTCGTATTACCTGCATGCAGACCAAATTTTGCCAAACCTGTCCGCACCACATAAATACTGAGCATTATTGTGAATTTTTGGTGGTATATAGACTACGTAATTTACAGATGTGGCCGCGGGCTGGACACCCATATTTTAGACTCTGCGGTGTCCGGTATGAGCTTCATATTCCTGTAGTACCATAATCTTCGTTCTACAGTAATTTTTTTTTTCAGATGGATCAGTATGGCACACAGAAATCTATCGCTTTACTGAAATTTCTATTTGAGAGAGGCGGGGTGTACGGCCGCGGTAAAGATCTCAAGTGGAAGAACATCAAAGATATCGGTATGTATGTGTGTATGTGTGTATGTGTGTGTGTTAGCATGGATTGTCCTCCCTGCACCTTTCAATTTTATGTTCCGAATTTTGTGTGAATTTGATCTGACATACGGCTGTTCCATTTATGTAACAGGCTCAGAGAGCCCATAACACAGCCTAGTCTAACTTCCTGTTTCCTTTTTTCATTTTAGATGTTCTGGGTTTAAAGAATTCTGACGTCAGTCTTCTCCTCCATTCTTTCAGGCCACAATGATGATGTCTAATACATTAAACTGACGTGCTAGCAGTATATGTACACAGTGTCATTCTTACAATTGCGCTTTATTACTACATGAAAGTTTGATTCCCTTACACATTTAAAATATTGTAAATTTCAAAGCTTTGCAGAAATATAACACCAATGAAGTACGCTCATAATTTATATTCAGACTCTTTTACCGCACAATTATTCAGTTCCCTGGACAGGCATATGAAATGAAGACTAATGACTACCAGCAGATAATTCCCGAGATAGATGACTGAATACTTCATACTTACATGTCAGAAATTCGTCGTCGAGAGACTGCCACTGCTATTTCGTATCTGGGAAATCTTCCTATTCATATCTCGGCCTTTAGACTGTCTACCCTGAATAATTTAATTACCAGTGCCTTACCAACCTGTTAGTTACGTACCCTCACGTGCATGCATTATGTGGGATGTAGTGCTTATGACTGATGCGTTCAGAAGGGGTGGGGAAAACAAGTGACGGCCTGGTTTAGCTTGCAACCCTTGTCACTGTACGGCGGGACATATCCAAACACCGATACCTTACGTAGCATAAACACAATAGATTTTGTATCATTCTTGCAGTGGCGTAGAACTTCGTGTGTGTATAAGTGCTGCCTCTAATAGAGATACTTGCATCTAATAGACCCACTTATATCCCTCGGATTACAGACGAATGCGTAATGAATGCGCGATAAACTGAAGGTTATGCAGTATGAGAAATACGACCAACAGATACATTTAGAGTTATGTAAATTTACTGTGTTATAAGCAGCGTAGCCTGCTACATGTTTCGGCCACCTATTGTGGCAATCTTCAGGGAGGTGTTCTTTGGAAGATATATTGCATAGAACGGCTAAATAATTTATTTTACAAATATAAGATATTAAGTTTTAAATAGAAGCTTAAAATCTGTTTAAAATATAAAATATTGATAAAACTGTTCGTGCTGAATTTCGTATTGATATGCTGTGTATGTGGTAACACTGTCCAAAGGCGGGTGGTGGTTTGTCCGCTGGTTACGATTTTCTGAAGTCGACGGTTCGATTTCGGAGCAGTGTAAGAAACGTAACATGTAGCTTTGTAAGAATTAACGTACTACCATCCAACCTTATTAAAAATTTGTGGAGACGGAGACAGTTTTTAATTCCACTTGAGTAGATGACCGTTGAAAAGGAAAAAAAATCTGTGCCATTGCCATTTTGCCACAAAGCCAACATTCCCTGAAATCGAATCCAGGCCCCCAAGATGAGAAGCCGTTGACCAATCGCGTGTCATACGGTACGGTTTGACGCAATAGTTATGCAGACGGCACTGTCTTCATTTGCAGGTTTCTTTGCTGCGATGGGAAATACTGGCGGTGGAAGAAATGAGTTGGACCCGCGTTTTATATCCAAATTATCCATCTTTAATGTGACCGTACCCTGTGATGAAACGGTGAGGCACATCTACCGATCCATCCTCGCTGGACACACTGGAAACTTCACAGAAGAAATACGAACAATTGTGCCTGTTATTGTCGAGGCTACTCTGGGTTTATGTAAGGTGAGACATGGTACAGTATGTTCCGTAATATCTGTGGGGGAAGGCTGAGCACCTTGACACTGCTACCTTATATACACCCGTTACTCCCAGACTAGTGAACAATACACGTTCTGAACACCTTGACATAAGACGAAATTGTATGGAATATACACAATCGAGCAGCTAGAAAGGGATTGAGATAGGTAGCGTTCTATTGCAAAATAATAAGTGAAGGGAGGGTACCTAACTTTAGGTAGCGACACGCATCAAGACATACCGGACTGTACGTAATGTTACAATGAAATACAGCTAGGCTGTATAAACACACTAAATTCTAAGTGATTATTTCCAAATATCTACGCTTATACACAAATTAAAAACAAGAAACCTAGAAGAAGGCACGTAAAAACCTTTATCAATCTGTAATATCCATCAGAGTGGCAGAAGTGTACATCATGTTGTATCAACACTCATATGAACATCATGTTGTATCAACACTCATATGAACATAATTCATTGCTTATGTATATGTTGCCTTGTGACTCGTATCACGATCTGGCAACACACTGGTCCTAGTATAAACGTTTCTGCCCACAAGAACAAATTAAAATGATTTTTAATGAAAATGTATACACGTATTATTATATTGTGAAGGCCTGATGATTACTTCTTGAGCCGCAACATGTTGCCTGCTTCATCTTGTCTTGTATGTTGTGTGTGACTGTTTTGAGAAAATGTATCTGCAGTTCAAACATAAGGGGAATGTGTCATTGCAAAATAAAGTAAAATCAGTGAGTAAATTGTGTGTCTATTATTATTATTATTATTATTATTATTATTCAATTTTTATGTCGAATACAGTGGTGTACGTGAGTCACCTCGTTATTGTCACATTGATACATTATCTTGTTTTTTTTTATTATGTGATGAAATCTTAATACTTTGGTCTTATACCGCGTTCCTAACTAAATGGTACTAAGTGTCTCGGTGTTCGGTTTTTAAGAAATGGGATCCCTGCACTAGAAATGACATCTCATGTTTTGTAACTGTCTTCAAGTCATTTGAGTTTTCTATGTCTTCAGAATATTTCATTAAATTTCGTAAGTGTGTTTCGGCCTGTACTATACGTTTATTTCATTTTTAATTGGTCGCTCTGTCTGGGTATTCTGTGAAAGTTACGTATTTATTTCACATCTTTCTAGAGTCTGCTGCATGACGTGTACCCGACTGTGATCTCTCTAACTCCAGGGCAGTCTCTGCTCTAGCCATTGCACCATATCCCGCCATTTCAGTCTGTAACAAGAGTATGCTTGTGCATTGTTCAGGCTGTGATAACGGAATTTCCTGCAACGCCGTCCAAATTTCATTACACCTTCACTTTCCGGGATTTGTCCCGGATATGGGCGGGCATGCTTCTTACAACGCCCGATTGCGTGAAGACCGCGGCTGTGTTCGCCAGGGTGTGGAGAAATGAGTTCACCAGGGTAGTTTTTGACCGACTTATCACTGATCAGGTAAGTTATGACATAAAATTTAGCCTTTCATTTTCGTGCACAACATTTTTGTATGTGGCCCAGTCCCGTACAGCAACTTCCAGTGTCTCATTTGGAGAAAATCAATTTTGAAAAATTTACGTTCGTGCTAAAAATCCATTTTTCATAATGCCAAATTCGTAATTTGTTTATTTCTACACAATGTACACTGGACTAATTTTCCATCATTCCAATGCCGTTATATACACTTTCCTGTCCGATACAAACAATTTTTTGATTTTAGGGTTAACGGAAAAATTTCCAACTGTATTTTATCTGAAAGAGTTATTCGGAGTTCTTGTTGTTTTGAACTAAGTTTACTTTATGACATAACTTATCAATATAAAATATTAAGCTTATTTTGATAGGGCTGTTTGCTTGTTTTTGAGGGTTACCTAAAGAGATTTTTGTTAATTTTACCGGAATGAATGACGTTCCGAAGAGGGGTTTATTAATAGTCACTGTTGCGACACCGTCAAATTCTAAGTGATTTTTTGTTGTTTGTGTTGGATATCAAAAGCCATTGTTGATGTAAATTTGAATTTATACAAGATGGGTTTCTGTTTTCTTACACCGTGTGGGTAAAGGGTTTGTCCAGACGCTGCATCCATCTGAATCTAATTCAGGCACCCTGCAGGTGAAGGCAGTACTTGCCTTCGCAATGTCGGTACAAACTTATTGTTTTTTTTGCAAGACGTTTAAACCACATTAGACCATTATTTTCGCAACACTGGCGGCGAAAACCTGACAATGTATAATGAATTTATAACAGAAATAAGTGAAAACGTATAATAATTAGACATGAATGTGCTGTGTTTTAGCAACTTTCCGTTGTTTTAGAGAGCTGTATACATGAACATGAGGCTTTATTAATAGTAACAGTGTTACGTTTAGTTGAAACCCTTGAAAGCTTAGTGGTTACTTCGCGTACCACCAGGTTTGACATCCAAATATTCTACATTCTGCTCACGGAGTGAATATGTTCATTTTTGGTGTATATAAGAGGAAAATGAAATTATTTCACTACACAGCTATAACTGACGGGTTTTTATAACCGATATGGAGAAAGTTTACTCCGCGGTACGAACTGAATCTTTAAATATACTTAAATTTACCTTTCTTCTTCAACCAAGAGGAGAAATTTTTGGCGAAAGAAGAATCTCCAGTTATAGTATAAGAGTTCTGTTATTGAGCCCAGCGATACATACGCAGGAATGGCTGAAGAGACCAGACGACGTCAACTTGTGCGAAGTCTCCGTCCCTAGTTAGCTCTTTGACTTGGCCTTTCGTCTTTCAAGAGTTAAGGAGGGTAAAGTTGCGGTAACCGGTGGTTAAGACACATAACTGACTGCATCTATTTACTATTGTGCAAGAATTATTTCTTCACAGTTCAATTCTGGAAGTAATGTATTGTAAGGTGAGGTGTGCATTACAAACAGTTCGCGGAAGATCTTGCTACACTGAACACTTTACTGATTTTGTTTTCTTTAGGACCAGAAGGCAATGAACGAACTCATGAAGAAGAGGATAGAGAAACATTTCCCTGAGGATCAGGAATTCATCATGAGAGATCCATTACTCTTTGGAGATTACAGCAACGCTATGAACGAAGGCAGGTCACGAATTTACGAAGATCTTCTGGATTATGATGCAATTTACTATCTGTTCCAAGAGGTAGGTCTCCTAGACGAAACATCACACATGTGCTTGAAATATATGCTTTACTTGCAGGAAGAATATGAACAAAATTGTAATTAGAAAGTTGCGTCTGACGTTGAGACGTGCGGCTGCAACGCCAGGAGCGAAGAATCACGTTGGTACGTGTTAAGGGAACCTGTACTGATGTTAATTAACGCTATATTCCTGTATGTACAGTGCTTGAGTTTTTAAGGATCCAGTCTCGATTTGTTTTTACCGGGTTTTCCACGTGTCGAATTAATGGGGAAGTTGAAGAGGGAAAGAGGGAAAGGTGCGGAGTAATTGGAAAACTGAAACAAAGAAAGAACAAAGAGGACGGACAACAAAACGATGTCAGAATAAAATACAGATGACAAAGGAAACGAAAGAAATGAAGAAAGGGGGAGGAAGAAATAAAAAAAGGAGTAGAAGTTAGATTCACCAGTTAATGGGTGGATGGACAAATGGACGGATAATTTGATGTTTGGATTGATGAATGAATGAATGACTGAATGAATAGGTAGATGACATGAGAAATAGAAATGTAGAAACGGACAACGAAAAAATAAAGGCACAAGAAAGAGACAAGAAAAATAGAGTGAAAGAAAGGAGGAAAGAAAGAGAGAAACATGAACATCTGCTCTGCCCTGTAAGGTCTCATTCACACTGCACGTCACTTCTCCTCTCAGTGGAGGAATGTCACCATTCAGTAACATTTCTGACGTGTAATTCAAGACAGTTGTCCGCATTAACACGAAAGTAAGCCTTACGTCGCAGTCCCGTTCGTCTCCGTTGCTGGTGGAGAATCTTCGCTTTATCACTCACGTGATATCACACAGTCATCAGCACCGGACCCTCCAGTGTTGGTGACTGTGCGACGTCGCATGATCTTGCGAAGAGTAAGTTGTGTCCGTGCTGTGTGTCTGTCTATTCTGTCCGACACCCTCCACTATGTGCACAGGCTGACACTCTGCAACACTGTTTATATGAACATGCAGCATCAATTTGCTATCTACTGCACATGTAGACATCCGGCGTGTACAGCGAAGTATTGCTGTCTGACTTCCATGAAATTCCTTACCTTTTATCTTCACATGGAATTTCCCGATGTGATACATCAACAACCACCGAGAAATAAAAATAATTAATCGAAACTATGTTTTGCATTAATTTATTGTATATCATACTGAAACATGTTTCTGCTTGTATCAAAAAAGCGTCATCAGGCAATGTAAAACACTTAAAGAAAGGTTACACATGCAGCACAATAAAATGTTTCGTTTTCATGTATTTGAGATCTGAACTTTACGGTCAGAGTCGAAACCACATAACAGCAAATCATTGTATAACACTTCACATGTAAAAGGGAAAAATATTTGCTACTAAGTAGGCCTCGAAGTAATAAATTTCATAATTAATTGGTTTAGAGTGTGAGTTCCGTACATAAAAAGGAATCTGTGCAACACGGAAAAGTGTCCCCATATTTGCATCCTCTTACAAGCATTATTAATCCTAGTGATTCTTGTGATTTCTGTTTTGGCTCAGATTCTGGAGGAGCACAATAAGCAGCACAACAGACTGAATCTGGTGCTGTTCGACGACGTTCTGGAACATCTGACCAGAGTGCACCGGGTGCTACGTATGCACAAGGGTCACATAATGATCGTCGGTGAAGGAGGCAGCGGCAAGCAGAGCATCCTGCGGTTGGCCGCCTTCGCTGCAGGTACTGACCGGGATTTGTGATGGAAAAAGTGATGCTGAGGCAGAGTTATCTCCAATCGATCCGATTTTTCGCTGCCAATTTTCAGTCCGCCAATGTTCCATAATCATCTATCAACACGAACTGTCACAACAGGCCATTTTGGTTGCCACAGTACCACTGGACGTGCTTGTTAGCCTAACCTTATACCTACAACTACAAGCAATATCGAATCAGAAGCTGTAACGGGTTAGACCCCGTGGCCTATTCACATTTAATAAAATTACTAAAACAAAGAAAGCAACGTATCCGGTGGGCTTCTGTCGGTGGGCGCTGAACCTGTTGTATAGGACAATCCGAAACAGAAAACGGCTCCTCCACTTGTATTATAAATCGCGATCCACATTGTTCAAGACCAATTGGCCACTCTGTCATTAAACACAAATCCGGTGCAATGAGAGAACTGTCTTCGCAATGCGTTTGTTCTTAAATATGAAGTTGGAAGGAGTAAGAATGTGAATCTTCCATCCCGGATTTGTCCAACGCCGATTTGGTTCTACGCGTAACATAAATGCTAAAAATTATTTTCCCATGGGGGAAAATTCAGTTACACGTGGTCGGCCCCCCCAAAAAACTCTAGTAGGATATGGAACGTAATGATAAATGTAATAAGCTTGTGTACTCGTATTTGTATAAGCAGCTTATTGTGTTGTATTAAGCGAAATAGCAGTACAAATATGCAGCGCAAATGTCATTACATGATTACCCCATTTGGCCTCTCTACCTCCCCTCTCTGCCTCTCCAAAGTGCATGCTTCTAAATAAGCACAACTAGTGTATATATATAATTTTATAATCTTCTAACTTCCCACAGACTCTTTCCCATATCTCCATTAATACCATACACTGTTGTATTCGCAGAGTGCAGATTCACGGAACGCGTCACTTACCAGAAATATTTCCCCCCCCCGCAATGGATGAGAGAGTTCATTCTAATCTATCACTGCAATCAATAACAAATTGACTAGTACACGTCAGCACAACAAATATTTATTGGAGTATATAGGCTACATGTTTCGACCTGTTAACAGGTCATCATCAGGCCTCCAGCAGAATAAGTCTCAGGT
>Ga0136643_10009127_pt1 | contig 14566 bp, 7 predicted proteins | sample TergutLab28metaG_FD_96883 | JGI IMG/M metagenome (GOLD analysis project Ga0136643, IMG submission 96883) | Labiotermes labralis P1 segment gut microbial communities from Petit-Saut dam, French Guiana - Lab288 P1 (version 3) (version 3) | ecosystem: Host-associated > Arthropoda: Insects >... | reverse complement strand
ACCTGAAGATGGCCGCTTTAGGCCGAAACATGTAGTTATTTACTTTGTTAATAAATACCATCATCTAGCATACAATTATAGTTGTGTTTTCTGACTGAAATTAACTCACGGAAGTTAAGATTTTAAATTTATCAGTTGCTATTTATTTACACAGTATCAGAGTATTGCTGTTAAATATAGAGGTTATCGTGCAGGTTAGGTACACCGGCTGTGTATCAACGTAAGGTGCCTCAATGAAAACAAATATGGCACAGGAATACGAAAATCTAAGAAGTAAGTTTCGTTATGAATTGGCGATTTAATTCAGGTCTCGCAAGCAAAGGAAGGAGAATGCCGAGATTGCTTCGAATTACCGAAAAGCTCGAGATATATGGACTACGACAATTCGGAACGTATGATTATTTATACAGTATGATGAACATATTGTATTGATAGGTAATATTCATGTAATATTGCATTAGAATATACGTTTACACAGTAATACAGCATAATAATAATAATACAATGTACATGTTTCAGTTACATTTCAAGGAAATCACAACCGGAAACACACAGAAACACGTAACGCAACCTTACTCTTTACCATATCCGTTTCACCTTCACTACAGTGCGTCGGCTCGCAGGAAACGTAACCTCGATCAATCGGAACTTGTAGAATGGAGAATGCATTGCTAAGAGATTCCTTAAAATATTATGCGACATTTACTCACATTTAAACTGACTATCCGTGATTACCCTGCAATTTTTTTAATGATCTCTGTTTTAACTCCTAACATACATCAGGCTAGAAACAAATATTTAAAGTCTGGTGGCTGAGAACACATTGAGATTGACAGTAATATAATTTTTCGATTAGAATTACTATCATCGCTCCATGCCGGAAGGAAATCCTCACAAACGACCAATGTGGTTTAAAATATTAGACACACAATAATATAGACACAGTATTTCTCATAGCGGAGGTTATGGTTCCGTTCTTGTGCAGTGTAAATGGGCCCTGTGGTGGACAAAGTGGCCCGAGGACAAGATTTTCTCTGAATATTTCTGTTTTAACCAGCAAATATTCTAACAATTTTCTAGATCCATACTAGCTCATCTACTATGGACGTTACTGTCTAGATGACTTACAAATAGCGTCGCTGTATAAATTACGCGTACGTACTTCGTTAGAATTATTCAGCTTTAAATTTATTCGGTATTTGCTGTACACTACAGAAATTCATTTGGAGAATTCCTTATTTTATACCAAGACTATCAAACTGAGCAATGAATTGACCGGCTGGAAATTAAAGCAAACGTTTGATGGTGCCTGCAACTTTACTTACGCCATCACTTTCACCAATGTAAGGGCCTGTCCCTTATTTACAATCGTACATAGCAATACCTAAACTCGATCGACTATAATCATATTATGCAGATAATACAGTAAGTAAGTAAGCAAGATAATACAGCAGATTTAAAAAATGAACTTACCAACCACACACAACAGACCTAAGAATGTCGCTGTGCAGTGTTGTTTAAATCCCATCCCTTCAATCTAACCTTATCTATTGAAATTCAATATTTTTAACACGTTTGTACAATAACTGGAACTTTCAGAATACATTGTTTTATCCAGAAATTTTAAAATTTTATTTTGATAGGAAATGACAAGACTAACAGAAAAATCATACAAGAAGTTAGAATTGTACGCTATATTTCATGCAGCTGTAGTGTGTAGATAACTCTGTGGTACAAAATCAACGTACTGTATAAGCGTTCTTCAATGCATTCCAGTAATTATTTCAGATTTTTATGCATTGTAATCCTTATCTGTTTGACAGACATGCATATAAAATGCCATAACAATTTTTATATACGTACAAGGCTTTTTCTCCATTACCCTTCTAGCATTACATTTTAACACAACCTAGATAATACAGCAACAGCAAACGTTTAACCGAATCTGATTTCTACTATAATACGTTACTTGCTGGAAATCCGCTATCGAAACTCGATGAATTGCCATTGATACTAGAGTTGGATTACAGATCTGAATCGTGTTAAATAAAATATTTTATATTTACTTCCAGAAAAAAAGAATAAAACGAACCGAATGATTTCGAAAAGGCTCGACATGAATACATTCAGATTCAGTTTAAAATAAAGCTTAACAATTCTGCCAAGTTGGCAAAATGGCTGCTGATGTAATACTGACTTCAGATGAGGGCTGACAATCACAGTCGATTGAAAGCATCATTAGGTTGCTATGAACACTAAAATGTGCACAAAAAACATACATCTTCTACGTTGCTTACAACAGAATAATACACACAAGTGCTATCCAAAGATCCCTGTTATCCAGGACATAAATGCAAGCCACTCTATTGAGAATGGGATGGTGAAGTCGATGACAATTGGAGGTTTGAAACTTCTTCTTAGCGTAAGCATGTGATGACTACAGAACTGCGCATTGCTCCCATTCCTTCATAAGCACTTTGACAAACCGCGTCAGCATATCTATTCATTATACGACTTAGGCTTGAGGATTCAACAAAATAATGTCAAAGATTTGAGAATGTCGACGTCGACAAGAAAGTTTCCCTCTTCCTCGGGATTAAACTGAGTAAGAATCTAAAGACAAATACTGTTGCTTACGCATGCCTACTCATTCTGAACATCACACATACATTTGAACAGTGTTTTTACAAGCTTAATAATACTATCTCTGTGACAGAATTTCTCATATACCTGACTAAATTAAGGACAGCTAAATATCAATCTTCAGGAAACGAATAATAACTTCTATACAGGCTGTCTTAGAACAAGGTTTTGAGAATAATAATTTGGTCTAGGAAAGTTATATCAACAAAAAATGAATACTAACTTCACACAGAGGCGCTTCAAAATGCAAAACTAAATTAATAGGAAAGAAGTTACGAATAACTAAACGCGTTGGTGGAGAGACTGGTATTAGTGCTTCAATCTTTCTTTCGATGTCTTGGCTCAGTGAAAAACTATACTGTCTAATAGCCTCGTGGTTTCCCTCAGCCTTATCAGAAAAATTACGTACGGTATCTCGACATAGGTCATGACTGCTTCCTTCCACATTTTTCTTCCATTCGTCGTTCACAAATCACCATTATTTTCGATGGTACATAGCACAAATATTTCAACAACGGCCCTTAAAATAACCAACGAAACCATTCAAACCAAAAGTAAAGAAAGTGGTACGGCATATGCGAGTACACACATATATGCATAACCTACATTTACGCAAACACAAACACACACACACACACACACACACACATATATATATATATATATATATATATATATATGTACGCTCACTACACACAATGCTTACGCTCAAGCAGGAAAGCAAGTAGTTCAAACAAAATGTGTATGTAAATCTTAGAGAGGAACAGAAGTTAGGAATCGGGTTTGTGGGCTATTGGAACATGGCATTAAAATGGCTAGCAGAAAACAACAGGACAGACTGTAGACATGCAAATGGTAATGAACTACCTCGGGAAAATGTAGAATTGTAAGATCTCGGAATAGCAACATAACTGGATTTAAATACAGTATACGGAGTGCTAGTTCGAATATCTCATCCAGAATTTGGTATTACGAAAGAATGGACATATATTTGTCCAGGCTTTGATGAAAAATGCCGACATATACAGCTAAAAGTCAGATTCCTTTTCCTTCCCTATCCTTTGTGTTTCATCTTTCATTGTGCTAACCTTAAGAGAGCCCCATTTAATTAATTCGGTTTTACATTACTAATCTCATGCACCAAAGTTCACCAGGCGTTACGATTTAGTTTGGCTGACAAATGACACATCTCTTTCAAAACTCGTAGGAATATTATGGTACTCAAAGGGCACCAAGTGTATACTAATTAAACCAAGTTGATCAAATACACGCCCCAGGCAATCAGTTTGAGATTCTTTTTATTATTTCACCATATCTAAGCTTTCGTCTTCAAAGTGACGTGTTCTCTTCAGGATTTCAGACTAAAATTTTAAAAGCTCTTGTGGTTCGTCCATGTGCAAACCTTTCCCATCCATGTGTTCTAGACACCAAACTGAAGTAACATTTAAAAATTCACTTCAGCTCAATCAAAACGAGTAAGAACGGCCTTCGCCACACATGTAAATCAGTAAAAGAATTACAATGGTAGGAAAAATTAACAGTTATACGTAAACGTCAGCATATTAACCCTTATCCTGCTAACGTGGAGAATATGGTGAGCTCCTTAATAATGCCAGCAAATGGCAGATGAGATTTAACTCGGCGTTTGAAGTGTCAGGAATTGATCAAATTAAATACACTAACAAAATCAAATAAAGAGTTGTTTAAATAACAGCCAGCTCATTTACAAAAAAAAATTATGACCCTTCTTCTTCTCTCAGATATGGCGTTTTCTATGTTAATTGCGTAAGTACAAAATTTTGCTAATGTCTAACTTTCGATCCGCAAGTCCACGCAGATGATGTGTCTACAATTTGATCTCCAACCTCAATACCACAATTTCAAGTTCAGTACCAACAAATAAAACTACAACAGGCTACGTCAAATCTGTATATTCTAAACCATTAGTCTGTATACTTCTCTTTGGTAGAAGCTCTTTGTAATGTGACCATCAAACGTTCGAGATCAAAAGAAGCTTCCCTGTATCACACACAAAGTTACAAAACAACGAGAATTGCCATTGTATATTCCCATTTGCCATATTTTAAAGTTAAACGTCAGAGTTGTGGATTTTATTTTTCTCCCGCGCAGAGAGAACGCTGTCAAGGTCTGTGTGCACTGGCTGTGCTGGCCCTGGAGGCGATGGCCACATGCGGCAGCTCGTATTTACATGCAGTCAGCGTACCATCATGCAATGTCCGTCACCATGTTGCGATACGATGGCGCCGCTATGTTACTTGTTTCTATCATGACCACTGACCAATGGGAATTCCTCGTGTGGAAAATTCTGTGGTCCAAAGGCTTACCCACCCAATAATAATGTGTGGCACAATTCATCGCAGATTGTGTATGTCGAGCTAATGTGTTTCTGAGGGGAGAAAATTCTGGTGCAATTCGGTTGGCTTTGCGTTAGTTCTAAGCTGCTGTATGAATTTATGTATGACATAGTAAAATATAATAAAAAAACACACATATCAGTAACTCTTCGAAGACTAAAGTTTGCATAAATTCTAGACAAATTTTAGTCCTTATCTCACAGAGAACACGGTCTGTGTCCATTATGAAGGGAAATCTGTAATGTTGTATAGGGAAATAAAGGACGTTGTCGGGGAAGACACGTAAGAAATACTTTAAGGTAATATATGTGGGTAACAGTAGAGTCCGGGGGTTCCCGGTAACACAGTGGTTAAGGTGCTGTGCTACAAATCGGAAGGTCGCTGGTTCGAACACAGCTGGTGTCAGTGAATTTTTCATTGACACAAAATCCTTCCGATTGCACTATGGCTCTGGGGTCGACTCAACTTCTAACATAAATGAGTACCAGGAGTATTTCCTGGGGGTAAAGGCGGCCAGTGCCTAAGGCTGACAACCTACCACCATCCTGTGCCATTGTCACGAAATCTGGGAGCCTTAACTTCCTGGAACCCTCTGGGCCTGTCCAGGCCTGTAATGGGACTGCTTTACTTTACCTATACAGAAGGTAGTATATACAGTTACCTCCGTACTTTAAATAATATATATTGACGTGTTATTTGACTGCGTCTTAATTGTGTAGATCGTACAGAGCCTCGTGATAGACGATTACTAAATGATGGGTTGGAGAAAATGTGGAATGCATCGGAAACGGTTTAAGTTGAGATACAATCCCGGCTGTTTCCAATATAGGTACAGAAACACCATAACAGCCAGAAATCTCTCGACTACAAATTCTAAGTGCTGACTATTCCATCGAGACCTTCAATATAAGTTACCACACAAAATGTGCATGTTTGTGAGTGCGTGACAATTATGTCAGATGGCAACTGTCTTTGCCAGGCAATCGGGGGTAAAAAAACACCTATGTTTCGGTGGGTACTGCAGCGTAATTAGTGACTATAATATCTACGACCCAGTCTACTTAAGAATTTTCAGGTTCATGATATGAATATTAGTGAAAGCAGGATTTAATGATATCCGTCTCGGGTTACAACAGATACACACGAACGGATGAATTAATAGGTTATCTGAAGAAATCCTCTAAACTGACGTGTGAGCTTTACGTTAGCCCCATCATATGAAGTGACCGTGGTTAGTTATTTTATAAAAATACTTACTATGCAATATAAAGTAAACTTCATTGCTAAGCAAGTCCTTAGTGGCACTGAACTAAGAGAAGTACCGTAATATAACAGATGGATGGAAAATATACAAAATTAAGGGCTCCGCTAAATAATACGTTTAATTGATAGTTTTTAAATCACGGATGTTGAGATAATTTTACGTGTATTGAAAACACAGGAAGCGATTAATGCATGCAATACTTGTTCTATCATGTGTTCGGACACACTGCCAAGAGCATTATGTATTGCACAGTACGGGAATTCAAGGCCGAGAATTTCACCCATGATTCGAACAATAAAATAATTTAATTTTAAAATAAACTTCGTGGACAACAATAACCACAATAATAATAATAATAATAATAATATGCCCAATATTGGCAAACGAACAGTACATAAAAAGATATGATGAACTGTGTGCACAACTACACTTCAACATATACAAGGAAACAGGGGTACAATTGGACAACAAACACTGGTGTGAACATGCGCCAAAATCGGTAGAAACAAGTCAAGGAGGCAAGGTAACCATATTGTGGAACCTACAAATACAAACTGACAGAACTATCCCCAACAACAAACCAGATATTATAATTCGTGATAATTAAAAGGGAACATTATGTCAATAAACGTTGCAATCTCAGGAGACAAAAATGTAATTAAAAAAGAAGCCGAGAAGATTCTAAAATATAAAGACCTTACAATAGAAATACAGCGCATGCAGAACGTAAAAACAAAGGTGATACCAGTAATAATAGGGGCGACTGGGACTATTTCAAAGTCATTCAGAAAATAGGTGAGCAACATACCAGGAAAACATGAAGTCTAGGAACTCCAGAAAACAGTCATATTGGGCACTGCACACAAACTTCGGAAAGTACTAATGTAAAAATACAATAGATTCAACATTGAAACTAACGGTACAAGTACCATGAATAGTAACAATAGAATAGCTGCAACACTGTGTTCCCTAGGGACACCGTTTTTTTCTCAGGAATATGAGTATAAATACCCTGCATAAAGGAGATAATGATGATGGTGATAATAATAATAAGATGATGAAGAAGAAGAAGAAGAAGAAAAAAGGAGAAGAAGAAGAAATATGATGCGTCCCCGCTACATGTTTCCAGCGATATGCCATCTAACACCAGATATCCTTCAAAACACATCCCATGTACTAATCTTCAAATCTATATAATCACATATTATGTTTTAGTTCTAACCTTTCTAAGACATGACTGTTAAGCCTATCTATCCAACATACACAACAGTTCCTGTTTCCTTCCAACACCATTTCACTTTTCCTCACCTGTTTTTCAAAATTACATGAAATTGTATACGAAGTATCCAGATTTCTCAACCCTACAGGCTTATTACTAGTGAGCAGTTCCTTTAATGTCACTTCCTCATTCATTTTCTGCGTCCTGATGATCACCAACTCCTCTTTACACCTTCATGTTTTTTGTACATATCAGCAAGATCTGCAGCGAATATGAAGCAGAAAATATTACCCAATGAACAATGGCCAAGGATTACGTATGTATATACATATATATGTTTGCACACGCGTGTGTTTAATCAGCTGAGAAACTCTCTTTTTGCTTTGACGTTCAGGTGAGCGTGCATCGTGATAAATTCTTATAATAAAACCAACTAGTTGCACTAATTTCTCAAAATTATTTTTGGAATAAAACTCTACATGTTTCGGACAGTTCCTCTGTCCATAATGAGGAGTTTTTGCACCGTACAGTTCCGTCCTGATCCTGCTCGCAAGCTGTCAGTAAACCTACATGACACATACCACTGCCATTTGTACGGTGTAAAAACTCCTCATTATGGACAGAGGAACTGTCCGAAACATGTAGAGTTTTATTCCAAAAATAATTTTGAGAAATTAGTGCATCTAGTTGGTTTTATTATAAGAATCTCTTCTTGCTGTCAGCATATGAAAAGACGCACATGACTTCGTGTTGTGATAAAATCAGTAGGATTTCCATTTAATGGGTGGCGCAGTCCTCCCGCTATCGCATTAAACAACTCACTCGTCCATGTCGTGTTGTACGTCCAATGAAATTCGTTTTATTGCTCAGTTGACCGGACAGATTGCTACACATCTCTGTAAGCAGCGGCATGAAATTAAATTTCGTATCACAAGTCAATTCAACGTATTGGAAATAAACGTCATTATTGAAACTGACAAAATTGTTTTCGGTTGGGTAATAATATTAATGGTTTGTTCAACCGTAGTTCTAATTGCAACCGAATGTCTAAATGATATTTAAATTAGTCACATAACATTTTATTCATACAATTCAAAATACAAATACTTTCAATCAATTCTTGCCGTTTGGGAGAGCATCATAATTACCAAAGAAGGATCTTCACCTGCCATATCCGGAGAGGCCTTTCGGGGCATAAACTACTTCAATACAAATTTTTCAGTCATATGACGTCCTGACATTTCACAAACGTAGTTCTACCATCTGACTCACGGCGGTATATTTTAACACCTAGTGTAAATGAAGTACAGTAACTAATGCTAGAAGACTTGGTCATACTGTTGTAGCAGCTATGTCTGACGAAAAGGGGTAATACAAAGCTCATTTCCAAAAAAAAATTAATTATATTTCTAGTACAGTCACTGGATGTGGTATGGTGGGAATTTTCTTACAAAATTCCGGAATGGTTTGTCATATAATTTGCAGATGTATTGCACGAGATGTTACTTCAATGTACGTATTGTATTTCTAAGTTCAGTTTCCGTCCTTCGAATTCTGCTACTGATTGGATTCTTCAGTTAGCAGGTACAAAGTTGCATAAGCTTATAAAAACAGCAGGTGAGTTGAATATAAAATCTAAACCCATGATTCAATCATTCAGCTCAGAACAATGTGCTGCTCTATTACCTGGACACACTGATTTTGTTCATAGATAACTGACTCTCATTCTATAATTTTCTGGCATATTTCAGTACACAGGATCGGGTGAACGGAAGTTCTGTCTTAATTTCACTCTGTATATTTCAGCACACACATCCAGTGAAAGATACTTTGTCGTACCAAACCCTAAACATACTCGTATTTCCTTTTGTAATATCTAGGGAAATGAAGCTCTGTCATCACCCTATATATTCAGTATACTGCATCCAGTGAAATGAAACTTCGTCGCACGTTGCAGCATGCAGCATCCAGTGAAAAGAAGCTGTGTTACTTCATTACCTTGCATGCTTCTCTATACAGCATCCTATCAGCTGAAATTTAGTAACCTTCACATCCCAGTGTAGGATAGCAAGTGCATTGAAGCTTTGGTCACGTCACTACCCTATTTGCGTATTTCAATATACACTATCCAGTAAAATTTACCTTCGCCATCCACATTATCCTGCAAATTAAGGTTGAAAACGTCAGTTTCTCATTATCAGTACCGTCCGGAAGTATGTTGAGGTTAACTTTGTACAGACAGTACGGCGTACTCACTTCGAAATGATCCCATTGTGTGTGCTGTTCAATTTGCAAAGAAATACACAGACAACTGACAACATCGCTAAATATTTGTAAAATTAAAATATGGCTATTTGATTGACCATGTCACTAGACGAGAAAGGAGTGCAGGGATTATGAGGAACTTCCCATTTATTATTCTTAACCTCATATTCCTTTAAGTGATTATTGAGCATATAGTTTTTGGGCATGTAACATACCCGAGAGAAACAAGAAAAATACGCAGGGCAATATTATAGTTTCAAATAGACAACAATAAAGCTATATTAATAATTGCCCAACGAGATGCAACACAAAGCAGTCTATTTATTATTCTGCAAGTTCACTCTACATGTTTCGGGTGTCGACTTAGCTTGGCTAAGCTAGCTTGGCCACGTTGGAGGGAGGTAGCTGCACAAAAAAATATGAACAGTACCGGGGGCTGTAATTACAGTTTTGTGTACTCCTGATGATGGGTGTAGTTGACACGCGAAACATGTAGAGTGAACTTGCAGAATAATAAATAGATTGCTTTGTGTTGCATTTCGTCGCACAATTATTAATATAGATCAGCGATGCACGGAACCATAAACATGAAATTAGACAACACTAGAGTTAAAACCATTAAACTCATTGCGTGAAGTGAACTAAAATGGTCCAGGATTGATTTCACAGCAGTGAATATTTCTTCCTTTCATTCTTGTAGAAGGTTAATAAAAGAAATTATTTCCTCAGACGAATGACTAATTAATAACTACTCAGGAAAAGAACTTCCATAGTAATATGCTGATGGGAAGACTGACTCGTACCGCATTTATACTGATTACTGTTCTGCGCCTACAGCATGTAATAACCACGAGCTGAAGCCCAAACTATTATCCAGCACAGAGCACCATCGAAAAGATACTGTAGTTTAATGACTGTATTTAATGATGAAGTGTACTTAAAGCACTGCATAATTGCACCACACACATAATAATGTACTGATCTTGGTTACTGTTAATCATATTAATACTTAAAAAAATTATTTCCATACCCTAAACGAATCTTCAATTTGATAAATTTGTCTTATTCAATATACGATTAATGTTAATTCAATATCATTTGTACAATAAATTTTAAATTTTTCCACACACCCAGTGGTGCTTTAGAAACCAGCTTTGATTTCTGCCCTCAAATTTTCAGGAAACTACAGGGCATCACTATGTGACAGTCAACTCCCAATAGTCATGTGTTCTATGATACTAAACAAATTACTCTCAGTAGAACTACGACATGCGTTTGAAATATCCTGAATGGCATATTACCCTAAATGAACCAGTCATTTTGACATTCAGAGGACCGTGCATCGTGATATATTCTTATGATAAAAACCAACGAGATGCACCACTTCTCAAATTTATTTTTATAACTAACTCTATATGTTTCGGACAGATCTACTGTCCCTCACCAGGAGTCTCAACACTATGTACACAGCAACAGGTATTTGTCATGCTAGTTATGTTGACTGTCTGCTACCGAGGTCAGGTCCTGACCTCGGTAGCAGACAGTCAACATAACTAACATGACAAATACCTGTTGCTGTGTACATAGTGTTGAGACTCCTGGTGAGGGACATTGGCAGTGCGGTACGACCACTAGAGTTGACATTAGGCGTCTAAAGGTTAAAAGAACCAATCATTCTCGAAACACTCAAAATAATACTACCGTCAAATACTTACTTCTTTGTTTATTCGCTGTTTGTGTGAACATATTTATTGAAAATACAGATCACAACATTTACACACACACATTTGTCTATTTACTGCAATTTTTTTCAACGAAGGTAAATTTAAAAGGGAAACTTGTCGCTATCCACACCACGAAGGCGTGTACCTGGAGTCGAAGTAAAGTTCCAGCCGCTCGTAACCTTGATACTAGATGGACAGGAGTGGTTAACTTAACGGTTCAGCCGCTAAAGAATCAGGTACTAATTAAACAGAAGGGTAGGTGGACCCCAGAGACGGTGTGAACGTTTTGGAAGTAAAATAAATCTGTTGCTCCTACCGGGATGCAAATCCCGGACCGCCCAGCCCGTAACCGAGTAGCTGTACCGATTATGCTTCGTCTGTCTTTCCTATAATAGTACTAACATGGAGCCATTTTCGTTTTAATTCGTTCATTCACTAGACCGAAAATTCTGCGCCGTTCTGGAGGCCGGTGCCATCATCGTTACACTTCAAAGACAAGGAATGTGCACACTGTGGTGGACAGGTAGATAAAGACGGTGCCTGTCAATGTAGGCTCAGTGTGTTCGTGTAGACTTCACTTTGAACATGGATCGCACCGTAAGTAAGACTTGTTGGAAATAACAACACAGTTCGTAAATTTTATTTCAAGTAACCCGTCCTTCAGAAGGCTGCATTGACTGCAGACAGACTGCAGGGTAACTGGAAATTTTATGATAATTTAAGCGTGACGTAGTAGAATTGTCTCTTTGACACTATTATTATTATTATATTGGGCTGTGAAAATTTAGAGTCACGTGCGACAGCTTTGATGACGATCCGAACTCCGGGCTCCGAATGAGTAAATCGGTTTGTGTCCCTGACTGAAATAAGCAACAAACCGCTTACCTAATTAAACAACCTGCTACACGTGTTTTCAACCTTTCACGTCCGTTCGTCTTTGGATCCACGTGTCCTGCTGCATGGCAAAGAATATATTAAACTGACGCCTACGTTAGGAAACAAAATGGCTTGAAATATATTAATGTGACTCGTGTTAGAAAGGGATGTTACTATGAATGTTCTGTTAGAATTCAACAGAAAACACTAATGAAGAAGATCAAGCGAAAAGGACTGCCGGTTCATCTTGTTTAATGAAAAGAGCTGTTTTCTAATCAAAGACGTTGTACTAATTTCAAATTTCAGAATTTTCTCCAAGCAGTTGGAAGGTATTTAGTTAATCGGCTTTTGCGGCGCTTTGCAATGCGTCCCCTTGCGATCTCTGTTCCGATCCAAGTCGTTTAAGATCAAGATTTTACAAGCCACTCCTCCAGTATTCTCCTCGGTAATGTTCTTCTAGTATGTTTAAGACCGCGATTCGCTGTGTCCTAATTTTTAAAAAGTCATTTTCCCAAATTCAGGTACAGTCCAAACATAATTTCAAAATGGTAATTTTAATTCTACGATAGTTTACTATTAAAGGGTACTTTGTGTTTTGAAACAGGAACAAACACCAGTCTTTCAAGTAGACATTTCAAGACATTAAACAGTTTTCTTTGTACAGTAACATTCCAAAACACGCACGCACACGGACTAGAGCAACGAGCCCATTTTTCTAAAACCCACACTGCTATGCCATCTGGCGCTACGTTTCGGAACATTCCATGCCCTCGATATATCGAACTAATATTTCGAGGCAACAGCGATCGATGGATAACCGTGTGTAACCCTGGTGTTCCCTCTGTACACATTCTCCTTTACCAGCTTACAACAACTTGCAGCTTCTACCATTTCGCCGTGAGATGGGTCTCACTTCCAAGCTTGGAAAATGTTGTACGTTTCCTTTTCTCAGATGGTCTCTTTCTAGCATTCACTTGTTGCAAAGTGTAAACAATCGGAATTTGATGCAAAAGAGAGCACTGACGCTACGGAGGTTATCAACAGCCAAAACTGTGAAACAAATGTTAATTTCCTTACTCAAATTAGTCTTGAATATATGTGATAGGAGGAGACAAAACTGTGACTGACCCATCTGCCAAAAGACAGAGTCAAATGGTTGGCTATTTTAACGCGGAAACAGACTTCTAAATTCAATACAATTATGGTACCGGTATGGTCTAGAGGTAGCGTGCTGACCTTTGGTACCCAAGTTCGCGGGTTCAAACCCTGCCGAAGCCGTCAGATCTTTAGGGCGAAAAAAATCCTCAGCATGCCTTCCTTCGGAGGGGAAGTAAAGCCGTCGGTCCCAAGTCGTAGATTTGCGGCATGTAAAAGATCCCTAAATTTACGTGGAAGTCGGAATTTAGGCAAAATTACTACCGGACATCTTTCTCGCCCGCAGTTCGCTACTAGGATCTCTCGCGTCGCTGAGGACGCAGAGGCACGTGGTGGCGAAAGAGGGAACATCTAAAGGCGGGGAAAAGCAATGGCAAACTATTCCCAAGAATTTGACTAGGATGCAGTGTGCCAAGAGCCACATCGGTTCCATAACCGGGCTCTGGTTCCTGCCGGACCGGCCTCTAGGGCTGAATACTAATGAATGAATATTGGTTGATAACCGAAGAGCTGTATCAGTATTTCAAGAAATATTCTTTATCATGGGATCTGTAATGAAATTGGATATATATGAAATGCGACAAAAAGGAGTGAAAAAGATTATGGTACTCTGAGTCGTGACGCTGTGTATCTTGGTCGACAGATATTTGCGTATAAGTGTGCACAGCGCGAAATGGCAGAAGGCAGCGTAATTAAAATCAGAGCAGCCAGAACCCTTGACAGCATTTGAGTAAAGCATCTCTTAAGTGACGTTTATGCTACTTTACGTGACACATTTATAAAATCAGAGAATTAATATTCTGCAACGAGTACCGTTTTTGTGACCAAATTCAATTGGACGATATAGTACGGTCGTACAAGTAACGAAAATGAGGCACAAATGCACATGCCCACACGTACTATAAAAAACTCTGTGGCCTTGGTCCGCACGCGAACTATACCGACAGAGCGGCCGCCGCCGGTCGGCGAAGTTAGTGCCAACTTTTGCGGATAGAGGGGTGTCACGTGGTCAGCGCAACGGTTCCCCACAGCCGTTAATCTCTGT
>Ga0136643_10009125_pt1 | contig 14567 bp, 7 predicted proteins | sample TergutLab28metaG_FD_96883 | JGI IMG/M metagenome (GOLD analysis project Ga0136643, IMG submission 96883) | Labiotermes labralis P1 segment gut microbial communities from Petit-Saut dam, French Guiana - Lab288 P1 (version 3) (version 3) | ecosystem: Host-associated > Arthropoda: Insects >... | reverse complement strand
TTTGTGGAAATAGAAATGTGGATGGGTTAGCTCAAATTTTTTTTTTTTGTTATTAAGGATGAGAATTTTCTCGGAAGACGGCCCCTTTTTTTTTTTTTTTTTTTTGTTCATTGTGACCCGCCTCTTCACTGACACAAGATCGGAGAGGGTAAAAGTAAGGATTGTCAGTCTGTGGCCCACAAGTTAAACGTGGCCGACGAGAAATTCAGTACAGCCCGTGACGATACGTGTTAGTAGAATACGGCCATAGAAATATATTAACGTGTTATAGCCCAACCTTAAATACATGTACCTTCCGGTGTAACATTAAGGAACTACGCATTTTTCCATACTTTTTTTCATTGTTCTGTAAACATATACCGGTGTTTTCCGCAGGCAAGATTATCTACTTGGCTTTTATAATGCATACGCGGTGTGTTCTCTGTGCGTAAGGGGTTGCCGTTTTATATGTAATTTTGATGTACGTCAGTTTTCAAATTGTAAATAGTACAGGATGCTCAAATATCGTTACTATGGTGAACAGTTATTACTTATTATCTGAGAGCCTTCTATTAGTAGTGTTAAAGATAATTAAACCGTAAAAGGCAATATGAGAGACGAATGTCGAGATTTAGACCCAAATCCAAGTTTTAAGGTCCCTGGTACATGCATTTACTCTTTTAATGTACTGTACGTGTAACAGTGCGTTAAGGCATATCTTAATTTTTCTGATAAAATAGAGTGAAACGCCAACTTGATACAAGTAGGTAATTTTATTGATGTATTCTTAGCTCGACATGTTTAGGGTATATACATCCATCATCAGAAGCATTAGATGTTGAGTTGCAGCATATGGTTTTCTGCACCGAGTTTTTGGATGGGTGGTGGTCTTGAGAGCCACTGCGTAGGTCGTGTTTACGGTGCGGATGGTGCACGGTACCATCCGCACCGTAAACACATCAACACACCGTAAATACATCAATAAAATTACCTAGTTGCATCAAGTTGGCATTTCACTTTATTTCGTGATGAAGATGCACGGTCAAACAACCCTCAGACTTAATTCTTCTTTATCTCAGTAATTAACCAACTTGATGCACAAAATTGTTTGTTTCACAATAAGTTTATTTCATGCCTCTACATGTTTCGAGCACATGTGCTCATCATCGGGAGGTCAAAATTGCATTACACAGCCTCTGGTATCATCACACCTATAGGTGTGATGATACCAGAGGCAGTTTTGACCTCCTAATGATTAGCACATGTGCTCGAAACATGTAGAGGCATGAAATAAACTTATTGTAAAACAAAAATTTTGTGCATCATGTTGGTTAATTACTGAGATAAATATACTGAGATGCACGGTCAGCAAAACGTCAAAATTAACTTTTCTGTTTGTTTCATGTTCACACTGTCAAATTCTTGGTCTTTCTGTCACACATTTAAGCGTCTTAATGCTTTTATAGGCCGTTACATCCTCCTTTCGGTGTCTTTTTTGTCTCCGTTTCGGAATTTATCCTGCAGGTTCATACGCTTATATCGTCCTCGGCCAACCATGTTCAGCCATTAAACGTGTCTTTACGCACTTCCTCTTTGTAGCCGTTTTTATAGCAACGTTATAGACCTGCAATTTTTGCCTATTTATTTTGGTTATTTTTTTGTATAATATTACGTAGACATTTTTATAATCTGTCAACTTTATTAGAACTGGAAATGTAGGTGGGCTTCGGACTACTATACGAGTACCTCGGAGTCTGAATGAAGTACTTCCAATGCGGCAGCGCATTACCTGTCACGTTTATATCATTCCAAACACCAGAATACGTAAAAAAGGTGTTTTAATGGAATTCACATTACTGAGTGCCAGTTTAATTCGACAGAACATAATGAAAACGCTTTGAAACTATGTTCTATCTGTAGCATTACTTTTTGCAACAAATAGTTGTCCATTTTTTAGAATGTGTCTATCAAACCCGGTGATTGCATAGTGTGGATATATATATATATATATATATATATATATATATATATATATATATCGAATATGTTAATTATGCTTTCTGATTTTCAGATCATCGCTGTTTTGGCCTGCGTAACAATTTTTTTTTACATTCAGGACATTTGAGTTTATACATAGACCTATTTGAAATTAGGTTAGGAGTTGTATTGTAAGAAATTTTTGAAGGGAGTTACAATGTCGGTAGGTTGTTTCGAAGTTCGCATCTTAAAACAAAATTAAAGTACCTACATTTACCATAATTGTGCTGTACGCTATCCATAACAATGCATTGACGTTTAGCCTGAACGATTTAGAAGTACAGAGGCAACGAGAGAGCGAACGTGTATTTCCCGTACTTGTGTAGGCACACCGCGTAGTATTGCTTTGCATAAGTGCCTAAATGCAAGTTTCCGCATTTACAGTCGAATATAGAGGAACACTTCTTGAAGCTTATTTTCTAAAATTTACGTTAGTTTTTAATTAAGAAGGGGGAAGCAGTTTCAAAATGTGTCAATTGAGCGGGCGACACCCGATTCGAACCTCATCACTTAAATTATATGTTTCTTCCACGGTAACTTCCTGACACTACAGGACCAGGTAGGTATACTTGTAATCGTGTCTTTCTAAATTACAGATATTTCCAGCGCAGCTGATGTACATAATAATAAAAAAAAAATGGTTAGGCATATAATGCAAAACCTTCCCTTCCAACGAATTCGGCTTTAATGAAGCGTAACGACCGCGAGTGATTTTGAGTGCCGACTGGAGTATACATTTGAATAGCCTCTTACGTAGACAGTCCCTGGTTGGTCTATCGATTAGGGGTTTAATTTATGAATTTCTCCAAACTGTAGTCAGTGTATATTACGCATTTCGTATAATTTGTTTCACTGTAACTTGTGTTATTACTATTTTACAAATGGCGGCTTGTTTTTTTGTGTTTCATTTGATCGATTAAATGGCTTGTAATATAAAGTGCTACGTAGTTTGTATTCATATTTCTCTGGATAAATTAAATAAGATGAATTAAGGTTACAGATCGCTAAGTTATATTCCGATCTAATAACACGCGATTTTTTCTGAGAGATTGACTTGTTCCACATGTTTTTATATGTGGTACTGTAGTTGGGAATGGTAGTTGTAAGTGAATATTTTGGCCTGCTTAACATAGGCTGTAGAATGTTACAGGTTTTTCACATTTATATGTTTATTACAGATGCGTTTACACTTACTAGTATAATTAGTTTTTAGCCTATTTACTCTACTTGAAAAGTGGGCCGGGATAGCGTAGTCGGTATAGCGACTAGCTACGGGCTGAACGGTCCGGGATCGAATTCCGGTGGTGGGCGAGATTTTCCGCACCCGTCCAGACTGGCCCTTTGGCCCACCCGGCCTCCTCTACCGGGTCTTTCCTGGGAGTAGAGCGACCGGTCCATGGCGTGGACCACCTAGTCCCATCTAGTGCCGAGGTTAGAGGAAGAGTAGAGCCGTACCTCTACTCCCCCTCCTGGCATTCGTGGCATGTTAGAGGCTGAACTGTACCTTTAATGTACTTGAAAATCTTAAGACAAATACAGTACCACTCCATCAATATCACGGTTATTTCCACATATTCGTAAATCAGCCTTCCGAACCACTACACCAGCTACGCTCTTCTTATTTCACCGTCCGTAAGGAACAAGTTTTACAAACAACCGCTTTACAGCAAATATAACAACGCTATTTCAACACGACGTCCCAATGTTCAAGCTTGCTTTGTTTCTGCCCAGACAATGAAGCAACGTCTAATATCCTTCATTCGACCACAAGACTCAGGCTGTGCTAGTAATTGATAGTTGGTTTAACGTCCTTTGTGCTTGGGAGCTAATCCGCAGAAGGTGACGGTAGTAACACCAGTGTCTGAGGGGGATTAGAAACCACAATTATAACTGCCAACGCTTGCATGAAGCTCTGAAGCGACGCTTCATAAATTGTGGTGTCTTCTTGCAGTGCTGCTTGCAGCAGCCGCACTTTGTTTTTTTTCCTGTAGCAGTAGTTGATAATTCTATGCAAAGTTTAGAGCTCAGATCAGACGGGCGCGATGGTTTACTGTAACAACAGGTTTCAGTGTCTGTCTGCTGAAATGCAAAAACACAACCACACTACTCTAAATTGCTTTATTTTTGAGTTTTATTGTATAAATACCAGCCCGTCTATTGAGTGTATAAAATTTGGTAGAATATTTGCTAGCACAGTCAAACTTTTATAAAAAGTTAAAAATGTGTGAATGTACTGAAGAATTTAGGGAATTGCTTCACGAATGAAAGTACTATATTCTAATAACTGAAGAATAAGAACAAACTAGATGCTACTTATTGTTTTATTATACTTATGATAGGCTCAACATATTTCGGGCACTGCTATGCCCATCATCAAAAGCTCAAGACTCTAGTGTTGATTGCCACATTTGCCATCCCGTTCTTGAGTTGCTGTTGGTTGGAAGTTAGATGGAGGCAGGCTGGAAAATTGTGTATGTTTATATAACATTTTTTGCATGTTTATATCACATTTTTTGCATGTTTATGTCATATTTTTGCATGTTTATATCACATATCACTTTTTTGCATGTTTATATAACTTTTTTCATGTTTATGTCACATTTTTTGCATGTTTATGTCACATTTTTTGCATGTTTATATAACTTTTTTGCATGTTTATACCACATTTTTAGTATGTTTATATCACATTTTTGCATGTTTATATCACATTTTTTGAATGTTTATATCACATTTTTTGCAAGTTTACATAACATTTTTTGCATGTTTATATCACATTTTTTGAATGTTTATATCACATTTTTTGCAAGTTTACATAACATTTTTTGCATGTTTGTATCACATTTTTCTATTTTATTCTATGTTATTAACATTTTAATGTAAACGAGATCTTGTCATTTTAAGGCTTTGTAACTTATATTAAATTTTGTAAGTCAAATCCTGAAGATGGCTTCTAGAAGTCGAAACATGTAGCTATGTTCTTTTAAAGGTTCATGTAATAAAGTTCTGTTAGACTATATTAATTATCTATCAGCTTGGTACGAAACACAGACACGAAACAAAAAGCACAACACTACTACACAGCAGGCTAGGAACACGGTATCTCTTCACCGTCACTGGTTATAAAGATCACTGCACTGCCAAGCCTGCATGACTGTGTAAGTAATTAACTAATTCATTCTTAGTAGGGTGACCGCATAATTAAGACAGTCGCGCCGGTGAACTATATCCAGAGTCAGTACAGTTCCAGCAGCAACTTCCTTCCCTTGAACTCATTTTGGCATTACCACATTATCCTCTGTAACATCCAACAGTCCGATTTCAAAGTTGCTCCATCAGAACTAACTAAATCAGCCATAGGTCTATAAATGTACTATAAACAATGATTGTTATTATGAAAGTCTCTGTTATACTTATTATTACATTATATGTTACTCGTAAATATAACGAGGTCTTATATTTGCGTGGTAAACTTCAGTGACTTATTAGACTATAGTAAATTTGATGTGTATTGGACCGTGCAATATTGTGATAACTGAAGAATAAGAACAAACTAGATGCTACTTATTGTTTTATTATACTTATGATAGGCTCAACATATTTCGGGCACTGCTATGCCCATCATCAGGAGCTCACTACTATAGTGTTGATTACCACATTTGCCGTCCCGTTCTTGGGTTGCTGTTGGTTGGAAGTTAGCTGCAGGCAGGCTGGAATAGTGTCCGGGCTGCAGGCTATAAACATGCAAAAAATGTGATATAAACATGCAAAAAATGTGACATAAACATGAAAAAAGTGATATAAATATGCAAAAAAGTGATATGTGATATAAACATGCAAAAAATATGATATAAACATGCAAACAATGTGACATAAACATGCAAAAAGTGATATAAACATGAAAGAAATGTGATATAAACATGCAAAAAATGTGACATAAACATGAAAAAAGTGATATAAACATGCAAAAAGTGATATGTGATATAAACATGTAAAAAATGTGATATAAACATGCAAAAAAAATGATATAAACATGCGAACAATGTGATATAAACATGAAAAGACCCAACATGGTTATCATAGTTGGATCCTACTATGATATACGTGTTATAGCTTTTGAAACTAAAATGTTTCACTGGTTGTCTAGTATATTTAATTTTTATGTTATCGCAAAAATTAACTGTACGTTAATCACAACACCAAAAACAATAATAGTACAAAATAATAGCAGGTGGAGACTGTAGATGTCAGTACAACTATAAAAATCAAATCTCTGGCGATTTGAACAGATTTTAATGTAATATTAAAAACTGATAAACGTCAGTGGCAACTAAATTTATTTTATCGATAAAATGTATTGTTTGTTTTTATTAATAAAATTAGTTGAGGTTGACTTTTATATGTTTGTCAGTTTTTAATATGATAGACCAAAACGAGTTGAATTCTACAAAAAATTAATGTAAAAATATATTCTAAAAGTATGACAATGTAACAGAGTAATAGAAAAAAGGTAAAGTGATCCCGTTACAGGCCCGGTGTGGCCCAGAGGTTGGGTAGAGGTATAGCTCTACTCTTCCATGACCGCGGGACTAGAAGGGGGTGAGTGGTCAGCAGCACGGCCCGACCGCACTTTACCTCCGGGAAAGCCCCAGGGCCGGTCTGGACGGGCGGAAAACCTCGTCCCCACCGGGATTCGATCCCGAACCGTCCAGCCCGTAGTCAGTTGCTATACCGACTGAGCTACCTGGCCCACAGCAATGTAATATAATAACGAATATTCCTATTGTATTTGTCGGATATTTCTCTCTGAAGGTGGTTCAGTGAGGATCGAAACACGTAAGATGGAGTTTTGGGATTGTAAAAAAATAAAATAAACTTCATGCATGCCATTTTTATAGTTAATTCTGTCGGTTTCTGTTTCGTAGTCGGTAATTTACGGTGGATATGATTATTTCCAGTCACATATCTTTAACTCGCTGATACATTCGTATTCTATGTCAGTGCGTTGGGTCCATTGGCGGTAGGTTCTTTATAATAATTCTGTGCTTTTTGACAGATTTCAAGTTTTGATTTGCCGTAGGAAAAATTATATCTGTCACTAACTACATGAAGCTTGTTTTGCTAGAAATGTGACAGTCTTGTATCAGTTTGAAACAGCAGGTAATATTGACAGGTTGCGGACAGCTGGGGTGGAATATCTGATGATAACTCCAGTGTAATAAACTCTCTTGCCAGTTCCTGTCTAATGAAACCCAACATGACGCTCGTGCGAGGTAGAGAGGAAGCCCTTTATTTGTGTTTCCAGAATAAGAGTTAAATCACTGTAGAGCATTTTCATCCTCAAGAAATGACGTTAGACAATTGTCTGTGACGTTGAGGACGGAGGTACGGAAAACTGCTCACATTCTTCTCAAAGCTCGAGCGGAAAGTCTTGCGGGCCCAGGAAATATTTCTCGTCACACCTTAGTACCCCTGTATCGAGTTGCATATTTCACTACCGTCTCTCTTAGCAGTCTAGTGTTGCATACCTGTCGTGAGAATATAGCTACCACAGGTCGGTTGAAGAATTGCGGTTGGGAGGGAAGGGGGCAAATTAAGGGAGGAAGGAAGAAGATGCGAAATGGAATGAGAAAGAAGACAAATGAGGAGGCGAGGAAATGGGACGGAGAATAAAAATAAAAACTCTTCTACAAGAGTGTTAGAAGATAGCAAAAGTAACATGGCGAGTGACTGTCCAGTGGCTATTGTCGACTCGTCTACCATTTTGACGTTCAGTGATAACCGATAGGAAGCGAAAAGAAGGATGTTCTTTTTGAGAGTCAGTGCGGCAAGGACGCTTGGCAAATGCGTATAAAAGATGTGGACCGGGGGGCGACAGAAGTAAGAAAAGTCATAATAATCGCCTTTTCAAGTTTAATTTGTCGCTGAAGTTCGAGACAGCAATGATCTCCGAAACGTCAACATTACAGGCAATTTTTACGCGTTGTCGTCAACCAAGAATAGTATCTACATTAGCACAGAACTGCCTTTAAAACCTGAAAGCGTCTTGAAAGAAAAATTATATATTTATCCCCATTACTTCCTTTGGCTTATGCATAGGACGCACACCTAGCCACTGCTCCACAACACATTCATACACAACATGATATGCTGCCACAACACCTCGCTTGCAAATACCAATTGAATTGTGAATACTATAATATAACTTTAGCAAGGAACTAAGCTCCCTGATGATGATCTGACAAGATCGAAACATGTGGGAGTGTTTTAAAGTGTTTTTAAAGTGTTTTATGTGAAATTGTATGTGCATTCTTTGGTTGACAAATTGAAGTGATTTTATTTTACATTTTAGCACTGGGATCACTGGTTTGAATCCCAGTTGACGAGTAGCTGGTTTTCTGCTGTTTCCATATTTCCTAATCCGGCACAAAATAACAAATATAGAAAGAGAAAGAATGTACATGTCAAGTAACAAATTGTGCATTGAAACTCAGCACTCTGTGATGATCTGTGCGATGTGAGAGCGATATAACAACTCACGCGTCAACCCATTACGTTTCAGGTAAATTACGGCTCAGTACAAGAAGCTCTCAGGCTATCAGCTGTGTTAGGTAACTCGGAGTCTAATTATATTGAGCCGCTATGAAAGCATCAAATTGGAAATAATGTTATAGCTCAAGAACAGCAAGTCACTTCTCTGGCAATTTATTAATTGCGAATCATACATACATCATTATTTCTTTTGAGGGTTCTCATATTTTGAAGAGAAATTAAACAATGATGCTATTTCCATGCCGAAAACAAAATATCCACTGCTCGAATAGGCTGTTATTTCTAATAACGTTGTTTAAAAAGTAATTGGATTAAATATTTGCCCCTAATTTATTTAGGTAATTAATATTAACTACTTTAGGTGTTCAAGCAACGTAAGGATGTGTCTGATTTACCGTAGACAATCTTACTGAAAGCCCAGTGGCCACGAGGTCTAAGGCGTAGTTCTACGGCCGCTCGCCTGCTAAGATTGTGGGTTCGAATCCCACCGGGGGCATGGATGTCTGTCTGTTGTGAGTGTTGTGTTTCGTCAGGTAGAGGTCTCTGCGACGCACTAATCACGCATCCAGAAGAATCCTACCGACTGTGATGCGTCGTTGTGTGTGCTCTAGAAACCTCACGAACGAGGTGGCCATGGCCCGCGTTGGTCTGCAGCGCCACAAAAAAAAATCTTACTGAATGGTCCGGATGGAGTATGGAGGATAGCTTCTCCCATTTTACTAATCGTCAGTTTGGGCTGTACGAAGTTTCTTTTCCCCACTCTTCTTACTTTTAAACCGAAGAAGACATTTTTCTTAATTGAGAGTTAGCACGGAGAGGCCAAATGAGTTTCTTCTTTTTTTCCATTCTGTAGTTTAGTACGCAAAGAAGAGGTAGGCCTGTGTGTTTCATTTCTACGAATAGACTGCGGTTTTGTACCTGTAATTAACAAAGTAAGCATATGGCTCCATATTTTGGTCTTCGGGTTTTTATGGAGGGAGAAATTGGGTTTAATGGGAAGGAAATGTGGATATCAGATTTCAATATTGAGAGTTCACTGATTCGTGGTAGCTAGGTCTGCATCGTATCCAATGCTAGAGACAGTTAAAGCTTCATGTTTTATGTAGATATTCTTTACCAGTCGAAACTTAATTAACAAACACAGTTACAAATGGGTTGGTAAGTATTTTAACGGGACTTATTTTTTAGTTGCACTATGTTTTTCTGAAGTGTTGTTTGTGGTCAGGGAAAAAGCTTCTCATTTAGTCGTTCTAAAAAAGCCGCATTGAATCACATAGCGAACACCAAAATATAATTCACAATGTCATATACTCTCATAACGGGCGAACGATGTGACCTGGTTTCCAGCAATCCAGAGTTATCATACTGGATTTAAGAACATTCGAGGTTAAGATTATTGTTCTCCCTGATCTGCTGCCAAGCTTCCTCAGACAGATAAACTGAGTAAGTTCGCAGTGTCTCTAGAAGAAACTGAATACAAATGCTGACATTGAGAGTTCCTTCAACCTAATATTGACACCGTGATGAACTCGGTACACCGAAGTACTTACGAAAGACTTGTTTTGATTACACTTTTCTTTATTGTTATACAGTTTGGTTTGTTGTGTTTCGTAGTAAACATGCACAATAAACTGCGTGTTTCACATCGATCCTTCTCACACGAATTGCTGTGCTAGACAAGAAGTTGTTTCCACTGCAGTATGAAATGAAAGATGATGACAAATGCTACACGAGGGATTCAAACCTGCTATCTTGAAAACTCCTTCAACATTAATGGCCTCAGCAGTCATGGTCTGCCTAGAGGATATAAGATGAGGAATGTTTTGCGACGGTAATAGCGATGTGGGTTTCCTTATGTTTTCATATGTCGTTGTAAATCCTATGATAACGGCGCAGATAGACTGCAATTGTCAAGTTCAGTGGAAGGCAGACAAACCGATACGGACAACCAAACTTTTCCTACGCCAAGGCCTATTACTTTTCAGTTCACAAATAATGAAACAATTCTGTGACACGTGGCGTTTTGTGAAAAAGTTTATAGATGGTCAACCGTGCAAGGAATTCCCCATTCTTATGGAACCCGAAAATTTGTTTCCATTTTCAAGAAGGCCCGAAATCGTATCCGATCCTGAATTAGTTTTGTTTCAATTAATATACCCACATCATATTTCTGTAGTACTTATTAAGAGGGAGAGTCAAATGAAAACCGTAAAAAGTGCGATAAAAATTCGAAACACAGCTCGTATTTACTAAATGTCTTTTGTGTTACTCTTTTCCCCGTCTACACTAAACATTCAATTCTTATTACATTCCATAATATAATCGCCCTATTAAGAGACACGGTAAATGTGACTCGTTGTTATGTAGCATTTTCCTTCCTTCCGTTAACTCCGAGAGCCGAGAGAGCTCGTGATAATATTTGGGACGTGCGCTGGACCACCGGTCAGTTCCTACCAGGGTCGAAAATTTCCTCTTGCCAATTCGCTCTGTCTGCCTTTCTTTTGGAACAGTCCCCTACTGGTGTCGAATAAATTTGATGTATTATCATGTACGGCATTCGTGTTTTGGGGTAATAAATTAACGTCGTCGGTATTGTCCAGTCTCATTGCTAAGTCTGCACTAATTCCACTCCCTCGCCATAAATAAACTGGAATTCCCATACTTACTAAGGTTTATAGCCTGGTACACGCTTCAGCAAAGAACACTCGAGTAATTTGGCATTGCGCCATTAAGGCAGCTTCAGTTCGCATCATGACGATGTTCGCTGGCCAAATGCAGATGTTCGCTCGTATACCGAATTGTAAACAGAGGTGTTCCAGAGCCGCAAGTTATTGCGAACCTGAGACTGTCAGCACCTTGTCGCTCTTTCGCCATACGACATTGAAAACTGGCGTGCGATATATCCTATAGAGTGCATAGAATTTTTTTTTGAAATGACCTTCCGAAGTCTTTAGATGCACCATCCTCGCTATGTTATATTTACAGTTAAAGAGGGGTTCTTTTGAGTTAAAACACAACTAAATTATCTCATGTTGATAATTGATGTATCTTATTTTGTGATTCACACTGTACAGTCTCCGGTGCAAGGGCCGAAATACGTCATCAGCTTAAGTAAAGATAACAACATAAGACAGTTGTATTTTGACTCAAAAGAACCCCTCTTTAATTGAACTTTCGAAGTTTCACGTACTTCATTAGTTTTGGTGTTCATTTATTGCACTTTGAAGTGAACGTTTGGAAAGATAATTTCATTAGAGTTTACCACACTAGAGAAGTTGTCTATGCACGAAATGAAAGCGTATAGTGGGATTGGGGGTCTATCTCCACGTATTCTTTATCTCAGCACGTGATGGACGTAAGTGGTGAGCTTCACGTCTCTGTCGATTTACCCGCGGGAAAAGCGCCTCATTATCTACTGCGCAGGACAAAGTGGGTTCAGAAGCGGTCGCGACGCTTGCGGTTGGAGAACCTCTTCTGCTACGCTAACTACGCTCTCAGGCTCGAGAGCTTCTTGTGTGAGGGAGTAGAAAGTTGTTTTTCTTTGTATTTAATGACATTTGCACCGTGTAGTAATTTCAGGAATATATTTAGAATGTTGATGTTAGATAGCCTCACATAGGCCATGTAGTACACCTGTTTTCCATACAAAGAACATATTTTGAAGGAATCGGCGAAATTTTGAGTTTCATGTACAATATGTGCTGCATTATTTCCATAAGAACGAAAACTGATCTCGCCTCTAGACTTCTATGTTCCATCTTCTACCTGAATGACTGATTACATGGAGAAAGACGTTTGTTGTGAAGCTGAGACGCTCGACGTGTCAAGGATTGGAACAAGTTTTTTTTTATTGAACTCGGAGTACGTTTTGCGATATTTCCAAATCCTTACCATTTGACTGTATCCTGAAGCCCTTGGATGCAGGGATCACCAATACAACCTATGTCTGTCATATCATTTCAGTATTTTCTACCCATATTCTGCTAGATTTCCAAGCTGTTTTCGATCGCATGTAATTATTTTTTTGAGTGGAATACCAGTATAAGAGCTTCTTTAAAGACCATCCTATCAGTGTGAGAGCGACACATCGCGACCAAACAATTTCTTGTCCCTTTCTGCTTTAAAAACCTCTTGTTGATTTGATACTTAATTCATGATAAAGACATCCATGTTTTATTGAAGAAAGAACCAGCCATTTAGCTACATGCCGAGCGCAGGTAAATAACAAAACTAAGGATACTGCTTCAAAATCCAATTTTTTTCCCCCTTATTTTCCTCCAAGTTTTCGACGAATGCCTTCAATTTTCTATCGTATTTGGCTTCCTTTCTTCGCCCATTTTGTCGGCTTGGTTTTACCGTCTCTTCTAATATACAACGGTAACTGCAGGGAGCCGCCAATTGTAATATCCTTCGTAACGAAATATTTTTTAGTTTAATTTTATCCTGTGTGATTTCACTGCTACACGAAATGTTCAATTTTATTTTCATTCTCCACCAAAAATAAAAAGTAACAGTGAAAGTTATGGACCTACATACACTGACAGAACGTCGACGAAGAGCTGTTATATTATTAATTTATTTGAATTTTTTTTGTGGTTTATGTTATGCAAGATATGAAGGGAAATGATGATAGGCGAAACATACAGACATTACACATTATACCTGCAGTAAATTGCAAGAAGTTATGGATACCATAAAGCAGTGTATTCCGTCTTCATGTGTACTAAACTGACACCTAATGCATATGCAATATGTAATGCACATCGATGACATTGTTTGTGGGAAGCTGAACACGAGGGAAAACGAATCATCTGCGGGCCAAGTACGTCAGTTGCAGTGTGCTCACCACTTGTCGCTGTGTGTCACAACGATATTCGACAATATTTGTAAAGAAGGGAAATAATCTTCCCTCCTATTAAGATCATCTATGTGTATTTACTAAATCAGGCTCTTTAAGTTTGGGTGCACATAGTACATATACGAAACTAACGAAGAAAAGCTTTAGGTTTCTGTGACCGTGCATCGTGAGCAAATTGTGAAATGATAGAGAAAACCAACAAGATGCAACAGATGTTTATTTTTAACAATATCTCAACATTCAGCAGAACCAGCGCAGCACACCACATGCAGTAATACGTCTTGTTCTCCTGAAGTTGGGCATAATGATGCCCGAAACATGTTGAGATATTGTTAAAAATAAACATCTGTTGCATCTTGTTGGTTTTCTCTATCATTTAACGAAGAAAACTCTGTCTCTTTATTTCACAAACACAACTTTATTGAAAATGTGATTCCTTTGTGCCCACTTTGCACAAATCGCAGAAAATGACCTCACAGTAAAGGGAACGTGTCTGACCGAATATTTCGTAGGTGTTTGTAGGTAAGTCTTTGCTTAAGCATTGTGCCGTGACAACTTATGGAGGTGTGGAAACTACTCCACTTAAGCCTTAACTTCGGCTGTGAATGGTTATATTTATGCCCTCACTGCTTCACCGTCCGAGAAAGGAGTCTTTGAATAGGAAGAGACGTGGGTTCGAAGGCCACGCGCCACGATTCCTCGGACATCCAGCCCGTGGTGCAGGCACTATATCGACCGCGCTAAGCCGTCTTCGCTTAGATGCATTTATGTGAACCTTTCATCGGGTATCCGATGTAAAAATATTTGGCCGAAATAAATTTTGTCTCTTACCAGTCAGAGATATTTACAGACTATAAGAAATGAACTCCATTAAATGTATAGTAAATTGTGTAGTTTGTTACTGACCAACAAAATATAGGCAAGACTTACAAGTCTATCACTTATTTTTATGCCAACTAAATGCACATAAAAACTAAACTCCGTGGCCTTAGTCCGCACGCGAACTATACCGACAGAGCGACCGCCGCCGGTCGGCGAAGTTAGTGCCAACTTTTGTGGATAGAGGGGTGTCACGTGGTCAGCGCAACGGGTCCCCACAGCCGTTAATCTCTGTTTTCTAGACCTGGAGCCGCTACTTTTTTCA
>Ga0136643_10009122_pt1 | contig 14568 bp, 10 predicted proteins | sample TergutLab28metaG_FD_96883 | JGI IMG/M metagenome (GOLD analysis project Ga0136643, IMG submission 96883) | Labiotermes labralis P1 segment gut microbial communities from Petit-Saut dam, French Guiana - Lab288 P1 (version 3) (version 3) | ecosystem: Host-associated > Arthropoda: Insects >... | reverse complement strand
GCGCGGGTAGTTTGTAGTCGTGTCTGCGCTGTAGTCTAAAGCCTGCAGCCCGGACACTACTCCAGCCTAACCGCACCTAACCTCCAACCTACAGCAAACCAAGAACGACACGACCAATGTAGTAATCAACATCATAGTCGCGAGCTTCTGATTTTGGGCTTAGTAATGCCCGAAACACGTTGAGCCCATAAGAAGTACAGTAAAATAATAAGTGGCATCTAGTTGGTTTTTTATTCTTCAGTCTTCATGTATATCCGTCTTAATGTAATGTACCCGTCATTCTTGTCATATTTTATTGGAACTTGAATTTACTTGACACATTTTCTAAAAATACTCAAATACAAAAATTTCATGAAAATCCTTCTGGTAGGAGCCGAGTTGTCCCGTGTGGACGAATGGACGGACAGACGGAGAGACAGACATAACGAAGTTAACAGTCGCTTTTCGCAATTTTGCGAGCAAGCCTAAAAACTCAAGAAATTCTCTATCCAATGTTCCTCGATTTCCGAAAACCATTGCTTTTTGATAAGTTGCATGGCTTCGGATTTTAAAGCCCGTTCGCAAAATTGCGAAAGCGACTAATAGCTTCGTCATGTCAGTTTGTTCATGTGTCTGTCCGTCTCTATACATGCAACAACTCGACTCCCACTGGATGGACTTGCCAGAAATATGATACCTGAGGATTTTTCGAAAATCTGTCAATAAGAGCAAAATTTCATTAAATCCTACCAAAAAAAACAGGTACTTTACATGAAAACCTGCGTACATTTCTGAATATATATATATATATGTCTTTGAATTATCCTCAGTATGAGAAATGTTTCAAAGTTGTAAAGAAAATAAAAAAACCACAGTTTGTGCTCAATAGCTTTTTTTCCTAAAATTCTGCCTTTAATAAGATAATGTGGAAAAATCAGGCACAGCCGGACAGGCCACAGATAACAATACAGTCGGCATGTTCTTTCCTTGCTGGATAACTAAGGTTACAAATACACACTCAGAATAAGTTATACCTATTGCTTTTCCACAGAAACAACGCTTAGGGAAGGGTCTCAATATTACGATGTAGTGCATTGGTTGGTTTGTAATTTCTATTAAGAACAACGTGTAAGTGAAGATGAATATGGAGCACTGCTGAAATTATACACACAGGGATAACTGAGTTCTCAGTCCCACAGCCACTTCGTTTATCACAAGTCTCAAAAAGACTGACTGAAATCGAATCTGAGTCTACGTGGTGACAGGCCGGTGGCTATGGCCTGAGACATAGCACACCCATGTGCCTGAAAGACATTGAAATTAGATAAAATTTTTAGTTTCCATCACGCAGAGAACTAACTTCACGTGCAATACAAGGACCCATCAACTGATGCTGTTCGGAGAAATCGGCTTTGAATATGAAATATTATGAAAATAAACAAACAGGCAAGAAAGTGTGGGAACATTTGCTTTTTTAATGTTATATCACGTGGCCCTTACAATTAGCAGTGGGATTCAAAACATTAATAAGTATCTGGCAATGTTAGTTTTCTGGCCTTAATTGAAATAATTCAGGTGTTACATCAGTCACAACAAGCAGGAAGACACAGGAGGCTGGAAAATGTAAACACTGAGGCATTTAATAAGTTGTACCCGATTCTATATATTAGTAGGGTGATAGTGAAGTTGTTAGGACATTTGCACGTGTGACAAGCATTAAATTTCATAGCTACAATATTTGAGTAGGAAAGATGAAGAAAAGAGAAAACTTGGTATTTCTAGAAGTAGATGAGAGGGCAATACTAAAATGGATCTTTAGAAATATGACAGAAGACTGTGAACTGCATGTAGTTCAGGGTATGTACCAGTGGTGGGATCTTGATAACACAACAATGAAAATTCGATTTCCATAAATATGTAAAGTTTCTTGACTAGCAATTTGCTTCTCAAAAGAAACACATTTTGCAGGAGTTATTTACGTCTTAAAGTGGGCACACAATTGAAATGTCATGCACTGTCGTGCGTACTTTAATATTTCCGAACATGAGTTGGAAAAATTAAATTTGCTAAACGAAAATACACCAGTTTGTTACAGTAAAATGTATTGTTGTGGCTCAGACTAAATTTTGAATTCTTGCTAACAGATGGTGGCAGTCTGTCAGCTAACAAGACAGTACTGTGAGGATAATTACGGGCTAATTCAAAAGTGACGCAAATTGTAAACACCTTGATAAAGCTATACATCACTGTCAGCTAACATACACAATCTCCTACCTAGTTCTGGGGCAAACAAATCTTCTCAGATATTGTCAGTTGATCTACGAGGTCAGGAACGGATTTTAATCAGAAGCTGGCAGTTCAAGCTCACCCCTAAAAACGTGAAAGACGTATTTCTACTGACAAAATACGTTAGTTAGTAAAGAAAGTTTTGTGTACAGCTGACCTGTGGACAACTTACAGGAAAGACTTTTCAACGCATTTACAAAAATTTAATATTTCATCTACATTTCTTTTCTCCCTTATACGTGTTCTTGACCTGTCAATCGCAGAGTCAAAAATTTTATCGCCCTAAGCCACTTAAGCACGACAACCTAAATTCAAATCCATAACGGTCACAACGACAGAAGTTAGGCAATAGTTCTCAAAGTCCCACTCCAGTAAATACAGATGCCTCGAACTGCCATGAATGCCCCTGTTATGACACCAAAATTCGACACCTTTAACAAGATTACACACTGGTGAGTCTTTGCTCGACAGATGGTAAAGCGAAGAGATGTGTATCTCATCAGTTTATGTTACGGTTGTTGAGAAAAGCCCTCAGGAGGGAGAGAAAGCTAATAGGTGTCCGCTTGTTAAGGGTCTGTAGATATGTATCGGCTTGTGAGGACTCCACGCACTGTGATCCATTCTTGTGCACATGCAGTGTTCAGACGAGCTAGCACGGGTTCTTAGAAATGATACTAAGGTCTCCAAATTTGGGGTAATTTGGTGCGACAAAGTATGTAAGTACCTATGTACACATTAATAGTGTTTGCATTTTGTGTGGGGACACATTATTACTTCTAACGTGGATCTGAATAATTGTCGACACGGAGTTTCCCAAACGTTAAATAACCAGCAAAAACAACTAAGAGTTGATCGAGGTGGCCACTAAAGTGTTGTGTTTTTAGACCACTCAATTATTGAGGTCGCAGTTTCGAATTCGGCGCGGGGAATGGGTTTATTTGCATACTGTTCTATATCGTTCGTTGTTTTGAAGATAAATCCTACACCACAGGAGGGGAAATAGCTACTGTGAATATATTAATGATATTTTTAAATGTGAAATTGTCTTGCAAGGGTAAATAAATAACCGACATAAATTCAATATTCATGATATCTGCAGAAAAACTGTGCAATGAATTTGCCACGAAAATTCCAAGAAACTGCGCATCTGGAAGAGATATTTATCTTTTTCTTAAAAGCATGGTTTTGTTCCTAGTGAAATGTTTATTTAACAAGATGGCGCGTGGTTATTTGCTGTTTGTAGTCATCTGGATATTTTCAATAATCAAGTACCTCGTAAGTCTACTTTGGTCGAATGGAAGTAGTGGTCTTGGCCACTATAATCTGATACTAGACTTTGTAGTTATTTTTGTGGGGGCTTTCTTAAGGATGGGGCACTATCAGTCATTCTCAAAGTATCGCTGATCTGAAAACTGAAGTGTGTAGTCACCGAGAATACTGTTCAATCTATTGACATTTCCGTGGAGGACAGCAGTAAGTTTTCTTTTGCCTATACATCACGTTGTTAGGGCAAACAGTGGAAATTTTGAGGATGTTCTGAAATAATAGGTAACACCGACACTACGACTTCTATCTTCAGGCAAATTAGTTTGATATTACTTCTGTAACATAACTGTGTGATTAAAGCTAGGTAATTTATAAAAAATCCCTTTTCTAAAAATCCTGCACAATACAGAAGATTCAAAATAAATATTGTAAGCAAGAATTAAAAAAAGGCGTCTGGAAAATACATATATTTCATTGGGGTATATCCGATCTCTTGTCATTTGTTCTGATGCACCGCTCGCTGAATCAGTAAGCATAGCGCCCTCCCGTGCAACGCACTGAAAACTGGAACAGCTGTAGCTTGGTATCAGGTCTGGGAGAGATGCGCTTAGCGTCGCGTCGCTTTCACGTTGCTTTCGAGAGATCGATACTGCAGCACAAACCCTAAACCAATCCCAGCAACGCAAACCATTCAGAGGCACATACAGAGATTAATACAAATGGTAGGGTACGAGCGCGTTACGAAGTTGACCAAGTGAATTTAATCGAACAACGTATGTAGCAACAGTAATAGTGTAATTTGAATACAGTGAAAGAAAGTGTGTCTCATTTATGCCTGGTTAGCTAGTCCCCATTAAAATGTTCATACTTCTGATTTTTGTTTGTGGTTTATTTAATGACGCTGTCAGCGTCGGTGTCTCTACAGCAACAAATACTTAGAACTGTAGTAAATACTGAATATGAAAGAACACGGAATGTAAGAATCGCGGTGTAATTGGAGTATCCTCCTGGATTTGTCTGGAAAAATTGAATCGAAGAACGACAATTAAATAATTTGAAATGCCAAACTTCATGCAACGAGGTAATTTTATTGATGTATTCTTAGCTCGACATGTTTCGGGTACATACGCCCATCATCAGGAGCATTAGATGTTGAGTTGCAGCATATGGTTTTCTGCACCGAGTTTTTGGAAGGGTGGTGGTCTTGAGAGAGCTGCGTAGGTCGTGTGTACGGTGTGAATGGTGCCGTGCGACTGAGTCGATATGCCCATCATCATGAGCATTAGATGTTGAGTTGCAGCATATGGTTTTCTGCACCGAGTTTTTGAATGGGTGGTGGTCTTGAAAGCCGCTGCGTAGGTCGTGTGTACGGTGCGGATGGTGCCGTGCACGGCACCATCCGCACCATACACACGACCTACGCAGCGGCTTTCAAGACCACCACCCATTCAAAAACTCGGTGCAGAAAACCATATGCTGCAACTCAACATCTAATGCTCCTGATGATGGACGTATGTACCCGAAACATGTCGAGCTAAGAATTTATCAATAAAATTATCTTGTTGCATCAGGTTGGTATTTCTAATTATTTCATGAGGAAGATGCAGGGTCAAACAACCCTCAAACGAAAATTATCTTTCGGAATGCGAGAAACTAATCAATTTCAAGCGTTCTATTAAGAAATGTGTGATATGGAGGCATAAAGTGAAGACCAGCTGCTAGACTGCAAAGTGTCACAACCCAGAAGGCTTCAGTCTAAAAAATCGTTATTTTGAAAACAGAAAATCCTGTCACTGTTTATTCATTTAAACTCAGGTTATATAGTTGCGGTAGACAGTACATTATTTAATGTTTTGTCCAAAATATACTTATTTTTCTTGCAATAAATTGATATCAAGTTCAAAAGAGTAAGAGAAGTTGCAACAAAGTTGGTTTCCAAGTTTCAAAAAGCGACTATTAACTTTGTCACAGTTACTTCTGTATCTATATGTCTGTCCGTCCGTCCTTCCGTCCGCATGGAAAAACTCGGCTTCCCCTGGATGGATCTTCTCCAAATATTATATTCAAGGTTTTCAGTAAAATCTTTACTGAAAAATTGAGTTCTTTTTTTCAATCGGATGAAAATGATAGGCAATTTACATAATAATATGTTTACGTTTGTAACAATATTTCACAAAATTCATCTGAGGATGAGAAACGTTTGGGATAAACACTGCAGAGAAAATAAAACCACACATTAAGAGTCAAATACTTTTTTTTTTTCGAAAATCGTGTCCTTTACGAAACAATGACAAGAAACACGACAGAGTGACAGAGTCAAAGCCAATCATTTGCATGCAAATTTTTTTGTGATGTGTTGTAATAATCCAATGACGTAGTATTCGTATATTTACGTCACGTTTCTATGCAATTATTTTTTTTTCGCGCGGTGCAAAGATGCAAAATGAAGGAAAATAAAAATGTTTAAACAAAGCACTAAATATTTATTTATTATATCTCGGATTGTGAATTCTAGTATACAGATAGATTGTAAGTGTATTTGTAATTGTGTGAGTTTTTTTTTTTGCTTGAAATCATCGATTACAAAACATCTCGACGAGTTGAATACTTTTGACAATTAAACGACCAGTCTATTTAGCACATAAGAGATAAAGAAGATGTAATATCATATGTTCATTAAGTAAATATAATTTCAGATCATAATATTAAAGTAACGTTCTGTAATACATGAAGAATTTTTGAAACGGCAACAAGAACAGTAAGCACAGCGGATTAAATGGTATAATTATCTAAGAAGAGGCCAGGGTTCCAAGATCCGAACGACCCAACATGGTGCCCTTATGAGCCCATTTAATTTCCCATCGTCTTAAAACACTTGAATGCAAACTTAAGCTTGGAATAGCCTTCAATTCAAACGTCGCTCATAGACACAGGGCTGTACAAAGACGCTGATAAAATATCTTCGTATTAACCAATTTATTTGTCCGGGAAAAGAAACGACTACTTAACAAATTTCAGACAAAAAAAAAGTCTGTGATATAGACAAACAAACCATCTTGCCAATATATCTTGATACATTATCAGAGCTCTTCATTTTCTTCGCAGAATTCTGCAATTTTCACCACACCTGCAAGCTACCTAAGTGTCACTAACACTTATTTCATTCCTGCCAGTGCAATAGAAAGCCATATGAATGCACAAGCGCATGACTATCCCTAACTTGCCATGTGACTGAAAACTCAGTAAGGGCAGAAACTTAAATTTGTACTTGTGCACAGCATGAAGGTACATGGGGAATGGAGTCACAGCTCCACTCATTCATAACCGCGGCACTAGATAAAGATGAGTAGTCAGCTTCAGGCTCCGGCTGCTTCGCCAACGAAAAAAGCGGATATTTCACCTTTTGAATTGGATACTGGGTAAACCTCAGAACCATGACAGGAATAGCTTCAGGATTTATCATTTGCGAGGCCCTTAGCCAAGTAACTATACTGACCGAGCTATTCCGGCTTACACCAAATCAGATAGGTCTGTTGTTATATATTAAAATTGTTGGTTTTTTTTTCTAGTATTTAGTGCAGAGACGAAAGCTTTCTCATGCCAAAGCACCAACTTCCAACAAATACAAAGTTCAGAATGTTCAAATCGCATGCCAAAGCACAAACTTCCAACAGTTACAAAGTTCCGAATGTTCAAAAAACCTACAATATGCCAGCCATGTATAAGTATGACTAAAGTATGATGCACAGCATTTCTGAATATGACTATCACAATAAAAATCACACAAGACTGCCTAAAATGGATATTCAGTTATAATAAATAACTGAAGGACAGGTTTTACGCACCCGGTACTGCTCTTTTAAATCCTACATAAGAACGACCTTAAAAAGTACCCTAAGAGACTTATAACTTGCATCCTATTTTTCAACAAATAATATTACTTAACCCTACAAACATTAGCGGGCACACTACTGGAATTAGCAAGAAGAAAAAAAATTTTGCGACTTAGATTGGCTCATTATTTATACACCATGATGGTGTCCAATGCCTCAAAGGCTATCGGAGACAAAAAGAGATACACGGATGAATAAGCGCGCGCATCTTTTCCTTAAGCGCATCACTGCTACTTCGAAAGCACAAATGTGAGCCTTAAACAACATGGCGTTCATAACAAATAGCATTTGTTTCAAAACGTATCTGAAGCAATAAACTAGGCCTCCACTCTACATGACACGGTCTATAAAACGCAGGCATATTATTCACTGTCACGTGTTCCATTCCTGTAACACAGTAGTGCAATTGTACCATGCCGTTTCTCTTTAGATTGGTGTGCCACACGCAAACCAGATCTCAATGCGAACTGCGAGTACAGACCTAAGCACATTTCTTCTCTGAGGGTCGTAGGTTTATATTAGCCACATACTTTCTCTACTGAGGTTCCTTGTGATTGAATGTAGTAAAAATATGCACAATTATTAGAGTCTATCGTCCATTGAAATATTAAGCTTTAAATGAAGTTTCAGGAACACACGGCACTCAAGCAGCAAAAGAATGTGTGTCTCGAATTGTGTAACCACAAGTGTTACCTTCCACATTGTTTAAACACCGTTTGAGAAGTGTGTACAGCCTCAGTCCACATGGAATATCGCATATGTCGACGGCCGGCTTTCCGTAAGAATTTCATTTTCAGGATATTTTAATGGAATTTGTCAAAACACTCCGATTATTTCAAGTTGAACAAATGTAAGAACTTTACACGAAGACCTACGTACATTTATGATGGCTGTCTTCACAACAGAGACAGATTCTGCACTGTGAGGTGCGAAATGACCCCTAAAAAAAGCAACTGACTGTATAAAGATCTCACCGTTTACGGGACAAATACAGGAAAGATAATATCTCGCCAGATGGTAGTACAAGAAAAATTACACCCCAGGTTTTACCAGATAGAAGAACGATAGCAAGGACATGGAGGTCGGAGAAAGGGTTAAAGATCTAAACACAAATATTATCGCACGGGGGGAGGGGAGGGGGGGACCAAAAATTAAGCGAAGTTGTTTAGACTGTATTAAAAGCACGTCCGAATAACAGGAACAAGAAACGAACGAAAGTGCCAGAAGAGTTGTGCCCTGCGGACGTTTCCCAATTTGTTTTATATTACGAAGCCATCAGTTAATTCAGAGCAGAGAATGGACGACAGGATGATCAATAAATAAGAAATCTGAAAGGACTTAAAAGGAATGGCCATGGCCAGATGGAAGTACTATACCAAATTCGGCTGTTTAGGATGGAGGAAAACCTTGAAAACCCGTATAACGCAGTTGGTATCCCTGTTGATAATTCAACAGGGCACCTCCCGATTACAAGTCTAGAGGGTTTCGATTATACCAGGCTCTCTTGGGCTCTGCTGACTGAACAGCATTCAGAGCAAGGACAGTTTCAGCCTTGCCTTGTCATACCATAGACTTTAGTTGTCATTCCTATGATGAAATGCTCCTGTCTGAACATTTTCATGTTTTGCACTTGGCACAAACTGAGAACCGCGCTCTTCTGGGTTATTATACAGCGAGTAGCCGTAATTTCTTGCCGAAGTTTCGTGACAACCTATGTGTTCCATATTCAAGCAAGGGTCCCTTGAAGATGGGACCGAACGTTTGTCCCAAAACGTCGATACTAAATTACCACTACTCGCTGCGTGATAACCCATAACAGCGAAGTTCTCATCTACTTCTCGGCGGAAGCCTCAAATCACGGTTTTTGAGAATTGTATTTTTAATTTTTATATTTGTATAAAATTAGATCTTGTCATTTATTAATTATTCGTAATACGTTAAAACTGTCCAAGAATTTCAGAGTTATGACGTCTAAAAATAAATAAATATATGTGATCGAGGGAATATTTTACCGACACTGATATTCTACTTCGATTCTGAATACTTCATTATGAAATTTCAAGGAAATTGCAAAGGACTAGAATTGAACGGAAAATTTCAGTCTCCAGATTCCAAGAATGATGGATTATCCTACAGTATGGATGAAACCTAATAAATTCTTGAATAATTCTACACAGATTAGACATTGTTTTGGAGGTTAGTCTAGAAGAGTGCTTTCCTCAAACTTTGTACTCGCTGAAAATTTCGGATATACATCTATTTCTCTTGGCACACTAGACATTGAATCGGCCAGCAAATGTGTACTTAGAGGACATATGTAATAAAATCAGTCACTTCCATCCAGTGATTTCATGACGTGTAGAGGTACAACTTTAACTTCTACATATATTGAATAATGTAGTTTACAGTAAATAAAACATAATACTATCTCGAAGCTGAAAGATGATAAAATCTTCATGCAAATATCAATTTAAAAAGCGCAATTAAATCCAGTGGTTTCAAAATTTTATACATCATAATGGTACCCTCTCAGTTTTTCAAAACATTATCTACACCCGTCTTAATGTTAATCTCTGCCTGTCTATAAAATATCTTTGTTTAAGTTTCATTTTATGTTTAATTGTATATAAACATTCTTCTATCCCAAGGCTTACGGCATACCTGGCGAAAGCTCGCGGTAAAACTGTGTGCCACGACACACTGGTTGCTGACCACTGGGCAAGAGATGAACACAAACACAAATTACTGACACGTTCATATATCATAACCAGAAGTCATGAAAAAATCACGGGCAAAGAACACTAACACTTCCTTCCAATAAATACCAAAGTTTTAATACTGATGAATACATACCTAACCAGGACAAAGGTAATCAGATTCACGCCCTGGCAACTTTACAACGGATAAAGAGTGTCTGTTACCTATTTGCCAGAAGGCTGGGTATGCCCCACAGCAGATCTGGGCTTTGTGGGAGGAAAAAAAATTCTCCCATGCCTCCCTAAAATCGAACTTCGATTCACTTTTGTGCGGTAAAAGACCGATTTTTGCAGACAGGTGTGTGTGATAAAACACGTACATGTAATATTACATAAATTTTACTTCAGTTTACTTTCGAATTTACAGGAATTTCAAAAAAGTGTTTTCAGCGCAGCTACCAGCCGCAGCTTTCGGAAGGTCGCGCTCCTACTGAAGGAAAAGGACATGTTACACAGAACAGTGGAGGGGATAATCCAGGATTTACTCAGGGTTGAGTAGCTGAACGGTGGTTGGTTTTAGCACTCGATAAATAAGCTCTCCCTACGCCCGCCCTTACACAAGAGCTGCTATGAGCACCCACTTAAATACAATAACAACGCGTAGGAAACAGCCCCAAGTAAATATCTCTGGCAGGGATGTCGAAAGTGCCAGGATTTGCACCTGACAACAGTAGTAAAGATCGTCTATATCCTATTCATTTATAAACCGTCTGAAGGAAGTAGATGCATAAAGGCTGTCTGTAAGGGGTCACACCTTGTGCACACGTTTCACTTCCAGTTGCTTAAAGAATTGCGATAAAATTCGGCATGATTTTTCGTCGAGAAAGATAGTGACGTGCTTCATAGCGTATTTGTTAGAAGGAAAAATAAGCTATCCGTGACTAGCAGAACGGATTATTAGAAACCATAAAAAGGAGAAAGTTCCGGTTCTTATTCTAGGCTTTGAGACCGAATAACCTAGTAGGCTTTTCGGCTATTTTTCATGGCCTCCAGCCGAAGCCATTTTAAAAGCTGTCATAATCTTGTAATCCATAATTACCATTCCATTCGAGGATATAGGCTGTGTTTTCTGTAGCTAGAAAATGCTCCTGTAAACAAAGTAGTGAAGCTTTGGGGTCCCATAAAAAGCGAGGGGCTTCTAGATTCCAAAGTGAACGAGTTTCTTCCTCCTCGAGTTTTATCTTGAAAAAGTAAATGTGAAGGTTTTAAAACTTTTAATTTAGAAACTTGCAAGGTCGAAAAACAAAAAGTGTTAAAACTGGTCTGTATAACGTATTCATGGAATTCCCATTTTTTTTACCCTGTACTGATGTCATGAGATACGGGGATTAATTTGTTAACTTGTCCTTACAACATAGAGGATTAAAATACAATTACTAAACAGGCCCTGAACGTTTACTTAGATTTAGGTTAAATTCCAGCCATTTACCAACCGAGAATTTTATTTAATAGGGCCAAGATTACAGGTCGATTACGTATGAAGAAATGCATAGAATGGTGCAGTATGTGATGAAGTTAATTCGAAGTCGTCTTTTCAGCATTTGCGAAAATCTATCGTAAAACTTGACAAGATCGAGAATCAAGCAGGACACCTATGAATCATATGGGTTACTTGAAGATAAATATGAGAGATACAATTGTCTATATGCCTGATTTCCTGGCCCTCATTCCTCACGGTCGTGCAAAAAAGACATCGTGTTCAACGTAGTCCTCATGCAACAGGTAAACGTATGTGAACTTTCATCCTCACGCTCCGTTCGTATCTACAGTCGAATACAAATCGCTTGATATCGAAGGAGCGTTTAACGAATGTTGTAGATTTGATTTCATTAGCTGTATCTCTTTTCTATGTTACTAGACTACATGACATCCAAGTCCAAATTTCATCGAAATAAGAGAAAACAGATAGAAAACTCCCGCCATTTTATTGTTTAAATTCGTGCATCTATTCGAAAATTGAACTTAAATCATGACCAGAAAAGTGTGTATGGGTTTTGACGGTTGTGCCCAGACACAACTACATGTCTCAAAAACAGCAAAACTTTTATATTTTTACCTCATTTTTTGTTAAATTTCTATTTTATGCAGTTTAGATTTTACTTTTAAAAACGTTTAGTTACATATTATTTCCTTTGGTTTGTTTGTTGCATAAAAACCATGTCCTTTGACACTGACTAATCATGTATTTTCGCCTCTCAAAAAAAATTACATTTTCTAGGTGCAAGCTTATGTCTGTCACTTCAGTTAAGCACCTAATGGTGTCTTGTCAGCTCATACCAAGATGGCCTATTGATCATACGATTCTGTTCCACATGTCGAAAATTACATAAATTAGAGATCTGAAGAAAAACAGGGATGTACGAATGTTCCAAAAATTTGGAAGTTGCCGGAATAGTGACATGCAGCAAGTTTCATACTGAGCTCCCACAAACTTTAAGAGTCACTTGTCGAAACTTAGTCGCCAAGTCGACCTCATCCCTGGGGATTGTACACCCTTGGAAGTAACAAATAAATTATACGCAACCATTTCTTTCTGATACAATATACGTGTATGTTATTAGATGATGTGACAAGATGAATTGGTTCAGTTCAGTTATTATTACTGGTTTAGTACAACTGCTCACTCTGTATAAACGGATACAATTGTACACTATATATGAATGAGGGCATAAGAGGCAAATATATGTGCCGTCGGTACTATTCAACTCCAGAACTATTTGGCTTTACATGAAATTTATATGGGACTGGAGAGGGACAAATATTATCATGTGCGTGTAATTTTGGTTCTCATCTGGAAGAATAAATGTCTCTTTATGTGATGAAAGTCAAAATGAACTTTACCAATTTTCGAAATAAAGCCTCGCCATTCAAACCATACGTGATTGAAACAAACACACCGCTAATTAAGGCCACAGCTTCCATTCAAACACTTTGGGGTATAATGAATATGTGGCGAATTTTAAAGCCAAAGATTTTCTGAATATAATTAGCTTTACAAATATAAATTCACGGGCCTGTAGAAAGATAACTAACACGTAATGTACGAGATGTACTGTTAAGAATGTTTCCTACCCCGTAAATAGCCGGGATTACGGGGAATTTCAAAGCTTGGGAAGTGCAGTATCACAACTTTCGTCATCTGAGTTCCAGAACTCGTTTTAGCTTTCAGTGGACAGTGATCACGGTCACTTATATGGTGATCTTATTCTTCACTTACAGCTCATTACTGAAAACGTTTAGTTTGGCAGTGAGAGCCCATAGCAAACAGAGCCGGAGGAGCCGCCGAGAATGATTTAATTGTTGAGGAAAATGGCTTCTGTCCTGAAGGAACTTTGTTGTTACGGGAAGAGGCTCTTGGAGCGTGAATAAAACTTACCTAGATTCAGACAACGGACTTGAGTGTGTAACAGCTGATCTCCATGTTGTGAGTCAGTGTCGTCTAATCTTCATTTGAAAAGCATAAATTCAAGAGCTCTAGCATGGTTGGAGTACACAATTTATTCGCACATCACTCATCACGTCACTTTGGTAGAGACAGCTTGCTTAGAAACGACGCAGTGGTAATTCAAAAGGTAAGGAAATGAGGAATATTCTTTGCCAGACCTAATCAAACCACCCACGATTTGAGCGCCGTCTCTGTTTATCGACACGCATTTATTTTATAGAAGAACAGAGCAATGGATTTGCAATATATCTTCGGCTCTGTTCTTCCCATGTAACGGCACTGTTTTCAACGGTTCCTCCTTGCTGGTGACATCACTAAAGATCACCCAAAGAGAAACAACTAACTGGGCAACATCACACACATCACGCCTGATTTCAGGCTTTCGCCGCGAAGTACGAGGCTTATTCAAAAAGTAAGTACCGTTTCGCTGTAAAAAAAATCGAGTTAGGTTTCGTATAAAATTTTATTTTTATCAGATTCTACCTTCTTCAAACTATTTTCCAACATATTCACCGCCATTATTGAGGCACTTATCGTAGCGTAGCACAAGTTTTGTATACCCTCCTCATAGAATGCGGCCGCCTGCGACGTTAACCACTACTGGCAATGTCATAGAGTAGAATCCTTGAAATCTGAGGAAAGTGCAGGGACAGATCAGAAATTGTGAAACGTCTGTCTTCACACAATCTTTCGTTGACCTTACGCACCAAACCATCATTCACCAAAGATGGACGCCCACTTCGCGACTCTTCGTGCACGTTCTCTCTTCCTTCATTGAACATCCGAACCCATTTTCTAACCATGCCATCACTCATCGCATTGTCACCATACACTTGACAGATCTTGTGATGAATCTCACTTGGTAGCACATTCCTAGTGTTCAAAAAACGAATTACAGACCTATTTCACAGTCGGCGGCCCCTTCAATTGTCTTACGCATGTT
>Ga0136643_10009121_pt1 | contig 14568 bp, 13 predicted proteins | sample TergutLab28metaG_FD_96883 | JGI IMG/M metagenome (GOLD analysis project Ga0136643, IMG submission 96883) | Labiotermes labralis P1 segment gut microbial communities from Petit-Saut dam, French Guiana - Lab288 P1 (version 3) (version 3) | ecosystem: Host-associated > Arthropoda: Insects >... | reverse complement strand
CCTACACAACACAACAAGTACTCGCTAGCTCCTGAAGATGGACGTATTAACGTCTGAAACATGTTGAGCAATATATAATAAAGCAAGTGTCATCTAGTTGGTCAACCTTTATTCAAACATGAACGGTACTTACCTCTAGTACTGGGTACGAAGTACAACTGTTGCAGCCAAATTGACGTTATTCTCTGCACTGCATGTTAAGCAGTTCTGCTTCCTTCTTCATATTGTTTATACCCCCATATTGAGTGTCATATTTTCTTGGTTTCTGCCTTTTGTGATCACCCGTTGTTGCACCGTTGTTTCGATCTTGCGTGACTGCTTCCGACGAATCGGGATGAAGCTGCATGACTGGCGAGTCAGCTTTCTCCACCTTCGTGCTATTGCGAGGATCACTCTCAGTTCAGTCAAGTTCTGCCTCTTATTGAGGTTAATTTTTGCATGCATGATCGCTTCCTCGATCATTTAATGTAGATATGTTTGCTGTTTCCATAGATGTTTGTATTTTATTAAAAATAAACATTAATGCATATTTATGTTTTTGAAGTAAAGTAATATTTTTATCGCTGGTATTTCATAATGTGTTGGTACCAAACACGCGTTCAAATGTAATTTAAAACGGATTCCGACGTTCTTGGCAGTTTTATAGGTCCCAGTCAGTCACGAACATTGGGGCTGTTTGACATAATGCTCCTTATTAATTATTATGCAGTAAATACAGCCCTGTAAACAAAAAGAATGTAACCTTTAACGGAACCGGAATCGATAATTATCTAATTCTGCAAATCGAGGAAGGCTGTAGTGTCTGCTATTGTTTAACAACGACCCCTTGGGTTACCTGTGCGTACAAATGTCGGTAAGACACAAACTGTGAGGGTGTCGACTTAGTGAGTCAGGGCAGGCACTGGTGGCTGAGTGCCGTATTTGTTTTTAGTTAAAAGTGTAAGAGCTGTCCCTTAACATGACAAGCAGTCACTGAGGGGAAGGTAGAGGTATAGCTTTACTCTTTCTTTAACCTCGGCTCTAGATGGGGATGGGCGGCTAACGCCACGCCCCGTCCGCTTTGCCCACGGGGACCCGATCCGGTACCCAATGTATGTACAGGGGGCTGGATCGGCGTCTGGTCTGTCTGGATGGGCCCAGAAAATCTCGCCTCACACCTGGGCTCGAAGACCGGACCGTCCAGCCCATAGCGAGTTGTTAGACCGGCTAAGCTATCCCGGTCGGTTTGTTTGTTACTTCTGGCTTATTTAACGGCTGTGTTAGCAGTACAGGCAGGCGGTAATGAATCGTCAGGTTCCATGAAAGGCGGGGTTACTTGTCTAGCTGTCAGAGTAGCAGCTTCTCAAGGTTGTCTGAGGGACGTAATTAAAATGAAGTGTGCATACTACTATTGAGTTGTATACTGTGGCCACCTTGTTTCAATCTGTGGCCAACGTCATGTGGTCTGACGTTGTTCTTCAGCTGCAAGCGCAATATAACCTTAATTAAACACACATTGTGCTGCACTTTACTCAAAACACAGGACTGTAACAGTTAGTTTTTTAATGCCCAGTGGTTACTATATGTACCGCCAGTTTAACATTCACCAATTCTACGTTCTGCCCACACAGTGTATTTATGTGTTTTGTGTGGATCTGAGAACAAACAGAGATTATTTCCCTATACAGCATTAACTGACTGGCTTTTATAAGAGAGATTTAATCCTTTAAAGCCCAGTGGTCACTATATGTACCGCCAGTTTAACATTCAGCAACTCTACGTTCCGCCCACACAGTGTATTTATGTGTTTTGTGTGGATCTGAGAACAAACAGCGATTATTTTCCTGTACAGCATTAATTGACTGGTTTTTATAACAGAGATGGAATGTGTTTACTGTGCGGTACGGACTGGATATTTTATGTATAATTCAGGTTAGCTTTTTCTTTAAGGTATTCACCGAGCACATACTACTCGAGTTCTTCAAATTTGATGTTTTAGTCCCAAGAATAACCGGGAACCAGAATTCTGTACAGCTTGCCTCACGAGATCTTTCCTTACGATCTATTGTGTTTCTAACACGATATTTTCGAGTGAGGAAAGGGAAAGAATAGTCGGACGGAAGTGGAGAAGCCATTTGCCTGTGTGAAATTAAATCTAGATGGTACAAGTCGTAGCATCTCTTTGCGATACGACGTACTTACACGTCTTTTTTTCTCCTGCTGTTTAGGCTTTATGGCACACACAGCTGACGGAGAAGTTGCCTCGCATTGAAGGGGATATTGAAGTGTTAATGAGCGCACACGTGAATGTAGGGTAAACATTTGCGCTGCGTTTTGTGTTTGGTGTTGTATGGCACATGTGTGCAGACAGATAGCAAAATCAGTGTGTGGCAGTTCAAACATTCTACCATTGTGTACTTCGGTGCTGTACACTAAGATTCGTGTTTTTATGCGTTTAGTGATTAGAATTAAATAGAAATAATGATATTTAATAAACAGCAGTGAAATTAGATAATAGACAGATAAGCACGTAATGTATTTGTTCTGGAGTCTCTATTTTTACTTATTGTCACATCTTAAAATTACTGCCCTTCGGTTCTGTGCAGGACTAAAAGATACTGTAAAAATTCCTATGGGGAAGTATGAAGTGAGGATAATAATAAATTGGATCCTAAGTCAAGGGGTGTGACGATATGGATTGCAACTGAAACCGAAACACAGGGACAGACATATTGTGACTCCCTATGAAAAGCAGTTACTGCTTTTTTTTGTATATATATATATATATATATATATATATATATATAATACAGCCGCTAAGTAAGCCAGAAGTAACTAACAAACCGACTTACCAACCTACCTACTGACCGACTGACCGATCCAATGACTGAACGGTTGACTGACTGACTGACTGACTGACTGACTGACTGACCCACCAACCGATTGACTGATTCACTGACCGACTGACTCACTGACTGACCGTCGGACTGACTGGCTGACGATCTTAAGACAGTTAGGGAGGTCAGTCTTGAGAAGTTAGTGCTTCTTCAGGTAGTCAAGAAATTTCTCGCCTTGGACGGAAGTTGACTGTTCATTGCAGTTTTCACAACAGCCTGCTTCATGTACTTATCTCGAGCGAGATTAATCCAATCCATGCCCTTTCAGTCTATTTAAGACTGATAGCCATAACCTTCGGCTTCCAGTTCGTCTTTTTTCCTTCAGGTTTCCCTCCAAGAACAGCCCCATTGTCGGATTTTATACATCTGTCGGACGCTACAGGCGTTGATATTTTGTCATGGACGGGCAGCCGGCAATATCCTTTAAACAAGGCTTTCTTTATTCTGCAAAGAACGCCTAGAACTGAACTTTACCCTCGATTATCCCTTTGATGCGTTTTCTCCAAAATGATTACTAATTTGGAGGGCTCTTACAGCTAATGACGACGGCGTCGAAAGTAACACACAAGTGTACGACGCCAGCACCTTGTCTTGTTTTATCTGTTTGTGCGTGTTAACGAAGGCAAAACAGTACACGTTTGAAATTAGGCTGCAGCCACAGTGTCTAGGAGACTTTTTGAGCATTTTGGTACCGCTCCTGCTCACAACATGTGTGTCTTGTAAGTCGCATGGTTTTCTTCACCTTTATGACATTCCTGAGAAACGTTTCAGCATTTTTAAATCATAAATTCCCTGAAAAGCATATAAAAACAAAATTTAAAGCCGAGCAGTCCTTATAAATATATTGCAATACACAGGATCTTGTTAAAAATTCTTATTACATATTAAAAATAGCAACAAATTAACCTGCAAAGTACCACAGGTCATCCACCCACCCACTCCCGCGAGCACCGCTCTCGTTATTTTCGTTCTGCTTCAGCGCCAGTCGAGGCAAAACCAAGCAGAATTTCTTCCACACATTTCCGTATTATGCTAAACTGCTTTTGGTAGTGAGCCCATTTTTTGTTGGTGAAGAGCGAGTTGTTTATCAGCGAAGTGCTAGCGAACTAGGATGTTCATCAGCGAAGTGCTAGCGAACTAGGATGTTTATCAGCGAAGTGCTAGCGAACTAGGATGTTCATCAGCGAAGTGCTAGCGAACTAGGATGTTTATCAGCGAAGTGCTAGCGAACTAGGATGTTCAAACAAACATTAAACAAGACAGGCAATGTACGTATAAACGTAATAATGTGGCGCTTTCTTTCAACCATTGCTGCAGTGGAAAACAATAAGTACTTCATATTCTGAGTGTGTGTTTGTAGCGTTAGTTATGCAAAATGCAATGCGCTTGCGCCATATTGTCGTCTATGGCCTGTACTGCTCTACGATATTTTCCCACATTATCTCATAAACGGCACGATTTTTGAAAAAAAAATTTACTGAACATAACGTGTGTTTTGATTTTCTGTACAACTTTTGTCTGAAGCATTTCTAATTCTAAGAAAACTGAGCGAGATATAATAAAAAATTTATATTGGTCTACGTGTGAAGTACCCTTTATTTTTGTCCAGTTTTAACGTGACTTGAATTTTCTCGACAGATTTTCGAAAAATATTCAAATATCAAATTTCATGAGAATCCTTTCAGTAAGAGCCGATTTGTTCCATGCGGACAGACAGACATGACGAAGCCTAATAGCGGCTCTTCGCAATTTTGCGAAGGTGCCTAAAACACAGTAATTTACAGTGTATGCTTTCCAAATTCTGGGCGCGACGACAAATGACGTAGGCGCCATGCGACCTGGGACCCGTGATTTGTAGAGCCCTATGTCAACGCTAACAAATCCTTTGTTGTTTTTACCAGCAGTAGCGAAATTTCGCGGCTGCGTAATTTGATCCCAACTCTCCCCCCCCTCTTTTTCGGAAATCAGTGCGACATCATTTTTCACATAAGTTGTACATTTTGGTGTTTTGTTCAGTGACATTTTTATGCGATGTGATAAGCTTACTGTGATTTTTTTTTGTAATATAGAATTGTGCGTTTTAAAGAAAGCCAATTTGCTGTGACTTCAGTTGTAGTCAGTCCCTGGTGGATATTTATTATCTTCGGTAAGTGATAACGACAGTTGTCAAAAGAAGGTTTTTTAATACCGCTGTTTTAACCTTATTTCTATCCACGGTATCATTTAATTTGTCCATAGCCGCAGTACATTCACGACAAAGCTGTTGCTTGCTAAGAGTTTAATCCTTTTTATGGTAGATTTACGACTCAAAGGTGTTCGAGAATGTGTGACTTAAAATCCCTGGTATCTACAGTTACCTGACAAGTATATTTTGTTGGTAGGTAAGGAACATTTAATAAATGAAATCGAATCTATCTCGATATTTGTAAGGACATATCAACAAATTTTAATTTCGTAAGTGGAATGCTATACAAAGGAGCATTATTTAGACGGCTCTTTGGAATATTACTGTTGCAGTACGTGATGAAGTACTTGTACAAAATGTAATAATAGTAAAGATGCAATTATTTTCATCGTTGCATATTTTTTTTTGTTGCTGCTGTTAATGTTGTTCAGTGTAAAGCACTTATTTGCAAGGATGTACCAAGTAACACCACGTTATCTTCAGTTCACTTCTCTTTATATTGGCTAGAGCAATCTATTTCATCTTTCGTGTTATATACCCCAGTCCTTCATATTCACAGTGTGTTACAAAATTGTTACCCTGAAGGTGGTGTAACAACGCCAAAACATGTAGCAGGTAATTGGAGACAAATATTTGTTTTTAACACTTCATGTGCATTTAGTCGGAATAAAGAGAAGTGATTGGCTGCAAGATTGCGTGGTGTGGAGAGCTGCGAAACAGAGACATTGTCAGTAGCTGGTCCGGTGAAGGACAGAGGAGAGAGAGAGCAAGAAATGCTGTTGTACATCACTGACAGAATGGAACTGAAATTTGTACTTGTTTATTCTGTGGTAATAATATTTACATTTCAGGGGAATTTCACATACAGTCGTGTGTTTGACTGATCAATTATCGTTACATGTAATACAACACTTCGTAGTTAGCGTAAATTATTTACATTTTCGTATGTCCCAACCGTTATTTACATGCTTTAGGTTCCTGTGACTTTATCTTCACACGTTATTTACATGCCTGATTAGTGTTTGTTTAGCCCTGGTGTGCTCCACGTAAGGTCACGGAGACGTAGTTGTGTACTGACACACAAAACGGCACACCAGCATGCAAGCAGAAAGGAGCACAAACCATTGCTGTTAAAGGGAAACTTCCTTCCTGCACTGTAGACGGCAGTGGTTATCGGAAATAATGTATTGGCGGAGTAACACGGTAGGTACTGAGAAGTGAGTCGTGTTTGTAAAGAGCGTAGTGGAGGTGTCGAGAGGGTTGAAGATCAGAGGTGACGGCATTTTTTAAAAATACGTCCCATGATTTCCTAGAACAGGCATGAGAGGAATTTAGACCCGTTGCTGGGATATTCGGATGTCAAAGGGATAAACTTTCAGGTGTGCTGAAACTACTGGACCATCCCCTGTGGCTGGCTGGCTGACGCTAATTTTTGTCAAGAACTTTTGACTTCTGTTTAACCTGATTCATTTTCAGGTCCCGTTTATTGTTGAGTCCTTTGACAGGCTTTAATTAGTCAGATATTCGCCTCTTCTAATCATGCGACTATCTGAATTTTAAGGGTCAAATATTTACGAATTTCACGGAACAGAGTCGTTTTTGAAAAGCTAGTATTCGTTCAGCTAGTCAGTAGAATTTTCGTCTAATATTTACAGAAATTCGTCACTGGTTCTTATACTGACTCAGATGAGTTCGGTCTACATACTCGAACACAAGTTCTGTACGATCAGTTTCAATATTATTCTGTCCTATATTCTGAAGTCTTCAAAGTGGTTTCTGCTGCAGGTTTTAGGCAGAATTTCGGTGTTCACCGGTGAGTTATAACTTTATACGCAGGACAAGAAGACCCTGATATGTGTGGCTGCAACACTGCGTGTTGCTTGAATCGCGTCCCTGACCACGACAGCTGTCACCCATATTTTATAACATGGGAAACCTACATTCTTCGGGAATTTATGGTCCATATTTTTCCTGCTATGGAACTTACCTTATTTCACAGAATATTTTCAAAATGCCGACCTCCAGCTTGTAATCAGGCTTTGCACCCTCTAAAAATATTTCATAACACACATTTTAGCCCCTGTTTTTTTTTCGAATAGACTATTATTTTTCAGATCTTCGAAGGAATGTTGGTTATTCAAATAAATCTTTCAGTCGCCCCCCCCCCCACAAATAATAATAATCGGAAGGATTCCATTATGGAGTTATAGAAGGCAACAATCCACTTGTTATTTATCGTTTCTTCGAAAAAACACGGGTTCTATGATTTTGCGCGCACTCACAGCACACCAGACTCCAAATTCAACTGCATGTATAAGAAATTAGTGAATTGTATGTAGGCTGTCGGATTATCAGCAATTGTTATCCTGGCTGTTCACATCACTACTGAATGCAAACCATGCCTCATACGAGAGAGGAACTTGAGTTCATGCTGAAGAAATGCTGTGGTTACCCGTTGCTTAGACCACCTTCACTTTTGCTTCTTGCTTCCTGTCCAGAGCAGAGAGTCATTTTAGGGAATTTAGTTATAGGACATTAACCTTAAAATTGATTTTTAGTTCAAATCTGACGTTTGCATATATTATTTTTGTCCAGGAGTGAGACTGGTTAATTTTTTTTTACACTTCTGTTTCCACAATTGTTTCTTCACAGCTATAGATAAAGCATTATTCCCTTTTTTTTTTCAAAATTCTCAGCGACAATTTTTTTCATGACGCATAATTTGCAAAATTGTTTGCAATGAACATCCTAACATCCTTCGTTAAGCAGAATGCATTTTTCACGCAAAATGCCCACATGACTCTAACACACGGCAGCGCTTTTGAGACAAAATGGTCAGTGTGCTTTTGTCTTAGCAGAAGCGAGTCAATAGTTTTGTACACGTAGAGGCACAGTTAAAGATACGCCCTGTACGTTTAGCACATTAACGATCTGGAATGTCCTTGAATAGGGTCATGGTTGGTGGAACTGTAAATATGTACATTCTTAGTGCACGCCTTAAAATTCCTAGAACTTATGACCAGCGCCGTTGCAAAGACGAAGTACAAATCGAACGGATTTTATTCTGTAAAGTTCATATGCCAACAAATGCGCTCTTTATTAAACCTGATAAAGTTTTAAAATTTACATTAAAAATCAGTTTGACTTGCTCCTACATGTTTCGGTCCTTAAGCACGACCATCATCAGGAAGCCTTCATTAGAGCCTTGCTGAAATTATATTAGATTAAGATTCGGTAAAACATATAACGACGTAGTTCTTTTTACCGAATCTTAACCTAAATATAATTTCAGCTAGGCTCTAGTGAAGGCTCCCTGATGATGGTCGTAGGCCGAAACATGTAGGAGCAAGTCAAAGTGATTTTTAATGTAAATTTTAAAACTTTATAAAGATTTATAAAGAGTTCATTTGTTGGTGTATGGACTTTATGGATAACAAAATGCAAGGTACAACGACAAAACATTAAAAAAGGGTGTTATTATCTTCAGAAATTAACGTTTCAATACGAAACTGAAATTTTCGTGTCGTTGTGTCAACCGTCAAGTGTTAAAGGACGAAAAAATGTTAAGAATTGGCTTGCCTTTAGGGCGTCAGAGATGATAGGAGAAAAGGAAATAAATTTGCCATAATAATTTATCTATGACGTAGGGACATATACGTAGCAGACAGTTTCGGAGTGTCTTACATAACAGTGCACGTGTGTGTCAGAACAGCAGCAGATCTTCAAAGCCATAACACATTAACACCTAATGCCATCATTTCGACGCCTTTCAACTCACTTGAGGTCATTAATTCGCCTGACATAAATCTTGTCAGCTGTCAGAACAATGAATGGCCCATTAAGTGACTGACTTAATTCCTTCACGGAAGTTGTATAATGTTACAACACATTGAGAGAAAATTGAATTCCTAGTAAATTCTAGTACATTTATGAGTTTGTAAATAGTAATTTCCCAGAGTAATTCTGCTGTTAGAATTTATACAATTTGATCCAATATTTAACCTGCTTTTAATAATTGTTACTTTTGGTACAATTTCCAACTAGCAGATTATTTAAACACGCTGTGTCAGTGGGAAATACATATTAACATTACCGAAAGAAGATCTTATATTAGATATATTGGGGTTATTGAGTAAAAAATTGGTGTTCGGGAATTATTTTTTTTTTCTTAAGGAAAAATTGAAGTACAATAATTTGGAATGGCAGAAAGTGTGCGAGTGTTTTGTTATTCATGGCTAAAGTGTGCTTATAGATTATTTGGCAGTTTGAGAAATGTCAGATGCGTTTAACACGAGATATATTTATATATTGTTGGCCATATAATGATTTTCTTTAAGATATAACTTTATGTCACGCGGTCCGCAATTACAGAAGAACCGCTCAAAAAAAAAACTGTCATTGAGTATAAAGTAAAAATTTGTGTACAACAAATACAGAAACTTAGTTCAGACAGCAATTGTTGTCCCATGTCTAGTCACAACGGATTATAGAAACTCGGTCCATAGAACGGCTGTCACTGGCATACACGGTCAAAATAGGTTGTGGAAGTTTAGTTCAGAATGCAGCGGCCACTGGCAAAACAGATTCACGGCGGATTATAGACACCTCTTGAAGATGGCGGCCGTCAATGGCATGCCGAGTCAGAGGGGGGGTTATACTCGTGTAAAGCAACGGATAACTGGCAATCCGAGTCGCAGTTCTCTGCTCCCTGTGCGATGCTTAAAGAAAAGTTGTGACTGTTATATTTATCTGCTGAGGTGCAAAGTTTGCTCTGTGTCAGAACTGCACTTGCGTCCGACGTCCGGCGTCCCGTTGACTGTCAAGGAGGGCCATGACCTGGTTTACGTCTCCTTCTGCGGGATCGGCACCGTTCGTCCTGCTTCTGTACGATGCATTTCTTTCCTTAGGTGGAAGTGAATAAGCGTAACACTTCTTTCCATGAGCAACCTGCGAAGTACGTTCCCTGCCAGAATGAACATTACTGGATTCAGTATTCGATTTCTTCCTAATTGCCCCGCTTCGTACAAGGCCTCTATACGGACCAGCTACGTCGTGTCTAAAAGTACTTCTGTATGTGTCACTATCGTCTGATTCAGTTCGACAACAGGTAGATGCTGCAGCAGAAAGGGTGGAGTTTTTGACAAATATTGAGTTGGCAAGTTTGGAGAGACGACGGGATCCTGATGAATGTCCTCCCCTCACACTGTTACCTGAAGAGCGACTCCCTGAAAGTCCTATCCGGCGAGAGGAGTTGACCTCCGTTAATGTCGTCTTTGTTACAACGACCGAGTTGGCGTATTTCGTGAAAATCTTCCTCTTGCACAGTCCCGTGTCTGCGGGTGTCCCGGTGGACGAGCCGCTTCCTCCAGATGCACCGCGGTAACTCGACGACTCGCTTCCTCTGCAGATCATTTGTTGTTTGAAGAGACGCACCAGTTCTTTGTTGAAGGCCAGGTAGATCCACGGGTTTACGCAACTGTTCAGGCTGTACAGCAGTGCGACGATTGTGAACGTTGCCCCTGTGAACAGATGTCCGGTCGTGCGGTTACGGCGTCTGTACTGAGGGCAGGCGGGAAGTAATAGGTTATTTGTTTCGTGATGTACGGAAACGTAAAGATTGAGGGAATAACTGTTGAGTAATAAGTGACAAAACATGACGTGGTAAGCGATGCTAACGTTGCAGGACTTAGAAATTTAAATGCTTGAGATAAAATGCAATCGGTACACCAAGCGGGGAAAATGTCACGAAGGACAGATGAGAGGAATGAATGATTATTGTAAATATGTCATGGATTGCGTATCTGTCATCATGTGATTAAGTGTGTCATGATACTGACTGTGTGTCGTAATGGGATTGTGTATTTTATAATGTCACCATGAGATCGAGTGTAATCAGGTGACTGACATCATCTTGGGATGGAATGTATTTCCATGATATTTAGTGTATGTTGTCGTGGAATGGAGTGTGTCATCGTGAGACTGAGCACGCGTCATCATGGAATTATAAGTTCGAGGGATTTTAAACTTGAGGTTCATTACAGGGTTGATGTACTGCAGTGTGTGGCGTCAGCTGTCACAATCCTTGGCAATATATTCTTGGAATGCAATTACTACTACTACTACTACTACTACTACTACTACTACTACTCTTATATTTATTATTGCTGCTGTCTGTTTATTATGTAACAGAGTGGTCTATGCACAAACCAAGTGATCACATGAATAACAACAAATGTTACTTAAGGTGCACTGGTGACCTACACGTACTGTAAAGAATGCCTCGTTAAAGTCTGTGTCCTTCGTCATGGGGTATACCATTCATACGCAGTCGTGTTTCTGTTTAAGAAAGGTTAGTAGGCTGTAACGAATCATGCTGTCTAGTCTGTTACGTAATGAATAAGAACATCCCGGGGGGTGAATTTAGTGCTACAGGGCGAGGAAATGAAAGGAAGGTTTATATATATATATATACGAAGGGTGTTCACTTTCAGAAACGTGACCCGATTTCAGAGGTTTATTTTTTTTTCGTGTGTGCGGTGGATCATACACAGACGAGTCTTGCAGTGGCATGGAAATGCAGCTACCGTGACGTCATCACTTGCTAAAAAAAAGTGCTGCGTGGCAGTAAAAACGCTTTCATTTCGAAGCACTTTCTGGAGTCTTTATTGATTGGTGTTCGTGGTAATAAGAAAATTGATTGTGTGTGTGTGAGAGAGAGAGAGACAGAGAGAGACACTCACATGTGCGGATGACTCGATAGCACTTTCATCTGGAGCCCATCGAGTGCTGCCGGTCCGCACATTCTAACGAACTTTATGTACGTATATGGTAAATAATCCGTGCTTATCTTTCTAACGAATGAAACATTTTGTGGTAAACCTAACTAAGTATTGATTAGGCTGTGGAATGGGCACTCCAGGGTTGGATTCCCGGCAGGGGAAGAAATTTATCTTTCCTCAAAACCTTGCAGAACGGCTCTGAGTTCTACCAGCCACCTGTTCAGTGGTTGCTGGTCTTTCTTTCGACGAAGGTAAAGTGGCCGAAGCGTGAGGCTTACCACTCAACCTATCGCCGCGATTAATAGTGAGTGGATCTCTACCTCTGTTCCCGCTATGTACCTTCATTGCTTGCACAAGGAAAATTTTACCTCTTTCCTTTCACGTCAGTACACATTTTCTAGCATTATGTTACTGTTCAATGACGTTAGTAGAAGGAGTGGATAGAAAAGGTGCAAGTTTTCGGTTCCCATGGTACATCCCGCGGTAAAAGGATGTGGAAATAACGAATTTCACAGGCATCGCTCAGCGTTTTGAAAATATTGATATAGAGGTTGAAAAGTTGAATATCTCTACCAGTCATTCCCAAAGTGTGCTCCGCGGATCCAAAGGGATAGGCGACCAGTTCCCAGGGGAACCGAGCCTACATTTGTGTAATGGCTGCTTTTATGTTTGCTTATTTTTCAAGTAAAGGAATAGTATTTTTTTTAAAAATGTCGCGAAACCTCTGTAATTGACGATACGTTTGTTTCGTACGACAGATTAGCTAATTAAGAAACCCCTTGTACCTACGAAGCTAGCGACAGTCAGTGTAATTATAGGTCAAATCATGGAATGCATTGTTACGGATACTACTGGTATGTATGTGCATGTATCTAAAATCAGTTCTGAGACACAAAGTTTTAATTTTGTTTACATTCGATTGTCACACTGCATTTACGTGATCAAGGATGTGAGGGTCCGTGGTTACTTTTGGAAGCCAAGAGGGATCAGCAAGCAAAACATGTTGGACAACACTGATCTTTAACATGAATGCCCATCTGCCATAACTGCTGAGGGATAGCACTGTACCTTGGACCCTTGCCTGCACCTCACTGGGTAAGCCACATACTGGTTGCCAGTTCACCAGTACAAATATCTACCGTGAAGTTATAAGGTCTGAGAAGCCGCAACACACGAATAACGGAAGGACAAATAATGTTCAAATACATTTATATTAAATGTACAATATTCCCACATTATATAACAAAGCCCCAAAAATTCATTGAATTTTCTTGTGACAAAACAGAGGAAGGCCACACTGTGAACTGTGAGCAAGTGTTCGTTCATATGTACGATGATACGCGAGGGTAAGCGAAAAGTCTAAGTACGTCTGTGCAAGAACGGTGCTGCACTTCTGCTCTGGTCCGTACCCTACTTCCGACACGTGCGCATGCGCTTTTTGCTCATCCTATATTTTTCCATTTATCTCTAACGTAGAAAAAGGAAACAGAGAGAAAATGGTTTATGTGCTGGTAAGCACAAGAACACGCGCGGAGCATATTTAATAAAAATTATATTGTTTCTGTTAGGCATTAGGCACTTCGTATGTATATATTTTTCTTAACGCATCTTTTTGTGAAATATAGTAAACTCGGGGGGCCGGATGTGGCTCGAGTGCCACGATTGGACAGTTCTGAAGAAAACTTGTGGACCGTGTTCGATTTTAGTACAAGCTGAGTACTGTACAATACATGGAGAGATGTATAGAACATTAAAAAATGAGAACAAATGCGGAAAGAAATAGGAAATAATGAAGAAAACACCTAAAGTTAGGAGGCAGGAAAGGAATAGGGGGATGAAAAACAGGGGGAGGGGAGTAAAAAATTGAGATAAGAATAGTACGTTGACTTTCGTATTTGTTTGTAAGGGACGTAATGGCTTCTTTACCATTTATATGCAAAATAATTGTCTCTATATTTGCGAAGGGAATTTCCGAAGCCTGTAATTTTTTGTTGCTTGTGTTGCAGCAACACCAGAAGGCGGTGGATTTATATGCGACGTTTACCCTTGAAATATTTTATGTAAACCTAAAGGATATGGAAGGGAATATTTTTCTTCAAATGTCAGTAAACGGGAAGGTAAAGTATATTTCAGAGCTGCTTGAAAATCTCGCTTTCCTGTAAAAATAAATGCTTCCTTGTTGCCTAAGGATTAAAGAATTTTTAGCAACAAGGTCGTTTGTGAGGCAAAGAGGCGCAGCTTAGCCGGCAGACTTGTTGCTTGAGCAAGCTTTGATCTTGAAGGAGAGAAAAGTCGCCTGAGGGACGCTGTGACACACACCACTGCATTCCTTTTGAAAGTAACTTTGTGGAGAGGAGCAGACTCCTTGAGAAGCAGATACTGGATAACCTTGTCAAAAACTTCGGCCTTTATATAACTCGTACAGTCCTTTCATTGTGTCGGAAGGGCCAGCCACTGGATCCTCTTGTGAAGCAGCATAATCCAATCTATTTTTTTAAAGACAAATTATAGCATCCTCAATCTTTGTTTGTATCCTGAAAGTGACTGCTTTTCTTCAGGTATTCTCGCTACAACTTTTCATTTTTCATCCATTATAATATGCATCTGACCGCCTCTGTGGTCTAGTGGTCAGAGTTTCTGGCTACAGATACAGAGGTCCCGGGTTCGATCCCCGGCGCTACCAGATTTTCTGAGTAGAAGTGGGTCTGGAACGGGGTCCACTCAGCCT
>Ga0136643_10009120_pt1 | contig 14569 bp, 11 predicted proteins | sample TergutLab28metaG_FD_96883 | JGI IMG/M metagenome (GOLD analysis project Ga0136643, IMG submission 96883) | Labiotermes labralis P1 segment gut microbial communities from Petit-Saut dam, French Guiana - Lab288 P1 (version 3) (version 3) | ecosystem: Host-associated > Arthropoda: Insects >... | reverse complement strand
CCGGTGTAACCGGGCTTGATGGAATAACTGGCCCAACCGGTGTAACCGGGCTTGATGGAATAACTGGCCCAACCGGTGTAACCGGGCTTGATGGAATAACTGGCCCAACCGGTGTAACCGGGCTTGATGGCGTAACTGGCCCTACAGGTGTAACCGGGCTTGATGGCATAACCGGCCCTACCGGTGCAACCGGGCTTGATGGCATAACCGGCCCTACCGGTGTAGCCGGGCTTGATGGAATAACCGGCCCTACCGGTGTAACCGGGCTTGATGGCATAACTGGCCCTACCGGTACTGATGGAATCGATGGAGCAACCGGCCCAACAGGAGCAACAGGTAATATGGGACCACCAGGAGCTCCAGGAGCAGCAGGACCAACAGGAGTAACCGGCCCTACCGGCATTATGCCCGCCCCAGTATATGGCAACTTTGTTACTACCACAACTGGAACGGCGTACTCTGGTGGAACGCTGGACACCGGCATTGTAATGGCAACACCAACCCCTGCGCCTTCCACTCCTGCAGGCGCGTTTACTGTAAATGGTGACGGAAGCATAACAGTCAACCAAGCAGGAACCTATCTTGTTACAGGAAAGGTATCTGTCACTGCCACAAACTCCGAATCTTATGCGGTGCAAGTAAATGGCACCGGTGGTAATGTTTCGTTCTACAACGCGTTTTCTACCCCTGCCGGCGGCGGCACATCTTCAATTACTACGATTATGACATTAAACATAGGAGATGTAGTTTCTGTTGGCCTTACCTCTCCCGGCCCGGTAACAACTGCAAATACTGCAGGCGGAACGGGTGGCCCGCCAGTAGCGCTAACAATATTACAAATCGGATAATTAGCATCTTAGAAATCGACAAGAGACTGTTTTATTCGATAAAAAAAACAGGGGCAACTTACGTAAGTTACCGTTATTATAAGCCTGCGAAGCAATCCTAAGACTTTGATTTTTTGGATTGCTTCGCCGTAAGGGCTTTTACAATGACAAGGTAAATACATAATTGTTTACAAAAACACTCAATCAAACAACTTATTGTATAGGTTGTAACCTTTCTATATGTCTGAGCATATTATAGGACGAGCAGGCATGTCCTGAAAATTAAAAGGAGGAATTTCAATGTCATTACCCAAATTTCCAATCGACCCATCTAGTCTAACTAGAGATGATGCAATAAATATGATTTTAACATCTATTGCTATGGAAGAAGTCGGTTTGAGCCATGTAATAAACGCTGAAGGCGAAAAGCTTCAATACATCTTGGGTACACTTGAGGGAGTAACCGGTCCTACCGGTGTAACAGTAGATCAAATACTGCAAACAAACGACAGTGTAGCAAGTTTATTAGAGCAGGCCGCAGCCAACCAACAAGCACTATCAGATAAAATGCAAGCGGCGCTAAACTCACCAACGATGGTAGGGCCAACAGGCCCGCAGGGCCCGCAAGGTCCGGCAGGCGGTCCAACAGGTCCAACAGGCGCAAATGGCGTGGATGGCGTAACAGGTCCGGCAGGCACGACCGGCCCAATGGGTCCAGCAGGCCCGCAGGGTATAGCAGGCCCACAAGGTATCCAAGGTACAGAAGGTGTAACAGGTATTATGGGTCCGGCAGGCTCGCAAGGTATAGCAGGCCCTCAAGGTATTCAAGGTATTCAAGGTGTGGCAGGTACCGTCGGTACAATTCTTGGTTCGTATCCAGACCTGGCTTCACTGGAAGCCGCACATCCCACCGGTGCAGCAGGTGAGTTTTATTATGTAAGTCCAGACCTTTATGTATGGGATCCTGTTAGCGGTTCGTGGTTGGATATCGGCACGATAGCAGGCCCACAGGGTATAACCGGCCCAGAAGGTGTAACAGGTGTGCAGGGGCCTATTGGTGACACCGGTCCCACGGGTGCAGCCGGTGTTGCTGGCCCACAAGGCGCAACCGGCGTACAGGGCCTTATCGGTAACACTGGCCCAACAGGTGCAGACGGCGCGGTTGGCGCAACTGGCCCAGCAGGGGCGATAGGCGCAACAGGTATAAGCGTAACGGGTGTTACCGGTGCAACAGGTGCTACCGGATCAAGCGCAATTATTCCTTATGCGTCCGGCGGTCCAGTAACTCTAAATATCTTAGCTGGCGGTCTTGCGGGAACACCTGCGTATATTGGCTTTGGAAGCAGTGCCCCCGGCCTTTCCGCATTTGGTTCTAACGTGAGCCTTATTGGTTCGAGCGGGATTGCAAACTTTGCGTTTACCGTTCCCCGCAGCGGTACAATTACCAATATTTCAGCAGACTTTACTGTTTTGGCAGGTACTTCTTTAGGGCTTGGAAACACTTGGGTTCAAGTTCAATTGTATCTTGCTCCTTCGGGAAGTACCACTTTTGCACCGTTAGCGGGAACAGCAATGACCCTCCAGCCGGGTGTAGGACTTATTTCCGTTGGTCAATTACTAACAGGAAACCTCACAACAGGCGTTAACGTATCACAGGGAGATCAGTTGCTTATGGTGTTTGGCGCGTCAAATGACGGCGGCTTTTTGGTGGTAGCCGGTTCTATTAACGGCTATGCCAGCGCGGGTGTTGCGATAGCATAATATTAATTGATTATCACACAAAGGAGCTCCTCAGATATTTGCGGAGCTTCTTTTTTCCTATGGAGGGTTATGGCATGGTTACTATAAGCTTATGCATGATAGTAAAGAACGAGGAAGATGTACTTGCACGGTGTCTTGACAGCATTAAACATGCGGTAGACGAAATTATTATCGTAGACACTGGTTCTACGGACAGCACAAAAGAGATAGCTTACAAATATACTGACAAAGTTTATGATTTTGAATGGATACAGGATTTTTCGGCTGCTAGAAATGAAGCGTTTTCAAAAGCCACATGCGATTATCAAATGTGGTTGGACGCAGATGATGTGCTCCCCGAAAACTCTGTTAGGCAGCTTCTTGAACTTAAAGAGACTTTGGATCCCGCGGTTGATATCGTAACTATGAAATACCATACTCACTTTGACGAACATGGGAACCCTATACTCATTTCCACCAGAGAACGCCTTATTAAGCGAGAAAAGGGGTATGTTTGGCAAGACCCTGTGCATGAATGCATCCCGCTTATAGGGAATGTGCTATACAGTGATATTGAGGTGCATCATAAAAAAATAAAATACGAAGCTGGCTCGACCCGCAACTTGGATATCTACAGGAAACTAGAAAAAAGCGGCAAGTCATTTACCCCTCGTCAACTATACTATTATGCGCGCGAGTTGAAAGACCACGGTATATGGGCAGATGCCGCTTCCTATTTTGAAAAATTTCTGGCAACAAAAAAAGGTTGGGTAGAGGACAATATCGCCACATGTTACAACCTCTCTGCTTGTTATCGCTCGCTTGGGGATCAGCAAAAAATCTTGCCCATACTCTTGAAAAGCTTTGCGTACGATGCCCCCAGAGCAGAAATTTGCTGCGAAATAGGTTACTACTATAAGCGCATGAACAATTATGCCGTAGCATTAAAATGGTTCCAAATTGCGGCAAATTTAAGCCCCACTAATTCTGCGGGATTTATTTTGCAAGATTACTGGGGGTATATTCCCAACATCGAAAGCTGTGTTTGTGCTTGCCATTTAGGTGACTATGCAAGCGCAAAAATTTTTAATGAGCGCGCGGCAATATTCAAACCCGATGCCGCCGCTATAGAGATCAATAGAAATTTTCTATCGCTTCACTAAAACCAACAAAAAAGAGCTGCCCTAAACTGTATCCAATTGTTTGGACAAAAAAGCCTAAACAATGGATGCGCAATTCGGGGCAGCTCTTTTTTTCTGCTAGGAAATTGCTCTGTACGAAACGCGCGCGCAAGCGCGCTTTGTTCCTTATCGTTGTAAAATGTCTGGTAGATTTCCATGTTGCGCAGCCATAAATTCTTTACGCTGCGGCGGAGCAAAAATATCTATTGGAAAATCCAGATCCGCAAAAAATTCGCATGGGTGGATATCGCAAATATCTGTGCGGTCTTTAGGAATGCAGAACCCGGTTGACTGCACATTAAGGTGTACAAGGCGGAAGAGTTTTAGGACACTAAACAGCCCTATGGTACAATGTACTTCTTGGCAATGTTCATAACCTTTGACTTGGTGGCGGTGCAGCTTTGCGCTAAGCGCGACAGCCTTAGCTTCGGCCCAAACAAAGGGTGACGCGTCAAAGGTAACAGATTTAGAATTGTGGCTGAATAAGTCGGTGCCAATAGCAAAATCCTTGCCTTGCGAACCGAAAAGTGTAATTTTGCTGTTGAAAGTGTTATATGCTTCAACAATATCTAGCGTATATCCGCCAGAATCTAAGAAAGTAAGTTTATAATCGAAAGTATATTTAATATTAATATCCCAGAAGCCGTTACGAAATGGGCATGGTTCCTTGCTAATTACACAAATTTTGCTAATCTTTAGATTACTCAAGGAAACAGATTCTGTGCCTAGTGGTGCCCAAACAACGGTTCCGCGGCATTTAGCGGCAGCCAGCGATGGACCCAATTCCCTTGAGGTTAAACAATCTTGACGACGGCAACTGTCGTATACTTTGTAAGTCATAATACTTTCGTCTTTTACCTTTTGGGGTTGTGGAACACAACGCTCCTCAAGTTTTATATGCCGGGCATCTCTTGGTTCAAAGGTTTCCATACTATAACCTCCATATGCGGTATCGTACATCATGTTATTGTATAAACATGTTGTAGTTGCATATTACCAATATATGTCTAGCTTGTTCTTATGTGAATTACACCTCTTCTTCTTCTTCCAAAACCTCGACAATAATCTCCAGCGCGCGCCGCTGGTCTACCTTCGTTACTCTAACCAGCAAATTCTCGTACGTAAACGAGTCTCCCTTAACAGGTATCCTACGCAGCTCATCCATTATCCAGCCGCCCACGGTGTTAGACTCGCACTCACCTTTTACGTTAAAGTATCCAAACATGTCGTCGATATACGCTGTACATAGTACCTTGTGCTTGTTATTGCCCAAATCTCTAAATTCCTCAATAATTTCGTCGTTTTCATCCCAAATATCGCCGACCAAACGCTCCAAAATGTCGTCCATCGTTATAATGCCTTCTGTGCCGCCGTATTCGTCCGTTACTATTGCAAGATGGCTTTTTTCGTTTTGCATCAGTTTTAGCAAATCTTTAACACGCGCGCTTGTTACTGTAAAAACAGCGGGCGTGAGTATATCCTTTAATTCCAGATCCGCCTCGTCGGCAACCAAATGACGCAAAAAGTCCCGTATATGAATTACGCCCTTTATGTTATCAAGGGAATCTTCATAAACAGGTATACGGGAATAACCGCTTTCGACAAATTGCTGGTGGATATGCTCGCGGTCCGCGGTTATGGGAATACTGGTTATTTCTACACGTGGGGTAATTATATCCCATGTGATAAGCTCGTTAAATTCTATTGCGTTGGTTATACGAAGGGAGTCGTCTTCGTCTATGCTGCCGTCTTTTTCCGCCTCTTCTACCATAAAAATTATTTCCTGCTCGAGTAGTGCTTGTTCGTCTGCTGGAGATTCCTCGTCTTTGCCGGCAAAGCGCGCGCTTAAAGCATTTTTCATTTTAACAATGCCCATGTTTATTGGCCGCCAAAACACGAGTAAGAAGCTTAAAAGGGGTACACAAGCGACAATTACCCGTTCCGGGTTTTGCTTAGATAAACTTTTGGGAAAAATATCCGTTAGTACAATAACAATGGCAGAAATGATAATTGTAGAAAATAAGTAACCCCATTCGCCCATAAGACGTACAAACAACGCCACAGACACTGTTGCGGCGGCAATGGCAACAAGATTATTGCATATTAGCAAGGTAGAAATTACTTCGTCGAAGCGGTTTTCATACATATCCGAAACCTGTGCGGCACGTTTGCCGCGTTTGCCTCCGCTTTCTGCTATATTTTTCATTCTGGCGCGGTTTAGAGACGCAAATGCCATCTCCGTTGCGCTAAAATACGTGCCCAAAAGCAGTAAGACTATCAAGCCTGCAATAGATATTAAATTAATAACCACATCGGAATCCATTAGGATTAACTCCTTAAAAAAGTTTTTGATAAGAACGTCTATATTAAAATATGTAGGTTCGCACTTTTTTAGTATAACCTAATTATTCCTTTTTTTCAAATTTTTTTTGTGTTACAACTGTAGTTAGAGCTTTAGCACACAGTCAAACGCACCATCGGTATCAAGGTAAATACTGTCCAGTTCGCAGTCGTCCAAGTTAATAAATGAGATATGTTTATAACAAACGCATACTCCGCAGGATGAACTTACTTTTCGCGGGACAGGCATTAGCTTTGCTGATATGTTTTGATTTTGTAATGCCTTAAAATACGACATCGCACCAAATTGGCTGTAAAAAGTTGCTAGATATTTTGCTGTCATAACGCGGCGATATGTGTTTTGTATATATTGCCTTCGGTGGTTGTATTCATTTAAATACCACTCGCTTTCTTTTTACCAAATGTGTTGTATAGTGCAATAAAAATTACAAGCGTGAAGACAATGGCAAAACCAATTTTACCACTATTGGTGACACCTGCCGCCGACGAGGCCATACCAAAATTGTGCGCAAACGCCGCTCCGGCAATCATGCCTAAAACCGCTACTGCTGAATCGGAATTGCCACTTCCGGAAAGTACTATCTGCCTAAAAGGACAGCCCCCAAGCAGAACAGAGCAAAGCCCAACCAATGTCATGCCCAAAAAATTCCAAAGCCCGTCTGTATGTGCAACGGGTTGCCCCTCAAACCCAAGATTAAAATTACCCAGTACAAGATTGCCGATAAAAATTACAACAATAAGAGAGATAAACGCGCTAAGCATTGAAAAATGTTTGAAAAGTACCGAGTCTCTTATGCCCGCCACAAAGCACAATCTCGAAGCAAACCCGACAGCTCCCATTATAGCTCCGGCGGCAAGTGCCATCCAAATAGGGGCACGCATACTGCCTGGCCCGGTTTCCGAAAAAGCCAATATAGACGGCACAATAACCAAAAGCCCAAGCGTAACCAGTGCGATAACAGGCACAAGAAGCCCATCGGTTTTTGCAACATCGTATGTGCGCTTTAAGGTGTATCCTTTATTAAGGAAGAAGACCCCGCCAAAAATACCCACCGCAAAGCCTACCAGGCCGACTATAGCATTTAAATCGCCGCCTGCTATTCTAATTATCATGCGAAGCGGGCAGCCTAAAAAAATTAGCGCGCCAACCATTAACGCGAACCCTAATACAAACCTCGACATTGGCGCGGAGCCGCCCTTGGGCGAAAATTCTTTGCGCACAATTGAAATGATAAACGCCCCCAAGATAATGCCGATTACCTCAGGCCTTACGTATTGTACCGCTGCCGCGTTATGTAACCCAACCGCTCCGGCTGTATCCCGCAGAAAACACGCAATACAAAAGCCCATATTTGCTGGGTTGCCGTAGGCAACCAGAGTTAAGGATATAATTGCCGTAAGCGCACCCACCGCGGGCATTGTTAGCCGGTTTGTCATTTGTGACCAGTCCCTTCTGTAACAGCGAGAGTAAAACCAACTGGTGACCCACAGTCACCAGTTGGTTTTTTACGATTTAGGAAAACGCGCGATCAAGCGCGCTTTGTTCAGTGCTAGGAAACTGCTATAAAATGTCAAAAATGCATCACAGTGAATTATGGGAAAATGTGCATTGTTATAGCATAAAAGCCAATAACCGTTTTGCTTCGGTTACTGGCTTTTGCTTTTTAATGCGGCGTAGCCGCTTTGTTCTCTGCTAGGAAATTGCTCTGTACGAAATGCGCGCGCAAGCGCGCTTTGTTCTCACACGCAAATTTTATAGCGGCAAAACACTATAGCAAACCAAGTTATATGTTGCAATACGAATTATTGGTTGATATAATTACGCTTATCAAAAATTGTAATAAAGAGGATGTTCATGAGAAAAGTATATGTAGATAATGGTTCGACGTCCTTTCCCAAAGCGCCTGGTGTTTCGGACGCTATTAAGGATTTTTTGGACAACAGAGGGTGTAACATTGGCCGCGGCAGCTATAGCGATTCCTATAATGCTGCAATGGAAGTACTGGATACACGGCAAATGCTTGCCGATATGTTTTGTGCTGCACGCCCACAAGAAGTTATTTTTACTCCAAGTGCTACATATTCGCTAAACATTTTGCTGCAAGGGCTGCTGAAAAAAGGAGACCATGTTATTACTACATCAATGGAGCATAATGCAGTTATGCGGCCATTGCACAGCCTGTCTCAAATGGGTATAGCTTATGATATAGCCCCTTGCGGATGTGACGGGTCATTGCAGGCCAATGATATAATCCCACTTATACGAAAAGAAACAAAAGTTGTTGTTATGTCGCACGCTTCAAACGTGTGCGGCACGGTTTTGCCGATAGAATCGGTTGCGGAAATATGTCAGTCGCGCGGTATTAGGCTAATTGTTGACGCGGCGCAAACGGCGGGGGTTTTGGATATCGCAAATGGTGCTGACGCTTTAGCGTTTGCCGGACACAAGGGGCTTTTGGGGCCACAGGGCATTGGCGGGTTTATAATAAAAAAAGAGTTGGCAGAACAAATTACACCGCTTGTTGTGGGTGGTACGGGAAGCCTTTCCGATGAAATTGAATATCCCAATTTTTTGCCCGACAAATTTGAAGCCGGAACGATGAATATCCCCGGTATCCTTGGGTTAAAAAAAGCCATTGAGTACATCAATTCACAAGGGATGAGTACAATGTACGAAAAAGAAATGGCTCTTACGGCCGCGTTCATATCAAAAATTTGCGATATCGGCGGTGTTAGAATAATTGGTAAAAGCGATATCACAGGCCGGGTTGCTGTGGTTTCTCTCGACTTCCCTAAAAAGGATAATGCTATAATAGCCGCAATGCTTGACGAGGATTATGGCATAATGACACGGTGCGGCCTTCACTGCGCTCCTTTTGCGCATAAGACTTTGGGTACGTTTCCATATGGAACCGTACGGTTTTCTTTCGGGTATTTTAACACTATGGACGAAGTGGAGTACATACTGCAATCGATAAATGAAATTTTGAAGAAGGTGTAAAGCGTGGATTTTAGGCAGATAGAAGCATTTGTAAAAGTAGTGGAACTTTGCAGCTTTTCGAGAGCGGCCGAAGAAATGCATATTTCGCAGCCTTCCGTGAGTAATTATATCAGTGCGCTAGAGAAAGAACTTGACACTGTGCTAATTAACCGGTCGACAAAAGTGTTGTCAACTACTTTGGCCGGCGAGCGTTTTCTCGAGCAAGCTAAAAAGATGATATCCCTAAAACGTACATCTACCGAGATGCTAAAAAACCTTACTACAGATATAAGCGGAGAAATTCGCATTTTGGCGTCGTCTGTACCGGCTAACTACATATTGCCTCCAATACTGGCACAATTTCATAAGCTGTATCCAAATGTTTTTTTTGCAATGAGCCAAGTCGACACCGCGGAAGTTGTTGCGGGAATTGCCGCACATAAAGCGGATATTGGCTTTGTCGGCAGTAAAATTAATAACAAAAAATGCGATTTTATCCCGTTTGCCAATGATAAATTAGTTCTTATAGCGGCAAATGACGGTTACTACAAGAGTAAGGAATTTTCTTTGGATGCGATTTTTTACTCAAAGAACTTTATATCAAGAGAATGTGGATCTGGCACGCGCATTCAGTATGAAAAATTTTTAACGGAAAATGGAATTGACATTGAAAAGGTAAAGTTTTGTGCGGATATCGATAATACCTACAGCATTATCAATGCCGTGGCAAGCGGTTTTGGAATTTCTATTGTATCGGAACTTGCGGCAAGGCAAATGATTGAGCGGAAAAACCTGATATCGATTAAGCTAAAACAAGAGTTACCCGAAAGAAAAATATACATAACCTTAAATAAGAATATTGCTCACTCGCACTTGGTTAAGCTGTTTATGGAAAATGCACGGCATTTTAATTTGCGAGAATGACTCTCGTGCACTTAGGACAAATAACATTGACAAAGACACGCCTACAGCATTAGAATAAATCGCAGAAAAAATCTCGGAAGGAGAAATTATAATGAATTTCGACACCGCATTTATCATTGGCGTAGTTGGTGCTTTAATAGCTCTTGGCTTCGCTTTCATGCAAGGGCGCAAAGTTATGGCGTTTAGCGAGGGTAACGACAGAATGAAAAAACTCGCCACCGCTATTCGCGAAGGCGCGGGCGCTTACCTCAAGCGTCAGTTTAGGGTAGTATCGGTTATCTACATAATTATAGTTGTAGCGCTGGCGATACTGGCTATACTTGGTCACGCGTCGCCGTTTATACCGTTTGCGTTTTTGTCGGGCGGTATATTTTCTCAGTTTTCCGCTTATATAGGGATGCGTATTGCCACACGTGCTAATGTGCGTACGGCCAATGCAGCAGGAGAGAGCCTTAACCAAGGGCTTAAAGTTGCGTTTGCGTCCGGGACAGTGCTTAGCTTTACTGTAGTAGGTTTGTCTATTTTAGACGTGTCTGTTTGGTTCTTACTGCTGCGTTTCGTGTTTAACCTTCATCCATATGCCATTGCGGAAAACATGGTTATGTTTGGCGTTGGTGTGGCTGTGTTCGCGCTGTTTGCCCGTGTGGGCGGCGGTATTTTTACAAAAGCGGCAGACGTTGGTGCCGACCTTGTGGGTAAGGTGGAAGCGGGCATCCCCGAAGACGACCCGCGCAACCCCGCAACCATTGCGGACAACGTCGGCGATAATGTTGGCGACGTTGCCGGTATGGGTGCAGACTTATACGAGAGTTATATCAAATCCATGCACGCGGGTATCGCGCTTGGTTACGCGGCGTTTATGAGCGCGGGTATGGACATGGTTATGGCGGCAATGTTTTTGCCGATTGCGCTGGCAGTTGTTGGTATGCTTGCGTCTTTGGTGGGTACGTATCTTATCCGTACAAAGGAAAATGCTACTCAGGCACAGCTTCTTACAACCCTGCGCACGGGTACTTATACGGCGTCCGGTTTAGCGGTGGTTTTGTTCGCGCCGCTTACATGGTTTATCATGCGTGACATGGCGGGTAACTGGTGGGGGCTGTATATTTCTATAGTCACAGGTGTTTTGGCTGGGGTGCTTATTGCGTATTTTACAGAGTATTATACCTCTACCCATTATAAACCTACGCGGGATTTGTCCAAATCTACGGAAACCGGTGCGGCTACGCTTGTAATTGCAGGTATCTCGCTGGGGATGAAGTCCACTATTGCGCCCATTATTATTATTGTAGCGGCAATTGTTGTAAGCTTTATAGCGTCCGGCGGTACCATGGACACTACCGCGGCAACTTACAGCGTGGACTTTGCGTTCGGGCTGTACGGAATAGGCCTTGCGGCGGTGGGTATGCTTTCCACTTTGGGTATAACCCTTGCCACAGACGCATACGGCCCTGTGGCCGATAACGCGGGCGGTATAGCGGAAATGAGCCATATGCCGCCGGAAGTACGCGAACGTACAGACGCGCTTGACGCGCTGGGTAACACCACCGCGGCAACCGGCAAAGGCTTTGCCGTTGGTTCTGCCGCGCTTACGTCTTTGGCGTTGTTGGTTTCCTATATTAATATTGCAACACGCTGGTCTGCCGTACATGGCGGATACGCTGTAAGCGAAGTTTTACCGGATGGCGGACACAGATATATCGCACCGCCAGATTTCGCGCTTAATCTTGGACTTAACAATCCCGCTGTTTTGATCGGTGTTTTCCTAGGTGCTATGCTGGTGTTTGCGTTTGCAGCTATGACAATGGGTGCTGTGCAGCGCGCGGCGCAAAGTATAGTAGAAGAAGTGCGCCGCCAGTTTAGAGAAATTGTTGGCATAATGGAAGAAAAAGCCGACCCAGACTATGCCGCGTGTGTAGACCTTTGTACAAAGAGTGCGTTGCGCGAAATGGTTGCGCCTACACTGCTTGCTGTTATCCTGCCTATTATCACAGGTATGATTTTTGGTGTGGAGGGCGTTGTTGGTTTTATAGGCGGTGCTACGGTAGTTGGTTTCCTTGTTGCTGTGTTTATGAATAACGCCGGCGGCGCATGGGACAATGCCAAAAAGTATATCGAAGGCGGCGAGTTTGGCGGTAAGGGTTCGGATAATCACAAAGCGGCGGTAATCGGTGATACCATCGGCGACCCGTTTAAAGATACCAGCGGCCCATCGCTTAATACCATGTTTAAACTGGTTTCGACGGTTTCTATTACAATTGTTAGTGTTGTTGCGGCTTATTCAATATTCTAGGAGTATTGTTGGGGGAAGTCCCGTTAATTATTTTTTGTGAGTATTTGATGGGGTGTGTTCGATAATTCGCTTGTGCCGAATTTTCGTACACACCCTGATAACCGCCCCTACGAAAACGGAAATGGCTTTGTAGGGGCGATTATTAATCGCCCGCCGGTAATTATAATTAGCTCTTATATAAATATCCACAAAACCGCATAATAAAACAGCTACTATTTTTCAAGAGAGGATGATATAAAATGAAGGTTGTAAACGTGGGGCCTAAATCCCAAAAGAAACTTGCTATATTTATGGCAAGTATAGTGGTACTTATAATTTCGCTTGGGGTGTTTATCTCGTCGGTAAACATTATCCAGGACGGAACGGTTGGCGTAGTCCGTAGGTTTGGCCATATCACCGAAACAATTACACCGGGCGGGCTAAATGTCAGGCTTGCGTTTATCCACGATGTTGAGGTATTTGACATACGCGTGCGAGAAGCCAATATGATTTTTAGCGCGTATAGCGTCGATGCGCAAAATATCCAAGGGCAAATATCTATCCAGTATCGTATAAATCCTGCGTCGGTACAGTATATCGCCCGGGAATTTGGTACGCTGGAGCAGCTCGAATCCATGATTCACGCTATGTTTAACCAGCAAATTTTAAATAGTATTTCCGCAAGAACGGCTACTTACTTGATAGAAAACATCTATCAAATAGAAGGGGAAGTTATGAATAGGCTTCTCCCAAACGCGCCTAATTTTCATATAACAATTACAAATATCGCACTTGAAGGGCTGCAGTTTTCACAAGCGTTCCGTCAAGCGGTTGACGCGCGAATTGTTGCGCGAGAGTTCCAAGAGCAAACCCGCATCGAAATCGAAACCGACAGAATGCGCGCAGAGCTACAAAGGGATGTCGCAAGGCTTGAGGGTGAGGCGTTGGTAATTGCCGCCCAAGCAGACGCGGATTCTATTGCGGTAATGATGGAAGTGTGGGACGAGTTGACCCCCGAAGTTAGGGAAATTATGCTTCGCCAGCTTGCGATCGAAACTTGGGATGGTTCGTTGCCGCAGGTTATTAGCGGGGACAATGGGTTTAGTTTGATATTGGACAATTTTTAACAAGGGAAATGTTTAGATATGAATATTCAAATTTTTGGTAAAGGGAAATGCTTTGATACAAAAAAAGCAGAGCGATATTTCAAGGAGCGCAAGATAAAATTCCAGCTTATCGACCTTGTAAAATACGGTATGAGCAAAGGCGAATTTCAATCTGTTAAATCCGCCTTGGGTGGGGCAGGCGCTTTGGTTGACGAAAAATCAAAAGAGTACGAACGCCAAAATATCAAGTATTTGGCAAACAACGACCTCGATGAGCGGCTTATTGATGCCCCGGAGATGTTTAAAACGCCCATTGTGCGTAACGGGAAAAAGGCTACGGTTGGATATTGCCCGGAAATTTGGGGGAGTTGGGAGTAGGGGTGCAGGAGGATAATAAAAATGAAACGATATAAAGCGGCGGCAATTATTATAATCATACACGGGTTGATAGAAATTGGTGGGTTCTTTGCTGTTTTGCCATTGTGGCTTGGAGCGGAACAAGGTGCATGGATGCCTTTCGACCCACCGTCACCCTTAATAATAGTTGGCGGAGTTATTTGGGGCGTGTTTAGGCTAATTGGCGGGTTTGCATTATATAAAAACCGTTTGTGGGGCTTTTGGTTTTCAGCGATACTGTGTGTTAAGACATTATCCGCAATGTTTTATATTTTGCCATTTGGGCTTATGGATGCTATTCTTGGGGGCACAGCATTAATTCTAATGTTGACCCAATATTTTGACAAAAAGAAACTTGTCGAATAGTGTATAGTAATTTAAGTTGAAAATCGCCTCAAACTTCGCCCGGAAATGCGCCTACTGCGGCACGGGAAGCGTTCGCTACGCTCACTGTGCCTAATGCCGCGGATTGCGGCCTCGCTTTCGGACTGTTTTATGGATAAAATGACTATAGTAGTTTCCATAACTGTACATCTCAAGTGCAACCAAATCAAATTTCTCCTGTCTATATAAGTGAAGACATAGTAATATAAGTTGAAAACCGCCTCAAGCTTCGCCCGGCAATCCGCCTAATGCGGCACGGGAAGCGTTCGCTACGCTCACTGTGCCTAATGCGTCGCGGGAAGCGTTCGCTACGCTCACTGTGCCTAATGCGTCGCGGGAAGCGTTCGCTACGCTCACTGTGCCTAATGCGTCGCGGGAAGCGTTCGCTACGCTCACTG
>Ga0136643_10009119_pt1 | contig 14569 bp, 9 predicted proteins | sample TergutLab28metaG_FD_96883 | JGI IMG/M metagenome (GOLD analysis project Ga0136643, IMG submission 96883) | Labiotermes labralis P1 segment gut microbial communities from Petit-Saut dam, French Guiana - Lab288 P1 (version 3) (version 3) | ecosystem: Host-associated > Arthropoda: Insects >... | reverse complement strand
GGCAAGACCCGGTACCCATTTTACAGGAGGCTGGGTGGGCCCCAGGGTCGGTCTGGACGGGCGCAAAATCTCGTCCCCACCGGGATTCGATCCCGGACCGTCCAGCCCGTAGTCAGTCGGTATACCAACTGAGTTTCCCGGCTCACTCTGTGGCAAGAATACCCCTTCCTAATCTTCCCGCCCAATTGGAGAGGAAATGACGTCAGCTGCTTTGAGTCACGGCGTTATTTCTAGCGCCGCCGGCGGCGGCGGCAGGTTGCGACATCAGGTGTTGGCAGGATGATGTAGGTCTGCATTTCAACGCGCCAGGCGGTGGGATTTTCCATCGGGCCACCCTTGTATACAAGTGTTTTCTTTTTGTTAGAAGCAAGAACATTAACCCATAATGTGTCTAATACATCACAAAGTTTTTTATTTCACTTCTCAGAAGCTGGATCGGGCTGCGCTGCGCTGCGCGTGTCTTAGTTGGCTGACGGGTTTAACCCTTTAACAAATTAAGCCACTTAGCTAACGATGTGGAGCTCAGTATTTCGCCCAGAGAGAATATTTGTTAGTGTCAGCTGCCTCTCAGAATAAACAGTGGTAACAGCCCTGAATATTTATCAACTGATTTAACTTCTTTTTTTTTTTATCTCAGTATTTAACCTACTTGATGCACAAAATTTGTTTCACAATAAGATTTATTTCATGCCTCTACATGTTTCGAGCACATGTGCTCATCATCAGGAGGTCAAAATTGCATTACACAGCCAATTTTGACCTCCTGATGATGAGCATATGTGCTCGAAACATGTAGAGGCATGAAATAAAACTTATTGTGAAACAAAATTTTGTGCATCAAGTTGGTTAAATACTGAGATAAATATACTGAGATGCACGGTCAGCAAAACGTCAAAATTTAATTTAACTTCGTTACAGACATGCTTCTTTTTCCCCCTGTGATGTACGACCCAAATTTTTACCATTTGAGAAAACTCTGATCTGAAATATCGCTACGTATGAATCCCCGGAAGTGGGCCAATAAATCTGACCGAAACATGTTGGAGATCTAACTGCCAATAACAAGGAGTGTTGTGCGACAATTCGGGTTTGATTTAATAATAAACAGCCGACTAGATACAACAATTATAATTTTATTAACAATTTCAATCAGCTCAACATGTTTCGGGCGATAATTTCGCCCATCCTCAGGAGCAATAGACTGTGTTCACAGCTTGTGGTATAGAGCACCGACGATGCTGCCTCCTGGTGACCAGGATGAGGTGGTACTCTAAAATTATCATTGTTGCAACTAGTCGGCTGTTTGTATTATTATATCAATGATGAACGGACACACAAACATCAAATTGGGTTTGAGTCTTTGTGAATAATATATAGTTGCAAGGAAAATGTATAATAAGAAATTTGCAGAACATTTGTTTTGGTTGTAATTTCAGTTATGGGAAAAATTTTAATTAAATCTCCTTATTTCTTGGACGACTGTATAACAATGTTTCCCAAATTAGGGCAGCACCATGAACTTCCCCAGATGAACTCTGTGTTTCCGAAATCATGTTTGTTGTGTCCACAACGTTCTCTAGATCATTAAATGACACTTGCAGTTATGATATTGAGATATTTGTTAACTTCATTTGGGTTGACACCTGGTGGCAGTAGTACAGTACACAGTTACACACAAACAATACATAGAACAACACAATCAATTTGGGAACAGTGCTGGCCGTGCCTCGTCTTTGCGAGTTATACCCTGGCATTTGCCTTACAACTGAGGAAAAAGCACGGAGAAACCTCAGTCCGGGTAGCCGAAGAGTGCCAGTTGGCACGATGAAAACAGAATATACAGAACATACGTAACAATAAGAATACATAAACATAACAATAAAATTACATAACTTGCAAAATGAAACAATGGTCATTCTGTTGAAAAATTTCAAATCCATCTTCATATAACGCATGAGTTAGCGATACTATCAAAACTTAGTGTGTAAGTTCGTAAAAAATTTTAGCCTAAATCCAGTTAGTTATTTTGGAATTGAAACATAAAAAGCGGTATATGAGCATGAGCTCTCGATTTGCTTTCCATTCGTGAAGCATTGTGCAAAGACCGTACAAGCACTGATGTTTAATTTTGTAGCGATTGCAGACGGAGTACTACGCGACATGACACGCTGATTGTAAACTCCAGTTGAAATGTGATGGCACACGCTGAGGCACGGGAGGGAAAGTTGAAGGGGAAACTGGCGAATGCAGTGGGTAGCCAGTACTCTTCACACTACCTCGGAACTTGGTGTATCCAGAATTACTACCGCTGATGCTCACAACTCGGTTTCCAGTAGTCGACTGAACTGACGCCCCCGCCGATTTAAATGGACTCGTCCGTTTCGCCGAAAGACGAAATCTGGTTTCTACGCGTGTGCCATCACATTTCAATTGGCCTCTAACAGACCGTCCTTTGCCTTCGAATTGTCAAACGGTTTTACGGTATACGCATGAACGCACCTTATTTTGCTAGCATGAGAAAAATATGACCTTCCCAGAGCCAATTTTCACGAAAATCGCAATTACTGACCAGCATTATGTGCAGATCTCTCGCACCGAATTTCATCCATATTAGTTGAGTGTTGGGTTAGAAATTCTTTTTCGCCTCTAAATAAAGTACGCTTTTCTCTCCGACGATTTTCATGAAACTCACTTTCAGAATACATAATCGGGTACCGAATTTTATACAAATTGGAAGAAAAATATAGAATATAAGGCCAACTTTGTTTACACCTATGAGTAAAGTACGGTTTTCAATATACGGATCTTTACAAAATTCAGAACTGCTAATCGATACTATGCAGAGATCACCTGAACTGAATCACATTCGAGTCCATCAAGAAATGTGGAAAGTATGGGTAGAAATTCGTTTACCTTTTCTTCTTCTTCTTCTTCTTTTTCTTCCATTGGCACTACAGTCCACTGTGGGCTTTGGCCTGTCGAACAATGTCCTTCCATTTTTTCCTATCTGCCACCAACTCTCTCCATCTTCTCACTCCCAGCACTTGAAGATCTCTTTCTACTTCCTCTTTCCATTTTTTCCTGGGTCTTCCCCTTCTTCTCGTCCCTTCCAGTTCTTGAGTGAAGACGTTTTTGGGCATCCTATCCTCCTCCATTCTCTGTAGGTAACCTAACCAGCTTATCCTTTGCCCTTTTATCCATTTTACTACATTTAAAACATACATCAGGGACTGTAGAAGTCTCATACCGTCCTTCAGTTATTATTCATAAATGATCTGAGACAATAATTAGTGTTTACTGTCCGTAGTGTCACTTAATATTGCGACCGCAACAACACTAAATAATCAAGAACTCCACCGGTGGCTTGCAAGATATTCAAAAACTGCTTCGTCAAAAGCAACACCAGCGATACTGGAACAAAGGGCATTACTGAAGGGACGGTACACACTTTGAATCCCACTCGATGATCGGCTATCCTAAATGAGTTAGTCTGTGGTTCTCTGCGAAATGAATGTTGTAATAACAGGCCACGTGCTTGAGAGTAACCAAACTCCGAACAGATGGAGAGATTATAAATCCACCATTACTCACGGTTCCTTCGACATTCCTACAAAAACAGTCAGTCTTGGTTTCACAATATCAGGAATACAGAGTTTCTTCAGCCGTCAGTGCTAGAATATATCAAGGGAAGCTTTTCTAAGTTCGGGAGCGAGAATAAATATGTGAAATGTGGTACGAGAAAATACAGATGTCTTGAGACATGCACCGCAAGCCATCGCCTCCCACTGCGTCCCAGAGTGGGTACTTACCCCTACCGCGGGAATTCAGTAACACCTAGTGCTTGGCAACTCGCCCCAGAATGACGATTGTGCGTTAGAGGGCTGTAGACTCTGTCTTCTACCCTTACCAACCACTGCCTTTATGAAGACATCAGAATGGCAAATATTCCGGAGAAATAGCTTGGTACTGAGAAACGTATACATGGTATTCAGGGACAAAATTTGAAGAAATAAATTTATCCCCGTGCATGCCGTGACGACATATTGGACAGGCTACTGGTGGTAAAACTCCACTCATTCTTAACCGCGGCATTATATGGTGGTGGTCAGCTTCACACCCCGGTCGCCTCACCTCGGGGGAAAGAGCCGCCGGGTTACCACTGCATAGGAGAGTGGATAGAACCCACACCCAGTTCCGGCGGTTTGGAGAGAAAAAAACTCTTAGCCTTACCGTCGGCCAGAAAGATCGTAGTGTAGACACTAAGCGGACTGCAACATCCCGGATCGACGAAGCTACCTACGGCAGTCAACCTCAAAATGTATTTCAAAACTGCGGCACATGTACCAGTAATTCAGGAAGGTTAAAGTTCAAGCTATTCCTACGACCACGCACCATATCACTACGACGTATCCGGAAGCCTGAAACCAGAGGGATGTGAGTCACCAGATTCAACCTGCTTTAAACCATGTGCCAATGGAATTGGAGATCTGGCTAGTCCCAGACAGAAAGAAATATCGCACCGGCCGGGAGCAGAATGACGGTCATCCTGCGCGTAGCCAGCTGTCTCCGCACATAAATCTAAAGCCAGTGTTTAATTTGATGGAACTGTGAAACATGCACTGGCTATCACAACTGGTGCAAAGAAACTCTGAATCCTAATGCGAGAAAACATTAAACTGTCATCGTAAACACAGTTTATTATGCCAACAAATGGCACAGTCTCAATTAATACAAACATTAAATGAGCATCTCCAACATGTTTCGGTACATGTATACCAACTTCAGGGAGAACACAACGCCAGCTCTTAAAAACCAAGTATTACTGCGACGCTGTTATTTATAGGTTCTTGGTCTGTAGCAGGCTCGTCGTTGGCGTCACTTAGGTATAAGAGGTACAAATGAACACAATATTTTAAAACTTATTGTTACACTATGGTTAAAAACATTTATTCTCGTTCGATTATATATATATATATATATAATGAAAACCTTAAATATTGTAATATAATTGTGTGTAATTTTTAAGGTTTTCAGTAGACTCCCTCGTATATATACAAACGTACAGTAGAGATTATATTTTGTTCAGCCGTAGAAACTTATATAAGGTTATAATAATAATATATTTAACTGCACATTGGCTGTCGCCCGGTGGCAGTGCTTATTATGCATGTACATAAATATGAAATAAGGATCTAAGAGATTTAAGTCGGGAGGGCTACCTGAGAAGCATGTAGTGGCAACTTGAGGTCTTGGGAACCATCTCAGCGTTCACTTTTAGACACAGGGAAACCAAGAAAAACCTGTGCCGAGGTGGCCGGTCGCAGAACCTTCCGGATACTGACTTCTATCCAGCAATCCGGCTAAACGCAACATAATAATCTCTACTGCATATATATCTTACTTAACGATAACAAATGTTTTTAACCATTGTTTAACAGTAAGTTGTAAAATACTGTTTTCAACTGTACCTTTTATACCTAATTAACGCCAAAGACGAAGCTGCTACGGACCAAGAACCAAGAACACCTTCCCAGTGGCAAGTAGTTTTTAAGAACGGACATCTTGTTATCCCTGAAGATGCTAAACATGCACCGAAACATGTTGTAGATGCTTACTGGATGTTCGTATTAATTAAGACTGTTTATTTAGTTGGTGTAATAAACGGTGTACGCTCATATAAGAAAAGCACGGAATGGACAATTTTAAAATAAAATGTCAGAATTTGTCTATGATTTGAAGTCTACAGCCTCCATGTACTGACTCGATGTCTAACCCTCAAATACGTTACTAATATGCATAATAGACGAACGGAGATCTTTACTGAAGTATAACAGTATTCTCTAAGTTTCGACAATCTTGGTGCATTTCGTGACAAAGGCCTTGCAACCGCTCCCGCAGACATCTGAATGTCTTGAAATGAGGCTCTGAATGAAGCTCAAAGTTACGAACAATACCGGTACAGTTGTCAACCTCACAAACGACATATTCGGGTCAATGAGTTCATTAAGCATCAATGCAGCTGACTTAAACTGGCCGCTATACAAGGAATAATCACTACAAATGACCGTTACAACTTGCTGTAAAGAGGCGGCATTAGACACCGCGTTTGAATCTCGAGACACAATTCATGAGATTCTATCATTTACAGTACCAGAAAAAAAATTATACAAAATGTAAAAGTTCCTAGCAATGATTTGTTACAATAAACATGACTTCTCATTCGGACACAGCCCATCGTGTTGGGAAAACAATGTATGCTATAATGGTTATGTTAGTTTTTACGATGTCGCACCACTAAATGGATTTACTGGGAAGGAAGGAACATGAAACATCCTCAGAATGCAGAAGATCCTGTTGCTATTTCTCGATTGTCTTCAAGGGTAAGGAATTAAAAAAAAATGTATTTACAGCTCAAAGATTTTGCCCGTACCAGGTTTGTCCTAAAACAAAGAACTTCAATCGTGTATAAATTTTCGTTCCCTGTTCTTTAACTACTTTCAGTGAAGCGGTTGAAACTCTTGAATTTCCTCCCGACGCGCGTCCTTCACAACGGCAGCCTACATAAACTACATTTTAATGGCACTATTTTAAAGCCATGACATGAGATGTAATGGCAGGCCATGTTTGTTACAATAACTTCACGGACTACATAATTAATATTCAGCCCGCTTCTCAATTTTGCACACACTCGTATACACCACGCACTGGGAATTAATGCAGTACGAATGAAAATTCGTGGTAAACATTGTTATGCAAAACTAATGAACATGGGCATTCATTAATGCACCTGCCCATTTCCCCAACTCCTCCCCGGCCCAAAAAATAAAATTACATGCGAAACACTACACAGCAAATCAAAAGGCGAACAGCGTGGTACAGAAAACAAGAACGCCACATTCCTGCGTGGTAAAACGCAACCGCACAATGAACAGTACTCCACGAATTCCTTATGGGTACACTGACAAATGTATTTTAACAGGGTTAAATTCATCACACGCAAACGCATTTCTCTAACCGAAAGCTACAATTATGAAGTCTGGCACAGATGCAGTTGCTCGTTTTCAGTATCTGTATATTTAGGGCACTAATTTCCTTGTACACAGACTACATTTTGGTGTCTTCTACGAAGAGGCCTTATGTATTAATTGTCAAAACATGTCCAGACGTAAATCAATGTAAATAGAACACCTGGAGAGTTATAACTGCGCAGAAAACGGTATCAAATTTTGATAAAATTAACACTGCAAAGCTTCAGCTGATAAACCTTCCTCAAGACAGAACATACGCTAGCAACGCAAGCAATGTTCCTGTAACGTCACATCGTGGCGCGTTTGCCTAATGTTTATGCCTTCTCGGCTAACGTGTCTGACACCATGTCACAGCAAAACAGCGATTTTATGGCAATTTAATGTCGACCGTAACAATAAAACGTACTCATGTGTTAATGCACAATGTACGATAATTCTGTCCGATTTAAAAAAAAATCCTTTTTCGACAGATTTTTCATGAAAGTCCCCAATATCAAATTTCAGGGAAATCCGTCCAGTGGGAGCCGCGCTGATATATGCGTACAGACGGACGGACACAGATGGACGAACATGACGTAGGTAACAGGCGCTTTTCGTGAACCCACCCACATGCTGCACATCCAGAAATACTCGTATACCTACAGTACATCCTGTACTTGCATAAAATTTACTGCGACACGCACAGACCAATGGCGCCATCGCCTGATTCACAGTGTTTTAGTAGCCTAGGAAAACGACACACTTCGTATGTTGTGAGTAGCCAACACGATACTTCCCAGCACTATACAAATCCTATTACTGTCGTCACAAACGACTAACCCTATTAAAGCCAAACCATAAAACAATTATGACACTTTAACAGCGCCCACCTTGAAGCTAGGATATGCCAAGAACTCACTCACTACACACTTCACGTCAAAATTCAGCAAGAAGATTCAGATGATAAAACCTGACACCATACAAGGCCTACTACCAAGGCTGGCAATAAGGCAAAAAAATATTACAAATTGTGTACCCTGTGACGTAATACAGAGACTTTACAACGGCCTCCGTTTGTTAGTTCCTACTTATACGATTGGAAGGAACATGTGTACGCCCATGAAAACAAGTATAACCTTCCAAGCGCCGATTTCCCCAAAACCCATGAATTCTCAACACCGTTATGTTCAGATACCTAATATACAATACCATCCAAATCAGGCCATAAATGCCGTTAAGTACGGGAACAAATTTGACCACGTCCTATGTAAAGTACAATAAGTTTATGAGGACCTCTCCTGCATCAAACTTTAACCAAAACGTACGAAAAATGTAGAAAATAAGGTAAAATTCCATTTACGCACTTACTATGGTATAGATTTATTATACCGATACTTGCAAAACTCAAAATTACTGAACGCCATCATATGGCAATCTATACTGAATTTCACCCAAATCAGTCGAGAAATGTGGAAATTTCTGTCAGAAATTAATTTACGGCCGTAAGTAAAGCGAAGTTGTCACTGTACCCGTTCTCACAAAACCCAAGCCTGCTCAACAACTTTTGTAAAGAACTCCTATGCGGAGATCTACAAAAATCCTACCGTTTAGTCACTAACACGGGGTCACAGAAAAAAGGACGGAACAACGGACATCGTCTACACATATGACATTCTTCTTTTTTTCTACGTAAATAACGCCTAATACATATAGTAGTATGCATACCCACATCGTATATGGGTACAACATATGTAATCGACCAGGAAAACCCTGAAGTTTGAGGTTCGCATGGCAGTGACACTGAAGATTACTGCCTTCCAGGATGTGACGCCGTTAAATTCAGGTAGACGATTAAGGGCACCATGATTCTGAAGAACGCGCTGCGTCCAACGCCCCAAAAAAAGTCAAGGGACAAAACAGCTTGGCTTTCTTGATTCGCAAACTACTGAACCTGTCAATACGCCGTAGCACAGAAGCTTCCTCACGCAGAATTACTGAGCCCTGTGTCAGATCTGCGGTCACTATGACAAACGTCTGCTGGAGCGTGACGCATGTAGACTGCGTTTGAAATGTGATGTCAAACGCGCAGAAACCAGATTTCGCCTTTCGGCGAAACGGACGAGTCCATTCAAATCGGCGGGGGCGTCAGTTCGACTACTGGCAGCCGAGGTGTGCACATCAGTGGTAGTAATGTTGGATACACCATGTTCCGAGGTAGTGTGTAGAGTACTGGCTACCCACTCCATTCGCCAGTTTCCCCTTCACTTGCCCTCCCGTCCGTCACCGTGTGCCATTACATTTCAACTGGATTCTAGCACCGAAGTTACCTGTCCAACTACGAGCCTTGTTATTCCAAGAGACATATACTATCATTACAACAGTCCGTCACGGATAAAGCAGCTGTCGTGTTCAACAATACCAATGCAATTTATTCATTTGCCGCACACTGCTAAACTGCCTTCCACAGAATATGACGCGTAGGACTCGTACATATTACTTGTCTAGCATGTGTTCACCTGCGGTGAGATCCATAGTCTTACACATATATCAAACAAGGACGGGACAATGTAGTTTCTCGAAACTTTGACCTTTGCCCGTAAGCTAGTGAATCGTGCCACAGCAAGAGTGGGCCTACTGAGTGATCGCGTCACAAGGACGATCCGCAGGGACCTGGTTACAGAGGTCACGCTCCCTATCAAATAACAACCATATACATTTGAGGGACTCACAAGGTCAATTAACACAGAGACCAACCACGTAACTGCTCTTTTGTGGCCGCATTTAACACTGAGGGCCTCTTTGCCTCATAGGAAAAGTCCATAAACGTGTTACTATAATGCTTATACCGTGCAGAATGACGAAAATTTCAAAACGAAACACTGTGCTGAGCTCGTATTACAAAATACAGGTATGCGCCGCGTAACGACGTTTCGGTCAACGACAGATCGCATATATGACGGTGGTCCTATAATATTATAATATAATAATACCGGAAAAGTCGGACGAATCGAGAACTAGAAGAGATGAGTAAAGGAGAAAATATAGTAAAATGGATAAAAGGGCAAAGGATAAGCTGGTTAGGTCACCTGCAGAGAATGGAGGAGGATAGGATGCCCAAAAAGATCTTCACTCTAGAACTGGAAGGTACGAGAAGAAGGGGAAGACCCAGGAAAAGATGGAAACAGGAAGTAGAAAGAGATCTTCAAGTGCTGGGCGTGAGAAGATGGAGAGAGCTGGTGGCAGATAGGAACAAATGGAAGGACATTGTTCGATAGGCCAAAGCCCACAGTGGGCTGTATTGCCAATGGACGAAGAAGAAGAAGAATATTATAATACCATTGTGTTACAATTGCCTACAGTATTCCGTACAGTATCATGCTGTACAGGTTTGTAGCCTAGGAGCAATAGGCTATATACTATGTAGGTTTGTTTATAAGTACACTCTATGACGTTCGCACAACGACGATATCGCCTAACTACGCGTTTCTCAGGACGTATCCCCGACGTTAAGCGACGCATATCTGTATGGGATTCACAAATGTCCGGTCATAAGTCTGTCACGTTGAAGTAGCCTACTAGCCTAACAATACATCTACCCGCATTACGGTCTCTAAATGGAAAACTCTTCACTAAAAACACACTGAGTTCCATGAATGACAGCACTAGCCTGTATTTATCCCACTACCCATCTACAATTACTGCACTTTAGCCACAGTGAACTAGACAGACAATGTAACGTATAAACGTCACAATGAGGCGCGTTCGCGTAGCCACTGTTGCCGAGGAAAAGCAATAACTATTACATATTTTAAGTGTGTGTCTGTAACCTTAGTTATCCAGCATGCCTAGTACCTGTGCTGTATTACACTGCCATCTGTGGCCTGTCTGGCTCTACCATACTTATTTTCCCCCCATATTATCTCACAAAGTTCACGATTTTCGGGAAAAAGTTACTTAACAAAATGTGTTCTTTGATTTTTTTCTGCACCCCTTGTCTGACACATTTCTCACTCTCAGCAGAGTTAGCGAGGTACTCTAATAAATGTAAATAGGTTTCATACATGTTGGGCCAAAAGTAGGTATATAGTAGGCATACAGTAATTAACTATATACTGTATACCTACTCTTGGCCCACCCTGTATAAAAAGTGCCCGTTATTCTCGTCACATTTTTTAATTGAACTTGAATTTTCTCGACAGATTTTCGAAAAATAATCAATATCAAATTTCATGAAACTCCATCCAGTGGGGGGGGGGGAGTTATTCCATGCGGACAGAGCATTAGCCATGAAGAGGCTAACAGTCTCTTTTCACAATTTTTTCGAACGCGCCTAAAAACGGATCCCAGCTACCAACAGGCTATGCAACACAATTCTTCACACTATAGTTTGGACACACAGACTTTTGTAACGAAACCGAAAAAACACCTTAATATCTATAACTAAATTAAATGTCTCGGTTATGACAAACTAACGAAAACACAGAAACTCTCATACAAGCGAGTACGAGCAGATGGTCTAGAAGTAAACACAAATTAAACTCTAATATCTATAACTAAATTAAATGCCTCGGTTATGACAAACTAACGAAAACACAGAAACTCTCATACAAGCGAGTACGAGCAGATGGTCTAGAAGTAAACACAAATTAAACTCAGCATATAAACACGACATGACAATTAGTAAAGATCATGGTAAAATAAGCAGAATTTGTTTCTGTGCTTAATTAGTTACCACGCCATGACGACGCTTGTTGGAGGACAGCACAGTTCCCAACATTTACGTCGGTTGTGCATCAGGTCAGTGGTCAGTTCACAACCCGACCGCTTCACCCCCGGGGACAGACATAAAACAGCACTCACTGTATAGGAGGGAGAACCGAAACCCAGCATCCGTACGGACGCGGTATAGAGGAAAACATCTGCCCCTCCAGAGAAGCGAACGCTAACAAAGACAGTTGAGGCTACCAAATTTATGGAACCTCAGCTCCTGCGTGACTGGCTAGCCTCCGATTCTGATATGCAACATCTGCATTACACCAGCGACCGAGAATTTAAGTCCGCACTGCCTTCAGGGTTTGATCATCAACAGTTTTACTCTCATTTCAACGGGAAGGGCGAATTTTGTACAGATATGATTCCTGTTCTGACTTAAGGAAACCCCAAAACCAAACTTCAATCCGGAGACCGGACATCCTGACTGACGTTTTCGTGATTCTCTTCAGTTCTTCCGGGAAAAATACTGGAATAGTACTGTTCGGGACCGAGCTCTGCATCTCCGGAAGGTTTTTCAAAACACGCCTTCTCTTCTAATCAAGGCAGTTCAAGCTACTAGCAACAGAAAAACATTTACTCACCAGGTACAAGCACCGTTTTCAAACCGTATACCAAACGATGCAGTAGCTGCGATTAGACGAGCTCCCTCCTCGAATCGTGCCACACATTTCCCCTACCCCCAACTGAGTTCCGAGCTGTACCTTAAATAGGTCATTATAGCCCCTTGCCATGTGCTCTCCAATTCATTAACCGCTAATTATCCTACTATTCGACGCTATACAGACTGGTGCCAGGGACATCGTCATTATATTAAAAAACTTAATAATTCATCACGATCATCCCCCCCCCACCCCCCACAAACGTGCAATATCCACTCGCATTGCATAATGAATTATAACAAGACGCCGTACTAGGAAAGCTTAATACCATGATAACTACCGGCCACAGAGCACGTGTCGCTCGTTCAAGTATCTGATGCGGTCCAGGACAGCATACACATCCGTAACGTTACATGCTACATTCTCCATTAGCATCACAGCACAACTCTCATTTTTCTTCCCTCCGAAACCAACATTCCTACCGCCACACACACACACGTAAAATATCATACAAAACATAGTAGTTCATGTTGTTCCATGGCAAAGCAAAGGTTTTCGGTGCTTATGTTCAGCCGCCTCACATACACCAAACAAAACACCTTGTACGAGTATCAACCATTCCAGTTTTCATCGCTCCGCTTAAACAACTTTACCAAATGACATAATATTCCCGACTCGGTTTGCAAAACATCCAACACGACTGCCACATTTAAGCCAGGTTTCAGTTTAAACAGTTTTGAAATTCAAATGTTCGCGCAACATGTCACCCGAAACCGAAATATTCCACACTAAAAGTCCAAAAGTAAGACGTCTGCACAATCGACGTGTTTGTCAGACTGCACACCTATCAGCTTGGTCTGTCAGGACCAAGCATCGTTTCGAGCCCACTCACAGTATCACGTTCACGAGAACCTACATATGTTTTAAAATTTCCACCGCACACAACTCACTCCGAATCCAGCTCTTTATTTAATTTATTTGTCGTTTAGTCAACTATAGTTGACGTACCGCACCGCTAACCTCCAAAGTTTCATTTTATATATTTATTCAACAAATATAGGTACCGAATATTTTAAACATGGTGTATACTCTCCTTTTTTTCCTCTTCAAATTGCAGTTTGTTTCATAATTCTAACGTATTTGGTTCCTGTATTATTCACATTTTATATACACGGTTTTATAAAATTAAAAAAATTATTCCAGCGCCAAAAGGTTAACCTTTTGGCGCTGGAATAATTTTTTTAATTTTATCACACCCTGTATATAAAATGTGAATAATACAAGAACCAAATACGTTAGAATTATGAAACAAACTGCATTTTGAAGAGAAAAAACCGAGAGTATAGTACAGGGTGTGCTAACATTACAAAAATAATTCCGGCGCCAAATTAGACGCATTCAGAAACTCAAATTATATATTTTCTGCGTTACCAAACGACGCTGTCGTTGACGAATGACTATGGATCACTGCTGGACTGATACCGACAGGGAAAGCCCAAACTACTCAAAGAAACCCTATCCCAGTGTCATTATGTCCACCACAGATCTCCATGTGGACTTACCTGGGATCGAAAAAGGTCCTCCGCAGTAAGATGGCGACTGACAGCCTGCGCCATATCATGGACCCATTTCACAAGCGGGCCTCATCAACCTGTGGTTCGAGGGCAACACGTCACTAACGGCAGTGTTATGCTGCCCGTCGAGACATCCGAAAATACAAAAGTTTTAATCTCTTCCCTGGAAAAGCCGAAATGGAACGCCAAAGCAATACTGAAAATCTATGAGCCGTTCATTTATCGAGACATACATTACCAATTCATTTTGTAAAAAATGTGCTAAATATTGCGACACCCTAGCCTAGATTGTGAACCGCATGTTTACTAATTTTCCTATTATTAGCATGCATTTTTATTGCACATTAGGTACAGAAAAATACACTATACGTATAATTTATACGCATACTTACTAATTCGAGGGACCGCGGTAGCAGAGTGTTTAAGGTGCTGTGCTACAAATCGGAAGGTCGCTGGTTCGATCCCAGCTGGTGTTCTTGGATTTTTCATTGATATAAAATCCTTCCGATCGCACTATGGCCCCGGGGTCGACTCAGCCTCTAACAGAAATGAGTACCAGGAGCATTTCCTGGGGGTAAAGGCGGCCGGTGCGTAAGGCTGACAACCTTACCACCAT
>Ga0136643_10009118_pt1 | contig 14570 bp, 12 predicted proteins | sample TergutLab28metaG_FD_96883 | JGI IMG/M metagenome (GOLD analysis project Ga0136643, IMG submission 96883) | Labiotermes labralis P1 segment gut microbial communities from Petit-Saut dam, French Guiana - Lab288 P1 (version 3) (version 3) | ecosystem: Host-associated > Arthropoda: Insects >... | reverse complement strand
TCTCCGTTTTTTTCTCTTCAAAATACAGTTTGTTTCATAATTCTAACGTATTTGGTTCCTGTATTATTCACATTTTATATACAGGGTGTGCTAAAATTAGAAAAATAATTCCGGCGCCAAAAGATTAATATTAAGAGTATGTAGCTGTGGTGTAGATAAGTCAGATGCGTGTGCAGAGGTGGGCTTTTATGAACACGGTGATAAAACTTGGGGTTACATAAAAGTGAGGATTATACGGCCTGAGTTATCGTTAAGGAAGGGTTAGTATCAAGCTGCTGCTAACAGTTACTGCGCCGTAGTAACATTTAATACAGCGAGTTAACTCTTCATAGCCAACGCTTACGGTGTAACTGTTTCCAGAGCGAAATTCGGCGAATCCGCTCCTGCAATGTTTCGATAGCGGCTTGTGCCCTCACACTTTTCAGGCGTCCTGACCGAGCCCTGTCTTCAACCCTCCAGAGTCCCTCACAACATTTTCGAAATTTTCAATGGTTTTAAGCGTTTGAAAATATGATAATAGGATTTTCCACAACTGTGAAGGGCAATGACAGTCACATGGTTTTATTTGACACCCCACTCCATGTTGAAGCTGTGACAGACTCGAGCAAACTGCCTTGGCACAGGTGCCTGAAGAGACAGCCATCCTTACCACACTCCAGCCTCACTGTCTCCATCTTTAAACAACATAAAAGTTGTAACAGAACTTACGGCAGGTCTATTGTAAATACGAAGAACACGAAGTCCAACGACGGTTGCTCTAACAGTTCGTGCTGAACGATTCTGACACAGGGAAGTCATGTAAAAGGTAAATTTGAGCCTGTTCACTCCGTAAAGCTATAGGGTCCACTATTTCGTAACCTCGACGGAAGTGGTATATACCACGCCCCCGGCCGCCTTATTCCCCCCCCCCCTCCCCAACCGCAGGAAATAATCTCGGCACCCATTGAATACGAGGCTCGGTTGGTACCAGAGCCGGTCTGGGCGATTTGTAGAATAAGACATATCTTCCCCTGCTGGGATTCGAACCCCCGGATCTTTCACCCCATAGCCTAGTCACTATACCAACTGAGCTGTCCTGACTACTGCTAAGCAAAGTTATTGTTTTAAATACTTTTTATCGTATCCAGCCGTAACCCTTTATTCATAAAGTGTTACTTCAGGCACCTGATCCTATCTCCATCGTCTGGAAGAACATACATAAATTCTAAGATAATAAATCTTATATCTTCGTTACTTCACATTCATCATCTCCTTTTCACACTACTGTAAAACAAAACACAGGCCTAAATTTCAAACAATATCAAAATGGCCAAACCCCTGTCTTAACCGTGAAATAACGACTGTGCACTATTACAGTTCATTCGTTGCCTGCAAAATAATAGCATTTACCCCATCTCTTTGCAATGTTACCTTGTTTGGGCACACCTGATCTTGATGTATATATCTCTTTCCGCTTCTTTTACCACGGCCCTACGGCACACCATCCTCTTACTACTCTTTTTCACTGACTATCGACGTGTCCACACACAGTTTATATGCCAGCTACGTACAGGATGCAATATTAAGGTTTGAGATAAAAGAAGGAAATTATAGGATGAGAACTGAACATATGCAGGGTGTAGGCGTTGAAAAAGTGACTGGCCATCAATATCTAGCAACTTATTCTCTGCGCAATTTTTTTTCTTTCTGTGTTTGAGACGGATTTCCACGTGGGAAAAGTTCCACGCTGACAGTGAGATGGCAGACTTGAGTTTTCATATCTAGCCAACGGCATAGTTACAGTAAAATGTGAACTGTGTGTACACGCGTGGCTCAGAGGAGGAGACGCGTCCCGGGCGTCGGTAAAACTCCCATTTCATTGCACATCTCTTGCTGCATATCAGCTAACACCATCGAAACCTAACGCAAATAAATAATGGCACAGCAAAACATATGTTGAATTGGCTATTTGTTGCACTGTAGTCACTTTAACTGCAACATCGTGTAGTTTTGTGAGCGCTTACGGACGTTTCGGAGCAAACTGCTGCCTTCAGTGTTGTGAAATAATGAAGTATAGTTATAATAATAATAATAATAATAGTTTCCTTGTGTATTTTCGTAATATCAACTTAATACTTAATTGTATACGTTCTGTCGTTAGACACCTGTATTTGCATTTTCATCTCTTTAATGCTTGTAATGTGTTTCCTGTCAGTGTTACTTATGTATATTGTACTGTACCTAGCTTCTGCCGAGTCTGTAACTGACCGTCGGTCTGTTCAGTCAGCACGTACACAAAAATGATTTAATGCAGTTTAACTAAACCGAATAATAATGATAATAATTAGTATTATTATTATCATCATCATCATCTCCTTCATGCAGGGTATTTATACTTACATACCCTAGGGAATACAGTGTTGCAGCTATTCTGTTGTTACTATTCATGGTGCTTATATCGTTAGTTTCAGTGTTGAATCTATTGTATTTTTACATTAGTACTTTCCGCAGTATGTGTGCAGTGACCAATATGGTTGTTTACTATTATTATTATTATTCGTTATCACCTTTCTGCGGGATATTTACAATTACACTTCTAAATCAAAACCATACTTCTAGGATATATAGTTTTGTAGCTATTCTGTATCTACAGTTATGCTACATGTAACGCTGTTTTCCATGTTAATGTTGTACACTTTATGACGTGTGTGTGCAATGACCAATATGGCTGTTTTCTCTAGTCCCTTGATTTTGTGCTTTCCTGGTGCGTTTCTCAGGTATTTTATGAATTATTATTATTATTATTATTATTATTGAAATTTTTGAGACACTTACTTGGAATAACAAAACTAGATAAAGAAAAGAATCAATGTATGAGGCAAAAAACGGGAGTACAGAACATAGTAAAGGAAATAAAACAGTACCAGAAAAAGTGGCTACAACACGTACAGAGGATGGACACAAACAGACTACCAAAACAAGCACTACAATATTAACCAAAAGGACGAAGGAACATAGGACGACCGAGGAAGAGATGGAGGGACCAACTTCATCTTGAGGATCAAGGAAGAGGAACCACACCTAACCCTTCAGGAACATTATTATTATTATTATTATTATTGGTGTGCTCTTCGACGCTCTCGCTATCCGCCACGCAACGTCGTCTAGTGCGTCTACGCTCCATGCTGTAAGTGAACGTGCCGCCTACGCTACCAGTTTGACAACGGACTACTCTAGACCGGCTACGGAGCCCACCCAACCTTCCATTCAGTGGGTACCACAACCACTTTTCCCCAGAGAGGAGGTAAAGCGGCCGTGTCGTGTATCTGACCGACCAATCACCTCCATCTACTGTCGACGATACAACAGCAGCTAAGCCTCCATTCCCCTATATGCCTTTAAGGGTCACATATTAGCCTTTTGGCGCCGAAATTATTTTTTTAATTTTAGCACACCCTGTATATAAAATGTGAATAATAGAGGAACTAAATACGTTAGAATTATGAAACAAACTGGATTTTGAAGAGAAAATAACGGACAGTATATACCATGTTTAAAATATTCAGTACCTATATTTGTTGAATAAATATATAAAATGCAACTTTAGAGGTTAGCGGTGCGGTACGACCACTATAGCTGACATTAGGCGTCAAAAGGTTAACTTTCAAGGCAAATTAACAATATCCATGAAAGTGTTAAATCTCGCAAACCAACTACCAGATTCAGATCTAAACAGTAGCAGAGACGTTTTTCTACAGAGAGCTGAAATACCGACTGCTGTACCCCTCTTACAAGGACCCCCTTTTCCACCGATTGAGAAATGAATCAAGGAATCAACAGAAGGCCCTATTTAGCCACTCTAGACATGAAGAGCAACAGGGACGGAGAGAGATGCAGAAGGTGAGAAGTATAAACTGACTAATCCGCTAATGCAATTCTAACACTGTTAAGGTTTATAAAGCTGGAGTGGGGAGGCCCTTTATGTGATATAAAACGTTTTCAGTAACAAAGAATAAGGAAAAACAGAGATAAAGAAGCGATATAAAGGAAGTGACGATTCCCATGGAGTATAAACACAACTTTCTAAAAGCACCTACAGCAGCAGCAGCAAGGCCAATATAACAAGATGAAAAGAAACCTTCCCGCACAGTTAAAAGTAAGACTTGACGCACACATAACAGACACACAAAATGCTCAGTCCCAATGCTAAATGGGTGTCAGCTACACAAACACCCATATATTCCTGTATACCGTAATGACACTCTAAAAGTCTTTCCTGTGGTAAGAATAAATCATTGCCACTGTAGTAGTGGCATTGCCAAGGACAAAGAAGCAGTAATTCCAACAGCAACTCACAACGGGAAACGGAAAAATAAAGAAACCTGATTATGACACTTTTCATCAGATCTGCATTCATACCTGGAATATTCTCGGTTCGAATTTTGAGCTCAGAATTTCCGTCGTTGTCCTCAGCCACTTCAATGAAAGCAGTAATTGTGTACGTTGAAACAGACTATCACGGCGTGATTCAAATTGTGTTTTTTTGGTCTAGGTTGGTACCCCGTAACCGAAGTTTCGGCACAGCCTGTCAGTCGCACTTCGAAACTGTCCCGAAACGACGGTAACCAACTATCAATCTATACCGAGTAAGATCCCAGAAGAGCGAAGGCCTCAACTACTCAAATACACAGCGACTGTAGCCTTAAATCTCGCGAACAGTTAGCGATCCTACCAGTGACTGTAAAATGTAAAGCAATCCCATTACAGGCCTGGACAGGCCCTGAGGGCTCCAGGAGGTTGAGGCTCCCTGATTTCAAGACAATCGGCACATGAAGGTGGTAAGGTTGTCAGCCCCTACGCACCGGCCGCTTTCACCCTCCCAGGAATATCCCTGGTACTCATTTCTGTTAGAGGCTGCGTCGACTCCAGGGCCATAACGCGGCGGAGAGAATTATGTCAACGAAAAATTCCAATGACACCATCGGGAATCTAACCCGCGAACTTCCGGCTTGTAGCGTAGTGCCTCAAACAGCTACGCCATCGCGTGCCCCATCAATTACTGTACGGTGCAGAATTGTCAATAAGTAATGATTAAATGGGCTTGGATTCAAGCGATCGTGGACTACTAACATCACTACATCACGAAAGCCGAAGTCCCAGCCCAAATTCGAACCAGCGATCTGACGAATGAAGGTCATAAGTGCTACCATCTGACTCGCCTTGCCCAGTTGCATATCTCTGTATGCTCACAACCTACAGTTACTGTCTCTCCTCACTCATTGCCTTCCTCACAACACTATACGACTTCATTAAGACATAACGAATTACACAATCGTATTTACATGGCGACGTGTTTCGATCGCGTAGGTCATCTGCAGGCCTTCACTTTCTACAACAGCGTAAACCTGAATTTGTGAAATTGCTGAAACTGCTTAAGGAATTACGACGTGTTTGAAATCTCAATCAGTAGTGAAATATACACAATAAAATAAAATACAATTATAGTAAATATATCCATTAAGTTTTTTTTTAATTTTTCACCGTGCATGTTCAATCAATATACATTCATTTAAAATACCAACACCTGCACCTTGTCTTTAAAATATTGTAAAAACCTTATTTGGTTAAAACACTTTAAAAACATTCATTAATCTCCTACATGTTTCGGTTGCTATTTTCCATACCATCATCAGGGAGCATCACTCGAAGACTCTGATAGACAAGGGGAGGACCGGTCATAACATATCCGAATACGTCAGCCACATATAACGACATGCTGTCACAACACCATTATCACCATATATATAACGCACATAAGTAACTTTAGCAGAAGTTTGATGCTCCCTGATGATGGTTGAAAAATAGCAACCGAAACATGCTGGAGACCTATGAATGTTTTTAAAGTGTTTTAACCAAATAAGGTTTTACAATATTTTAAAGACAAGGTGCAAGTGTTGGTATTTCAAATGAATGTATATTCATTAAGTGTATAGTATCTATTTTTTTACTGTGGGCCTGCTGCCCAACAAGGGAGATGACGTCCTCATGCACGAGGTTTCTAGATCACACACAACGACGCACCACAGTCGGTAGAACCCCTCTAGACGAGTAATTAGCTCATCGCAGAGACCTCACAACAGACATCCATGCATCCGGAGGGATTCGAACCCACAATCTGAGCATGCAAGCGGCCGCAGACCCACGCCGAAGACCGCGCTGCCACTGGGATCAGCATACAGCATACAGCATACGAACAGTCGTAATATATATATATAATGTGTGAAGTTGAAATAACTTCGATAAACAAAGGAGGGAAGAACTAACCAATCACATACATGTGATTTACGTTCTACATTTGTACAGAAAATTCTAAGGGTTAAATTACGATCCGTTTTATGACTAACACAGTGAGAGGGAATTTATCCAAATAAAGAAAATTTATTCGACGTTATCCGAACATACAGACACGTCTAAACTCACTGATCTTATGGACTTCTTCCATCCTCTAATGCAGGGCTGGCCAACTGCAACTCACAGGAGGGACACATAATTCGTTCAGGACTCGTCTGAGGGCCGCAACTGTGTATATCGGAAAAGGGGTCTGGATTAACTAGCAGGCTGTTATTTACAAACAGTAAGTTACGATGAAAGTATGGTTGAATGACAAAGCAGGAGGACTTACCGAACTTGATGAAACAGAAAGAAATATTGGTTTACTGTGTACTGTCACAAGAACGACGAGCTGCAGTTTCTAAGGCCGGTCTCAGTGGCCGCGCGGTCTAAGACCTAGGTCTGCGGCCACTCGCCTGCTGAGATTTGTGTTCCGAATCCCACCGGGGGCATGGATGTTCGTTGTGAGTGTTGTGTTCTGTCAGGTAGAGGTCTCTGCGACGAGCTGATCACTCGTCCAGGGGGGTCCTACCGACTGTGATGCGTCGTTGTGTGTGATCTAGAAACCTCGTGAATGAGGAGACCATGGCCCACTGGGGGCTGTCAAACAAACAAACCGTTTCTAAACATTTTTACTGTAAATAAAATGCCACACTACTCTCTGCAGACCCTACTGCGTTCCTTTAATTATACTATTGAAACTATTCAGGTCATCGACAGCCGCAAATACTTTCCTCGAAGGCCGCATTATGGCCAGGTCTGGTCTGATATATTAGAATTAATATAATTGATACAAGACTAGGTAATGGGCACAGGATAGGCCCCTGTCTTCAGGCCAGCTTATCACACACATAAAGGTATCGAATAAAAACTTGCGCTGTTCTTTAATACCAAATAAAGGCCAAATGAGTGAATACAACACATTCGAAAGACAGCTTAAAAACAACGTTAATCTTTAGACGCCTAATGTCAACTATAGTGGTCGTACCGCACCGCTAACCTCTAAAGTTGCATTTTATATATTTATTCAACAAATATAGGTACTGAATATTTTAAACATGGTACATACCTTCCCCTTTTTTTCTCTTCAAAATGCAGTTTGTTTCATAATTCTAACGTATTTGGTTCCTGTATTATTCATATTTTATATACAGGGTGTGCTAAAATTAAAAAAATAATTCCGGCGCCAAAAGGTTAAGGCACATATTATCAAAATTTTTAACTGTCTTTGGAAAATTATGTATCCACTGATTTGACTTTAGTTTGTGTGAAAGACTGAGTAAACAATTATGTGATAACATTGTATGTTAGAAGCAAGCTTAGAGACGGGAGCTGATCCTCTTCCTAAAAACGTACTGTTGTATTAATTGCATCAAGTTTAACACACTAAAATTCACTCTAGAACAGGACACGAAGGCCCAGAGGGGGAGTAGACGTATAGCTCTACTCTTTCTTTAACCTCGGCGCTAGATGGGGTGGGTGGTCAACGCCACGCCCCGGCCGCTTTACCCCCGGGAGGCTGGGTGGGACTCACAGCCGGTCTGGACGGGTGCGGAAAATATCGCCCCCCCCCCCGGCCATCGAGATTCGATCCCCCGGACCGTCCAGCCCGTAGCGAGTCGCTATTCCGACTGCACTATCCCGGCTCCCAATTTTGGTACACTATTAGACGGAGAAAGCGCTACAAATCGGAAGGTCGTCGATTCCAGATGGTTTCATTGGAATTTTTCATTGACATAATCCTTCCGATCGCCCTATGGCCCTGGGGTCGACTCAGCCCCTAATAGAAATAAGTACCAGGATTATTTCCTGGGGGTAAAAACGGCCGGTGTGTAAGGCTGACAACCTTACTACCATCCTGAGCCATTGTCACGTAATCTGGGAACCTTAACTTCCTGGAACCCTCTGGGCACATCGGGCCTGTAATGGGACTAATTAGATGGAGAGCGTCCAAGCACCTGATGAGTTTAGTTGTGGCATATGCTTTACAGCTACCATACAGACACGTGACTGCCAGCCATTTTGGTAGCAATACTTCTCTTCCTTCTTATATTTCAAGCCTGGACAGCTTCGAAGGGTGACTGGACATATGTGACAGACAGGCTGGGAGGGATAAACTGACATGTGTGTTACCCTCCAAGAGTTTTTACTTTATCATAGACTTATCCGTTCAAGCACTGACATGCTTACCGAAGGGAATGATTCAGCCAATCATTGTCACGAAGTTAATGTCACGTGATAGATATTGCCCAATCCAATCAATTCCTCGCATCAGTAGGTTATCGTATTATTGACTGACCTGCTACCACCCCTTTACACCCTCTCTCTTCATCCACCACAAAGGAATAAGAAAGAATCAGGAGCTCTCTTTCAGAGCAATCTCCTTATGTGACAGAGCTTGTACTTACGAAGTAGCTGATCACAAGAAAATCAAGATTCATGCTTAGTTGAATATATTGATTCACACTCAGCAAACGGTATGGGTGTTCGATGATTAGATAGCGGCCGCTCAGCCAATGGATGGAAAAATTGAAGGATGTTAAGTGGTATTGGCTATTGGATAGGAAGCCTCTTTCCAGATATTTAATTTTAATACCGATGTTACGCGTGCATTTATGTGTGCAATCTGTGTATAAACGGACGGATGAAGCGGTTTCTTTTCACTTCATGCATAATACATTATTAATATTTAAAACTTTAGAATCCTTCTTCATTTCTTCCGTATGCAATTCCCTTTTTCTATTTTCTGTCAAAACGTTCATCTCTTCGTATTTTAGAAAAAAACGTTTACATCAGCCCACGAAAATCATAAACAAAATTTCAGCTGGAAAATCGGAATCAATGAATCAACTTCTAAATCATCGTGCATAATACGTTGCTGAAATGATAATTGATATATTTTGTTAACTGCAATTGGGTTGTCACCCGGTGGCAGTATTACAGCACACATTTACACACAAACAATAAATAGAACACAACAAATAACAACTAATCACACGAATAACAACTAATTTTAACTTAGTAAAAGCTACATTTATCCCTGTCCACGTCATGAAGGCACAGGGAGGAGCAGAAGAATAGCTCCACTTATTCTTAACCTCGGCGCTAGATGGAGGTGATTGGTCAACTTTACGCCACGGTTGCTTTATGCGTGGAGAAAATCCCCCGTACCCAAGAAAAGGAAACTGACTGGGCCCCAGAGCCAGTATGGACGCTGTGGTTAAGATATTATCTCTTGCCCCATCAGGGAATTAAACCTCGGATGTTCCAGCTCCTAGACTAGTCGTTATACCGCATAATCTATATAATATTGTCTTAGAGAAAGAAAATTTGAGGATGTGTACTGGACGCATTCGTCTCAGGACAGAGCCCCGTGAGGGGGCTGCCTGCAACACAGGCACCTAAAAAAATGGGTCATTTCGTGCCAAGGTGAGATGCTACAAGCTTCCTAAAAAGGATTCTATTTCAGGAAGTTAGTCTTCTTAAACACTGACCAAAGAAATCGCATGAACACATAAATAAGCCGTTTTACTGTCACTACACTTTCATTTCATTTCCATCCACCCAGAACCTATATCAAATACATAATTGCATTTCAGCGGTAGATACCAGCACATACGCATATAACCAACAACGGAAATTTCTTCTCCGAGGCAAAACAAACACATTAGAAAAGCAATACACTTTTTCTCCACCCTTCTCTTGAACGTAATAATACAAATTCGGAAGCAATATTTTCCTTGCATTACAGTAGCAAGCTCTGTACCCAATCCATTATTGTTTCAGGCCAAACAAGTTGTTGAAAAAAAAAACCGCGCCACCCGTCTCAACGATGAATCCTACTGACTACACTAAAAAAAATGCCACAATCAAATAACACAAACAGTATATAATACAGAATCTAAAGTAACAGACAAAATTACTTTAAAAACTTTTACGAAACCAAATAAGATCTACATAACTGTTTCAGAAATTCATTTTATATTAGACCTTTTTTTTTTTTTCAGAAAAGCAAGTTACATAAACAAAAATCTACGTCAACACCCAAATCTTTTTTCTGCATATATAAGCATCAAGATTTTTGGAGGTGGGATACAGTGAGTAGAAATAGGAAAGCAGAGCATAAGAATTGCACGCAGCTTCTATATTATATTCCTTATTTCTTTTGTGCGATCAGGCCCAAAGCTTGACAATATCCAACAAACAGGGTTCCCTTTTAGTCTGCGTTGCCTCTTACGCTAGCTACACTGTATACCTTTATGCCTACATACGAGTTCTTCCAATCTGCAAATATATAAGATGAGGAAAGTTAAAAAAAGAAGAAGTAGGGAGAGAAAAATAGAGAAACAGGGTGGAATATATGGGATACAAAGATGGTGAAACGTGATGTCAGGAGCATGTGTGTATGGTGGGTGGGAGTCGAAATTTCAGCTGACTGATGCTCAACTTGAAAGGCACCCCCCCCCCAAAAAATAGGAGGGATGGGTGAAAAGGGGGAGGGCTTTTGAGGGATAGATGGTGGGTGGAAAGTCCAATATTCTAGAAAGAGGGTAAGAAAAAGATAGATAAAAATGGAGTGATGGAGAAGGATGGTATAGGAAGAGGTGGGAAGGATAAGGAGTGCTGTGAGCGTGTGTTCAGGCTGAATATTGGAAACAGCAGTGTGCATGTGTTTGTATGTGTGAGCATTTGTGTTTAAGGCTCCTTTTTCTGTTTTTTTTTCTTACGAGAACGGCATTTGTTGGTATCGAAAGGCTGCCTGGCTGGATATGTATAACGGTATATATACCCGTGTATTACAGGAGGCAGTACAAACAACCGGTGAGCCATTAAGCCTATCATGTATTACAGACATGGACACCAAAGACCGGTTCCCAATGTTATGTTCCAACAGTCGTAACATTTACATAGAACTGCAGTAACCTCCTATCTTACAACGGCTGCCCTACCTCCCAGAATACCAATTTGCCTTCCTGCGAAATCCAGTATGAGACAGCTCGTATCTGTGACATACAGCATGGAAGGAACGTCGAAATGTAGCAGAGATAAGTCGGTATACAAGTTGAACCATCCTGAAGGTGACACACAACAGGGCAGGACGTTACTGTTGGACGAAGGGGTGACATATGACGATCTTCCAGAGCCAAGTCTTCCGAGGTGTTGCGCCTTGGCGACTGGTAAACAATAATAGACGTTCGGGGCAACATTTTCAGAGGCGCTCTTGACCCGTCTTACTTCAAAAATATTCAGGCCCTCCTTCTCCAACCACAACTGTTTCACGTTATTTAGTTTCTACAGCAGACAATACGAATCAATATTTTTCGACGTTTTGCTGACCGTACATCTCAATATAGTCTTAGCAATTAACCAACTTGATGCACAAAATTTTGTTTTACAGTAAGTTTTATTTCATGCCTCTACATGTTTCGAGCACCATGTGCTCATCGTCAGGAGATCAAAATTGCATTATACAGCATCTGGTATCATCACACCTATAGGTGGTCGTCCCGTGCGGTCCAACGCGGTCCATGGCCTCCTCATTCTTGAGGTTTCTAGATCACAAACAACGACGCACCACAGTCGGTAGGACTTCTCTGGACGAGTTATCAGCCCGTCGCAGAGACCTCTACCTGACAACACACAACACTCAACACAGACCGACATCCATGCCCCCGGCGGGATTCGAACCCACGATCCCAGCAAGCGAACGGCCGTAGACCCACGCCTTAGACCGCGCGGCCACTGGGGTCGGTCAGATATCTAACAATTCCGGCTAAAATAATGTCATGGGACTGTAGAGTCCAATCAAAATATATTTTGGCAAGTAAACTCAATACTTAAAACTAAAATACCCTGACATTATCCAGAATTACTTGGTTGATACCGAGAACTTGAGTTACCAATATATTATAGGTTGGTCGTAAATTTACAAGTACATTTACACAGTATGAATGTTACACTCCTACCTGATTTACATACGATTGCTATGAAATTAATTAATTAATTAGATTCAGTCGTTTAACCTTTAAATCCCAGTGGTTACTCTATGTACCATTTGGTTTAAAATAAAAAAAAGTTACATATTTTGCCCATGAGCGTATTGAAGCGTTTTGTATGGATATCAGGACAAGCAGCGACGTCCTTTGTCTAAGCAACATTAACTGACTAGTTTTTAATAACCAAAACGGGTCGTGGAAAAACTCATTTAACACCAACAAATTCACTCTTCTATAATTTATGTGTACTGTCTTTTACATAGCTCCTACACATCTCGGCGTTGTCGTCTCACTAGCTTAAGGCAGCTGACATCAAAATGTCTTTCAAACATACAGCAATAACATAAGTCACATAATGTGACTTATTTCATTGCCCTGTGTCTTGAAGACGTTTTCACGTCAGCTCACTGAAGATGGAGACCTAATAAAGCTGAAACATGGTGAAACTGCGTAACATGCAGTAGACGTAAATCATAGAACAGTGAATGAAGAATAAAATCCAACGAGATGCCACTTATTATTTTTATGCTTATGTTAGGCTCAACATGTTTCGGGCACCGTTATGACCATCATCAGGAGCTCACGACGATAGCGTTGGTTACCACATAGGCCGTCTGGTTCTCGAGTTGCTGCTGGTTGGAAGTTAAGTGCAGGCAGGATGGATGGGTGACCGGATCGATCGGTCTTAACTTCCAACCAGCAGCAACTCGAGAACCGGACGGCCTATGTGCTAACCAAACGCTATCGTCGTGAGCTCCTGATGATGGGCATAATGGTGCCCGAAACATGTTGAGCCTAACATAAGCATAATAAAATAATAAGTGACATCTAGTTGGATTTTATTCTTCAGTTATCAAGATGATGCACGGTCCAATACACATCATAGAACAGTGAATTTGTTGGTGTCACACTGGCTCTTCACTCCATCACAATGCATGGAATGAACAAAGTAAAGGCAAGACGGGGTGTGTTTACTGCTCGGTACGAACTAAATCTTAATATTTAAGTGAATCTTAGTCCTCAAGTGGTTAGACACCATTTTAAAACTTGTTGTATCAATTACAAAATATAGAAGTTATCTTCGAGCCACTTGCAGAGAATCCAATCGATGAAGTATAAGGTGACTCACAAATTTAGTGCAATCCGATATATGATAGTTACGTATTTATCTCATGATGGCAACCCAAAGAAAATATATCCTTACGCCCAAAGGGAACTAAAATCCATGTGGTGGAACCCTCGTCAATAACTTGACTGGTGCTCGTACAGTTTATTACATGTGGTTCTGTATGCTACCACAAACTCGCCACTAATGTATAGGTCATGACCCCTGGCAGGCCAATGTCTATACACCTCCTTCGAATAAAGACGGTTTACTTGTCCTGCAAAATGTGGGAAAGAAAACCCATCGAGCTTAGGTTGCCATAGAAACGGCAGTACGATGTATGGCGTCATGGGAGAACCCGGCACCTAAATCCGTTTTTCTTTTGGACTGCCTTCTATATCCAGCTCATTTCTGTAAGTTTTCTCCCTTACGACCGAAACTGCCCCATAGATCCTCAATATACAACGATTCTTCTCTTCCTTCCCAGAAAAAAAAAGTGAAAAAAGAAAATAGGAAAAAATTTCTTCTTCGGTGTCTTCTGATGCAAATGCTTCAAGTAACACGAAGTGCCAAGAGTTCTTAAACTGGGGACCGCGAGCCGTATAACGACGGTAAAGGCGAAGAACTGTCGTCACAACAAACTCTTTGCTTGCAAGTCATTTGAAATATAATGCATACTCAATAAGATATGGTAACTTATTTCTTGTCTAAGCTCATAAGGTTTCCACATATACTAACAATCTAGCATGGCTGTTGCTTTGAGAATGAGGAAAATCAGAACAAGTGCAATAAAAACATTCGGCGCGCGAGTTACTTGAAACCTGAATTTCACGAATGCAATTAATGACAACGTGAAATGGGAGTAAGACAAACTTCCGAAACGTTGTGTGTATTATAGACATACTACCAAAAACAATGTGTCTCTCTCACGCTATATAAATATATATATATATATATATATATATACACACACACACACAGACCGCCTCTGTGGTCTAGTGGTCAGAGTTTCTGGCTACAGATACAGAGGTCCCGGGTTCGATTCCCGGCGCTACCAGATTTTCTGAGTAGTAGTGGGTCTGGAACGGGGTCCACTCAGC
>Ga0136643_10009117_pt1 | contig 14570 bp, 4 predicted proteins | sample TergutLab28metaG_FD_96883 | JGI IMG/M metagenome (GOLD analysis project Ga0136643, IMG submission 96883) | Labiotermes labralis P1 segment gut microbial communities from Petit-Saut dam, French Guiana - Lab288 P1 (version 3) (version 3) | ecosystem: Host-associated > Arthropoda: Insects >... | reverse complement strand
ACGCACACCACATACACACACACACACATACACACACAGGCTGCAGTGTGGCCGTCCAACAATATATTTACAGTATGAAGGCCGCACATTCATATTGCACCTGTTATCTGTGGTACTGTCATTATCTGTGGTACTGTCATTATCTTCTGAATGTCTTCACCCACAACCATATTACGTTAAAAGCTAAAACTGTCACATATTCAATTACGCTTCAACCCATGAAGGCGTAGGAGGACGTGGCGATATAACTCCAGGCATTGTCAGCTTCCTGTCCCTGCAGCTGGACGTCTGTACAGACAGCCCCAGTTTCCCTTTGCAGAGAAGCCTGAGTGCAGGCCTACAGGCTATCAGATTCAGGCGGGAGTTATGGAGAACAGAACATCCTTCCCCTGCTGGGATTCGTCTTACATCCCATTGCCTAGTCACTACACCAACTGAGCTGACCGGTGCCCAGTGTTCAACTAATCCTATCACAAAGTTTTCAAATAACATGAACGTCATACTCGTATTTTACTTTGGCCTACCCCGGAACGTAATGGTAGGAACTTATCTTCTGACCAAAATATTAGGCTCAGAGCACAGTTAGTCGCCTCTGTACAGGCCCTGAAAGTATCTAAGGGGAGTCGTAGGAGAGTGATGAATTTCAAGCACCGGCCGCTTCACCCCTGGGTTTGAATCGGAGGCTGGGAAAGCCCTTGAGCCTGTCTGGACGTTTTGGAGAACAAAAACATGTGTTTTTTTTTATAGGGTCCCCCGTTGTGTAGTAGTAAATATTGTATATTACTGTCTAAAACACGACATATGTACATCAACACAGTGATGAAAATCAATTACATCAGGGCTACATGTATCGGCTGTAAAACAGCCATCACCAGGCCAATGCAGAACATATACAAGGTACAATATAAGTGTGCACTCTATGGGATCCCATATCGTTTACAATAAAAGTTAAAATAATTGAGCATACAATTGTACAATGAAAAGAAAATCAATTTAAAATGTAGAAATAATTATGTCACGTAGAGTATAAAAATGTTTTTATTTGGACGGAGGTAATTATACACTGAATAGTTTAATGTGGGTAGTTAAGGATAGCACCCGTAAACGTACTCAAAGACAGACCTTATGTAAGTGATATTTCATCACTGTCTTGACGTACATATGTTGTGTTTTAGACGGTAATATACATATAAAAATATGTGTGGCTCCTGCTGAGGATTGAACCCCGGCCCGTCCAATCCGTAGACTAGCCACTACAATAAATCCACCGATTGTGGGAGCACGGTGAATTGAAAACAATCCCTATTGACGTGCCTGAGTATTGCCTAATTACAGGCCGAAATATGTAGCACGCATGTAAGGATTAACAACCGAAATGAAACAAACCCGTGCTGTGTTAGACTGAATAAGTGTAATTTGTTTATGTGAAAACAACCCGGTGCTGAGATTTGTGTAGGCCTACAAATGCAATATACGAGCCTAACAATGCAATGCCATTATTCAAATTTAATTAATGAGAATTTAGGTTAAGCTTTTCTATACTACTATGTTATGGTAAGGAAAGTGTCAGTCGCCGTTCTTTTCATGGGATCTGTGATTATGTTTCGTTCGTAATTCAGGAGGACAACTGCTGCAGCTATAAAAAGCAGTTGTTAACTCGTAACGTGGGCTCCACACAGTCTGCAATAAATCGCATGCCAGATGTTGGGGGAACGGCTTTGTCGATGAAAATTGCATTTGATCCTGCACTTTACAAGACACCTTCCTTCCATCTACATAAAATACCGGAGTGCTGATAAGTCCTTAGCCCGACCAGGAAGGAAACAAACTCGGAAGCATGTCGGGACGCACACGATTTCAAGAACATCGAGACGCGAGCTGTCATCAAGCGCTCTCCCCCCCCCCTACCCCCGCAAGGCAAGGCGCCGAAGGAAATTCATGCCATTCTTACAGAAACATTAGCTTGTTCCGTCCTGGTCGGGCTAAGGACTTATCAGCACCCTTGTAGTTTAGCAGTCTTAAGTAACAGCTTACAATTTTATTCTTCTATTTTCGAAACACGGGGTAATTCTAAAAATGGCATTTCAATTGTTTTCATTTCAGAAGAAAACGTGTGTACCAGATGAAATTCAACCCGGAGAGCCCCAAGTGAGGTTCAGGAAACCCAGTTAATTCATAGATATATAATGGGATAGCGCATACTGTTTGGTTTGACCGGGAGTGCGGTAGGTCATACAATCAACAGTTTCTGTTGATCGGTTAACTCTTATTCTTATTCGAAAGCGTCCTGGGTTCGGATATAAGCTATGAGACAACATATTCTGAGGTGGGAACTGCGCCCTTCTGGGGTTTTACGCAGCATGTACTGGTAATTCCTATTCTTTACCCTTGAAGACGGGACCGATAGGTTGTCCCGAAACGTCGTTGAGAATTACCGATGCTGCGTAATAACGCGGAAGAGCTCAGATTTCATCTACTTCCGGGCGGAAGCCGGAAATATCGAATATATTCTGAGGTGGTTTTGGGGCTCCAAAAGTCACACTAGGAAATGTTCGTTTAGTACCCTAAAATAGGCTACGACTACTTCATGTCTCACTGTCATATCACTACACACAACGATTCGAACATTCGACGCTATTTAGCCCATGCATTTCGGAAAGAGTTTTTAAATGCAGATCGTTTGTTAATTTTTGCTATGTGAAGAACTGCGGAAATGTTAAACGGATTTTTTTGGTGCGAAAATGATAGGCAGAGTTTGCGTTTTGTTTTGATGCATTCGTACAGTTGCGAAAATCGACTATTAGCTTCGTCGTATCTGTCTGTCTGACTGCACGTCCGTCTGTCCGTATGGAACAACTCGGCTCCCATTGGACGATTTTTTTTATGAAACTTGATATTTGGGGATTTTTCGAAAATCTCTCGAGAAAATTCATTCAACTCCCATTAAAATCTGACAAAAATAACGGGTACTTTGCATGCAGACTTTTGTACATTTATGGTAATATCTTGCTGATTTTTTCAAATGAAATTTTTTGAGACAAAAGTTATAGAGAAAAACAAAAAACTATTTCATGTTCAATATTTTTATTTCACCGCAAATCGTGACGTTTGTGAGAATGTGGAGAATACAGTAGAGCCAGACAAGCCGCAGATGACAATAAAATACGGCGCGTGTGCTTTGCATGCTGGACACCTAAGGCATTTAAACTATCCTGTACATTTACTTCAATTTATCAACCAATGAATGCACATATAATTTCACATAAAACACTTTTAAAACACTTTAAAACACTCCGACATGTTTCGATCTTGTCAGATCATCATCAGGGAGCTTAGTACCTTGCTAAAGTTATATTATAGTATTCACAATTCAATTGGTATTTGCAAACGAGGTGTTGTGGCAGCATATCATGTTGTGTAGGAATGTGTTGTGGAGCAGTGGCTAGGTGTACGTCTTATGCTGAGTAATGAGAGAATGGTCGGAGTGTTTTAAAGTGTTTTGTGTGAAATTATATATGTATTCGTTGGTTGATAAATTGAAGTGATTCTACAAAAATGCACGGTGCTATAATAAGATTTATCCTGTACATGTTTCGAATAAATAATTTTTCTTCATCAGGAGGTCATTTCTTTACACGCAGAATACAGTATACCATGCATCTATGGGTGTCCAGCCGCTAAAAATCATATCGTGTTAGCGGCTGGACACCCATAGATGCAAGATATAGTGTATGCTGCGTGTACAGAAATGACCTCCAGATGATGGAAAAATATTTGTTCGAAACATGTACAGGATAGTTTAATTGGAATAAATTAATGAGAAAAAGTGTGCATCTCGTTGGTTATTTTCACGTATACGTATGTTGTCTCCCTTGTGCCGGCCCTTCAGTCTGCTCTCCACTTTCGGTTGAAAATTTCACCGGCCAAGAACTAAGAAATGCTCTATAATTTAAGAATAAATAAACAAATGAACAAAATAACCAGCTGAAGGCTGAAGAACTGTAGGAACACAGATCTTTCTCTTCGCCATCGTTTTTACGCTTAGTCTATGGCCCACCGATCTCTCTGTTTCACAGAAAGTAGACGCCGAGGGCTCTTCACTACGGACCGCATCGTTCGACGCAGTTCGTACTCGTACATTCTCATCCTTCTTTCTCTCCTAGGCATAAGAAATAAGTTACAAGCCTGTATAAAATAACAGCAAATTTGCACTTTTAGACATGTAAATGTTACGCAAACCTATGCAAAAGAACGTGTTCGTACTAAAATTAAGCAGCACATTCGATGTGATTTAGAATCAGGACGAACTGCACAGCGGGTCTTAATGTGGAGGTCCGTTGAAGAAAGAACAGGCTTACCAACACAGCGAGCTGCAGCATCAATGTGGCGAATCAGGAGGTTGGGAGCGTATGCGTGGAATTAAAAGACATCAGCGTAGCGGGCACCCAAGGACTACGTCGAGCGAGCGGCATTCTTTACTTTCTCGCCTCTAATCGACTGGGACGAACGAGCAGAAGGAACAAATGACGAATTGGAGTCTGTGCTCTCTGGCTAGGTTCCGAGAGGGACACTCACTTACCTATACCAATACATCCGTCGGAAAGCTCTTTTGTTTCTTTGCACACTTTCTTCAGGTTGTACAGCCGGGATACAGCTGTCGGCGTAGTTACTGAGAAGTCGTTGTTTGATTCCCGGCAGGAGGCAGGCGCAGGAGATTTCTGTCTTCTCCACACCATCAAGACAGGTCCTGGGGCCCTTTAAGTCTCGAATTCATTTGGTACCGGGGGGTTCTTTCCTCGGGGGCAAGGCGGTCGGGGCCTGAATCTGACCACTCACCTAATCTAAGGCAGAGGGAAAGGATGACTCCAACCGCCACTCTCCCCTACGCCATCTGGCGTTCACTGGGCAACTTTACCTTCACTTACTCAGACTGAGCAGATTTGGGCAGGCAAAATGGTCCGTGAGGTGTTCAACCACTGTGTTTATCAAGTTCCTGTACTCGAAGGTACTGGTTAAGGCAGTTACCCTGCTGATATCCACTATTTGACTTATTACACTGTATCTCAAGTGCAATTCAGTGATAGTATTTGCACTGACAGCGCTCCGACTGCCTTGTCCTTTCCATTTAACTAGTCACACACAGTTACTCGAGGATACATAGCCTTAAGTCTCTGACAAAGTCTTTGAATAACTTAACAAATAATCGGTATGGCTGAAACGGTAACAGCACATTAGTACGTGTATGTACCATCTGACAAAAGTTGTACATTTTAATTATACGATGCTTTTATGCGTTTTGGTGGGTCTCAGAACAATGAGCTATCATTTCCATAAACCTTCGGCCGTACTAACCAGTTGGTCTTGGTCATGAATTCGCGTTGTCGTTTTTGTGAGGTAGGAATTGCATTTTTAATATCTTGATGAACGTAAGGCAGTAAACGTGTCAAAACGTTTCGGGAAATCTTGCGTGAATAAGTCTATTTTTGAGAGTGGGGGCGGTTTGGGGGTGGGAGGTGGGGAGGAAAATAAGTTGCATGTCATAATTGTCTCCTACAGTACATTCCCAAGCATTCAGGTTAATGTCTGTAATGTTCACGGGTCTTAAAATTCCACCTTTATGTCCTCAACTTGTACCTTTCCCCAGTATTATTAATGATAACCGTGCAGCGAGAGCGAAATTTGGGACTTGGGATATGTGTAATATATTTTAGTCAAACAGCCTAACGCAGAAAGACAAGTATGCATAGGACAGAAGATAATTTTAATTTTTTTAAAAAATAAGTATGGTGTCAGGATATAAACTGGGTTCAACTGGTTCAGGGTAGGATCCACTGGCACGCTCTTGTTTTCAAGGTGATGAATTTTTATGGTCTTTAAGAAACTGGGAATTTATTTACATTGTGAGCCATTATCAGCTTCCCAACTAGGACTATACTCTGCAGATTTAGTAACTTGGACAGTCGTTTGGAAAAGAATGATGTGAAAGCACAATAAATGTAAATGATAGGATGGAAAAGAACTCGGGTCTCCTTCACTAGCGACAGACGCTGACAAAAGAGATGCCACATGTAAACTACAGGTTATATTGCGTGGTATCGGTGACTGTAAAGATTATGGTCTTCTTAAATGTGGCGTCATGGAATACCAAATTTTCGGGAGTGCATGCTGCTAGCATCTTCACGATAGTGTACATGTCTCCCTCTATACACACTTCACACAAATAGGGACGGCGGTATTTAGAGCTTGGGGCTCCGCCTGGACATACACGTACTGTGTGACATCACACTGGTATGAACTTTTTCAGAGAAACTGAGCGTACTGTGGTATTTGACGGAGAATCCCGCCGTTTGGACGTGACTGATTCAGGACACTTGGAGTTGTATATGAAGCGAGAAGTACCGACAGACAGCTTGGCAGTCTATTTTTACGGACCTAAATGACTTCAGCAAGAAAATTATTGGTATGTCCTGCTTAATACAGGTGAAAGCATATTCAAATGCGAACCTGTCGGACATACTAATTATCAAAGTGTAGGAAAAGTCTTACGTAAATTATATTCATATTCATTAACTATAATTTAAATTGCAGGTACTTATTTTTTTGCTGTTCACAGCCAACTATATAATGACGTTCAGGCGACCGTGCATCATGATAAATTCTTATAATAAAACCAAATAGACGCACTGATTTCTCGAATTTACTTTTGGAATAAAACTCTGCATGTTTCGAACAGTTCCTCTCTCCATCATCAGGAGTTTTTCACTGTACACATAGCAATGGTATATGTCATACAGGTTTGCTGGCAGCTTGCGAGCAGGATCAGGACGTTCCGTCCCGATCCGTTCCAGAACTCAGAGTTAGAAGTGTTAACATTCGAACCTTAATAAGTGTTTTGTGATCCTTCTTCCTACCTTTCTTTTCCGTTTTCACAGTTCACATGAAAATATTCACATGTTTTACATATTTATTTTGAAACTGGTTAACCTACTGGCCTATCTGGATCACCGTGAGCTGCCCCTTTTTTCAGGTTATATCAGCAGAGCTATTGAATGCAGCATGTCAATTGATAAAGCCGAAATATTTTAGGTGTTGAGCAACTGATGTAGTAAATCTGTACCGAGAGTCTGTGATAATTCTGAGAAAACTATTTACAAATTATACAAATTTCATACCGAAGCAAAAAAAAAAAGAAAAGATTTTTGTGTCTAAACACGGTTTTCAGGAATATACATTTTATGAGGCACAAATTGCAATTTTAGTATTTCTACCTTGAAATTCGTGCTTCCAAATCTGTTTCTCTTTACGTTCAAGTTATTGTACAAAATGGAGTGCAATAATTTTTATTCCAATTTACAGAGAGCGTCGTCATAGACAATGTTAATTTGGATACAAGGGGAACAGAAACTTAATAAGATACACAGACCTAAATGTATCGAGGATGAAATGTTAGATTCTAGAATGTGAAAATCAAAAATGTGTTTGGGCCACTAGCCGAGTGTATAGGCTGCTTAGTCATACAGGCTGCAAATAAATTCATGTGCAGTGAACTTGTAACAAATTGTGGAATTTGGTCATTCCGAAACAGAATTGTGTCTATTGTCCTGCAAGCAAACATGCAATACTGTCAGTAGCATATCGAGGAGCTGTATACTTTGTATATTTCTTGAGTGTATTATTAGATTAATCAGAAAAAAGACGCTGAGATTTAAGGGCTATGTAGCATGTTTGGAGAAGTGGGAAATATATTTAAAAAATCGCAAATAATCAAGACTAGAGAGACCCTGTGAGACATAAACCTCAATTCGAGAAAAATATGAAATAAATTTCAAAACAATAAGTTACGAAAATGCAGAATAGAATAATTCATTCAAGATGCAATCCACGGAGCAGATATTAGTAAACAATGTAATGAAGAATTTGTCGTTCAGATGACTGTGCATCGTGATATATTCTTGTAATAAAACCAACTTACTTACTTACTCCATTGTGTAGAGTCCTTCTTGAGCAGCTAACTGGTTTGCAGCTAGTCAAGAAATTCCCCGCATTTCAGGGAACCCGAAAGTTCATTACCGCACTCACAAGCGTCCGCCACATGTCTCTATCCTGAGCCCACCCAATCCAGTCCATATACCCACATCCCACCTCCTGGAGATCCATCCTAATATTATCCACTCATCTACGTCTAGGTCTCCCCAGTGGTCTCTTTCCTTCCGGTTTCCCCACCAAGACCCTATACACCCCCCTCTCCTCACCCATACGTGCCACATGCCCAGCCCATCTCATTCTTCTCGATTTTATCACCCGCACAATATTGGGTGAGGAGTAAAACCAACTAGATGCACTAATTTCTCAAATTTATTTTTGGAATAAAACTCTACACGTTTCGGACAGTTTCTCTGTATGACATATACCTATTGCTGTGTGTACAGTGCTAGACTCCTGATGAAGAACAGAGAAACTGTCCGAAACGTGTAGAGTTTTATTCCAAAAATAAATTTGAGAAATTAGTGCATCTAGTTGGTTTTGTTACAAGAATAATGCAATGAAGCTTCGGTCGCCATAAACATGGGGAATTGTAGTTACTTATATGCTGACTTGACAAACATAGAAGGCTTGCAAATAGAGAGCAATAAGAGGCATCCTAAACGGATATACACAAGATAGGCAATGTGCCTAACAACCTAAAAACGTGGCGCTTTCGCGTAATTATTGTTGTAATTGAAATACAACAATGCGTTCTGTGCACATTTTTGAGGAAAGTTGCTACACGACTGAGCCAGTTTGAAAGAACAATTATCAATCAATAGAATTTTACTGGCTACTGGTCCATTTATGGCGATGGATAGTTTTCAAAATAATTCGTGTTTATTAAATGATCGCTTACGCGTGTACGTGACAGACCTTATAACAATTTGAAATGATTATGCCTGTAACACAATTCGTTTTGTATCCATCGCGACACGAACACGACACTTGGCAAGTTGGCCAAAATTTTAGGGACGATCAGTTTACTGCACAGAGCGACAAGAGGAGATGCTTGGTCAGTTTTTGGATGCCTACGGCCCAACAATCCATGTAAAACCAGTTCCAACATCGTATGGCCCTTCTCCGTTTCAACACTTCACCTTATAAGGAAACATTTAATCTCCTCACAAAGCCACCGGGTGAAAACAAACAAACTTAACTATCTCATATTGTCACGTTATTCATACAGTCGTTTAGAAACAGAAATGTTTTCTTCCTGTGTCTTCGGTTTTAATATTAAATTTATCGAGAAAAAGAAGTAGGAATGTAAGTAACATTTCATGGCTGCGGCAAACATCTTGACCAATTAGCATCTGGGTCAGCAGCAGTTTTCTCTAATTTTTAAGGACTGTCGTTCTAGTGTATCCCAGAGACGAAACTCACGCTGGTGACAGACGCATCACACAATTTTACCATGAACATTAGGGTGACCTTACACTGAGGGTACTTGATTGTTCTGTGATTATTTTACTTGGTGTATAACTTATACCCTGGTTGTTTTAACTTTTTTTTTAATGCGGGTGTGTGTATGTGTGGGGTTTGTAATGTGTGGGTGTTTTGGTAATATGTGTACTCGGATTTACTGTGTTTTGTTTTGTTTGTACTGTGTTTTTGCATTGTTTCGTTTATGTATGTTTATTATTTGTTACTAGTGTAAGGACTACTGCAACCGAGTGAAAACTCAATTGCAGTAAATAATAGTAATAATAATAATAATAATAATCACACATTTCTAAGTAAGGAGGTTGTGAAGAAATATTTAGCTGTTGCGGGGACAGGACAACGTAAAGTTAATTTCTGTATAATCTACCTTTTTTTTATAATACGGATGTTAAGAAAGAACGCACGACACTATACGTCTGTTCTCCTGTGACAACCTCTTGGTGTGAGCAGAGATAACTCGAATTTCACCTTTTGACATAAATTAAATAACACATTAGCTTCCCGACACCTTATTTTGCTTCAAAATTTTATAATTCGTCACTGATCACGAAATTCTGCCCTTACTGGGTACAGTATTGAGGCTACAGTCCCGCCATTGGTCAGCCAGTTGGGTGCAGTCTACATTTTCAAAATCTCTCTTTACGGTCAATTTCAATATTACCTTCCCATTCACGTCTAAGCCTCTCAAGTGGTTCCCTCCCATCAAGAATTTACACTAACCTCTTTTTCAAAATATGTCATCTTTTCCTTGCTACAAACTCCTTCGAACTCACCATCCTTTGTTTCATAAACATAACAATATTTGAGAAGTGGACAAAGTTCTTAATTTCGCAGTTCTTTCCTGTAATATAATATTTGCTCCTTCTTTAATCCAAAATTTCTCCCCATCGGTTTCTTCTCAAAATCCAAAGTCTGGGGTTTTGAGATACTAAGAGAAATTAAAGAGGAAAATCAAAATGGGATATTTTCATTAATTGCAGAATTAAAAGAAGAGTAGAGCCGGAATGGCTGGGTCAATATAGTGGCTACAGTAACAGATAAACGACCGAGGAATCGAGATCCGATTCCCAATAAGAGCAACATAATCTTTCTCTACTTCATTGCATCCAACAGGTTCTCCAGCCCACCCAGCCTGTTAGCAGTGACACCAAGAAGCTCTTTCTGCGAGGCAAAAGTGACGGGGGACTGATGCTGACCACTTGTTTCCATTTCGTGCGAGATCACGAATGCGCCAAACTACACTTTCATTACGCGAATCTTACACAAACATTTACATTTTTAAATTTTTATCTCTGCAAAGCAATTTCACTTCAAGAATTAACAAATTGCGACAAGAATAAACAGGAATTTTTTTCGAGTGATTGGTTGACATTTTGGGTGCTGGAGAATTAATCAGCTGTCTGCTTATGACAGAGAGATCACACTGCCATCCCTACTCGCAAATGAAACTGTACAGTCGCCTTAAAGATCTAAACTGTTCTCTTGTGACTACTACTGCTGGGGATAGCTCAAGGACAATTTAGCGCCTTTCGCCTAATTGGAGCAGATCATAAAATTAGAGATACTGATAAAGATCACACAACTCATAACGGGGAATTCACGATTCACGGTACAATACATACACTAGTGAAAATCATCTGGAGGTCGCCATTAAAAAAATAAGCAATGTGTATAAGGTTCTTTTTAATGCAGTTGACTATGCTAAAGGGCAAAGAGTACAGATGCAATTTTTGATTGCGTTTTGTTTCAAAACCTTCAGGTTACTAGGGTGGCATCCTGTATTCATGTTTTGTTTCAACGAGGAAATTTAATATGAAATACTGGTAAGGAAACAGGATGAGCACGGTATCCAGAAGTACCTGTTTTTCCAGGAAAAACATTTTTGTCTCACAGAGAGTTAAATTAGCTTTTACTGCTTTTATATCATTAGTCAAGCCACGTCTGTCAGCACGATCTCGCAGGAGAGTTTTCCGGTTTCATTTTTCATACAAGCAAGTTTGTCGCTAGGATACTTCAGAGTGGACTGAATAAAGAGAGTCTAGGCCACAAGTTTAAATAATAAATGTGTATAGAATTATTTCCGTTTCCAGAAACAGGAAATATGCGGAAACCTAAAGAGAGATATTATGTGGAAGACCGAAACCTTTTACGGTGTAACGCAAAGAAAGAGAACATGAGGATGTGGAATGGAATTATTTGATTCAGAAGAAGGACAAAGTTTTGCGAAAACTATGATGAATCTTCGGGTTTCATAAATCTTTGGGGATTTCTTGATAGCTAAATGAGTGTTGCTTTACCAAGAAAGGCCCCACTGAGTGGGGGTTAAAGAAGGATTAATATTCCTGTCCCATGAACAAAATAATAATCAATAATCTCACTTTAAAATCTGTTATACTTTGTACTCAATAGTACAAAAAAATTTCACCCTTTGTTCCTACTCCAACAATGCCAGAATCTTAATTCGTCATGAGCCTGCAGTAAAGATGTAACACAAGCCACCCTAGAAACAAACAACATAGTAACAATAAAGGGGCTTTTTGTTGCTAACATACTCTCACATTTGGAATTTACTTATTAGTTACAGGGGTTCTTTTTAAAAACAAGTAAATTTTAATGATTACGGCCGTCCTTCATAAATAAAAAAGATGAATTCTGTCTGGTTTTATAACATTTATCTTCAAACATTTATGCTGTTGAACTTGTAACTTCATTTATTCCTTGGTTTCCTTTTTCTTTATTGTTAAAACAAAAAACAAGTTAGAGGCCAGTAGCTTACGGCAGCTACATCTAACGACATCAACAGACAAAACAGCTACGTAGTTTTGTTTTGATTGATCTTCGAAATAAAAGAAAAGAAAGTGAATACTAGGAGAAGAAAGAAGCTTGACAGATGGAGAAGTAACTTCGGACCGAAGAAAAGGAACCACGGGCGAAATATAAATGAACTGAGGTAGAGAAATTATGGAGAATAAAATGAGCCCAGAAATCTTAATGAAACTTGCATCAGTGATGGGCTATTCGACTTGGAAATGAAGCCACGGTTCTATGTGTAAACGACGTGTCGTTTAGGCTTAGATGATGACTAGGTGAACTTTACACTCCCTCAAATTATTAGCCCTATCGAGAAAAGCTGAAGTTGGATCTATGACACAGCACTGCACCTGCGGGGAGAGAAAATTAAACCCATCCAACAGCCATCATCGCGTAACAATCAAATCCGAACGGCCTTTCCTGTCAGATCTGTTGTTGCTGTAGCCAATATTTTGCTCTTTAGGTAATTTTATTTATTTATATATATAGGTCATTTTGATTTTTTAATTCACTTAATTCTTCCTGCCTATGGCTCTGGGATCGACACAGCCTCTGACAGAAATGAGTTCCAAGGATATTTTCTAGGGAGGAAAGGCGGTCGTTGTGTAAGGCTGAAAACCTTACGACCCTTCATGTGTCGACTGTCTAGAAATTCTGACGGCTTCAACCTCAAGGAGACCTTCATTTATAAATAATACATACGGTGACCTATATTATCTTGTTCAGCGCAGCTTGTGGTAATTATAATCGAGAATATGACATTTTGAAACATTTACGTGTATATGTTTGGAATACAGTAATACCGATTGATTGTTGGGTAGTATCCGTGTACTTTCAGGATGCTGTTGTTGTATAGACAATTCATGGAATGAAAGCATAGCGTATCTCTTGTTGTTTAATCAATTAGCAAAACGAGACAAGTATAGAAAAATTGTATTTAGCATAAAATGCGATTTTCCTTCTTTCTGTAAAATTTCTTACAACCGATGCAATAAATAAACAGTCAATACTGAAAATCCCATGTAGGTCTTCACACATTTTATGATATATTTTTGTCCACTTTTTGACGTACCAAAAATTTGGGTAGAATTTGTATAAATTTCACGAAAATCATTGAGCCTCTCACGAGTTGTTTCATGCGTAAAGACGGATGAACAGATTAGCAGGCAAACAGACGTAAAGCGAGTCTAGTATACGCTTCGAAAGGTTGCAGACGCGCCTAAAAATATTAATTTTATATTGCCTCTGAAATATAAATTCAGAGGACATAAGACGTAAATAGGACAAGCACCTGCTTGCAATAGGACGACTGGCATATTCAACACAGCATTCTTTAAATATAACCAAGAGATACTCGGAATTTATGTCAGAAATATTCCGCAGAAGAATGCTGTTCTTCGAATGGTTAACAGCATGAAGCAAACTCCAAAATAGAATGTGGCATTAAATACCGATTACTTCGCATCAACTATGTTTATCAGATGGTATATGCGAAGTTTGCCATTATTATGAGCTGAATGTTGCAGTCATATTTCCAGTACCAATAATCCACTATTCAGTCACAATAAATACGAGCCAGCAAATTTACTGTTCAAACATGTTTACATCTTTACTTATCTAGATGCACGAATCACGACAGGACTTACAAAAATTCAATTAAAGATAATGTTATCCCTGTACAGATATGAAAGCATACGTGCGAGTGGAGGTGTAGCCTCCTTCATGTCTGCAACAGATGATGTGAGTGATCAGCTTCACTTCCCGGCCACTTTGCTCACAAGAAAATAGCCCGCTGTTGCCATCGACAAAAAAGTTGGGTAGTTCTGAAGCCGATCTGAACGCTTTAAAAAAAAAAGCTTCCTGTTCACACCGGGAATCGAAACAGGATTTCTTGGACCCTCCGTCTAAGCTAGTCACTGTACGAACTGCCCTATCATGGTTCCAGAAATTAATTAATTAATTAATTAATTAAGGATAAGAGCAAGTCAGATCAAGCCACGGAAATACTAATACTAATACAATACTAATAATACTTATTATTATCATAATCGATTTATTATTATTATTATTATTATTATTATTATTATTATTATTATACAATATGTATGTCTCCTGTCAGAGGCATTTCTTCCTGGTACTTCTCTTGAACCAGCGGTGATCCCCACCGCTCAAGCTTCACATTGCAGTACTTTCCGTATTATGTGTGATGTTCCAAGTATAGCTGTCTTTTGTAGTGAATCTGTCGAGTGTTTTCCTGGTATAGTTTCCAAATTTTTCTTTAAACTTCTCGT